>Ga0209755_10000110_pt1 | contig 153184 bp, 125 predicted proteins | sample TergutCo191P1_FD_187301 | JGI IMG/M metagenome (GOLD analysis project Ga0209755, IMG submission 187301) | Cornitermes sp. P1 segment gut microbial communities from Petit-Saut dam, French Guiana - Co191P1 (SPAdes) (version 2) | ecosystem: Host-associated > Arthropoda: Insects > Digestive... | reverse complement strand
CGAAGCCCCTGCCGTGCTCGCCCGCCCGGGCCGCTTCCACGGAAGCGTTGAGGGAGAGCAGGTTGGTTTGGAAGGTGATGTCTTGGATGGCCTTGATAATCTTCGATATGGCGTTGGAGGAGTCTTTAATTTGGTTCATGGCACCCAACATCTGCGTCATGGTTTCGCTACCGGCGTTGGCGTTCTCTGTGGACTTGCGGGAGAGTTCGCTGGCTTCGATAGCGTTTTGCGCGTTTTGCTGGGTTTGCTGGTTGATTACGTCGATGCTGGCGTTGAGTTCCTGCACACTGCTGGCTTGCTGTTGCGCACCGTTGGCCAAGTCCACCGCGCTGGAGGAGATTTGCTTGGCACCCATAAGCACCTGGCTGGAGGCCGCGTTGATATCAGCCATGGTCTTATGCAGTGTGGAGGCGATGTTGTTCAGCGAATCTTTAATGGGGGCAAAACTGCCTGAAAACTTGCGCGTAACTTCAACTGTCAAGTCACCGCTGGAAATCGCAACCAACTCTTTCGTAATATCGCGGATATATTCGGAAAATTCGGTAAAGGTTATATCAAAGGCACTCATAATTTCCCTGAAGACGCCGTTATATTTATTCACGTCAGCATCATAACCCGCCGCAATAATTTTCCGCTTCAGTTCAGCTAAATCAAGATTTCCTTCTTTCATTTCCTTCATACCTATCCCGATGGTTCCGATGGGCTTTTCTATGGCTGTGGATATACTGTTAAGCCCAACCATAATCTCACGCCAATCCCCTTTGTAGTTGCTTGCGTCAATTTGGTGATTCAAGTCGCCTTTAACCGCAATGGATTCAATCATGGTTTTTACCTCATTGTTGATGGCTTTCATATTCGCCGCAGTTGATTTTATCGCCTGTTCCATTGCTACCCTTTTACCCGGCAATTTTGCGATTTCCGGGTTAAAATTACCTTCGTTCACTTCGGAAAGCGTACTCAAGAAGCCCAGTATATCGCTAACCACGCCATCCATGAGTTTATTTGAGCCGTCCGCCATATCCTTGAAGGAATTTTGATATTTATTTGAATTTATCCTGTACTCGATGTCGCCTTCCACGCTGTACATACGCTCAAACTCAACCAAATCGTCCACTATAGATTTTATGACATCCACAAGACCGCAAATATCCCGAGTTAATATCCCTGTTTCATCCTTGGATAAATTGGCCCTGTCAATGTTTATATTAAGCTTTCCGCTTGATACATCCTTCAATGTGGCCAAAACCTTATTTATCGGCTTTGTTATTGAGCCGGAAATTATAAACGCAATAAGTACACCAAGCAAAACACCCACCACGGCAAATGCAATAAGCAGGTACAGCGTTGACATCGTTATCTCGGTAAGCTCGTCGCCAATATTTGTCATAAAATCCTGGGCAGTAGTCATCAAGGTTTGGTAATACCCGGTAGCTACTGCAATTTGCCCGGATAACGCGTCTGCGGTAGCTCTCGCCTCCCGCCCGTTGAGGGCGCGGATGTGATAAAATACCTGCTCTACATAATGGTCAAAATAACGGTGGACGGCGGAGGCGTATGCGTTGAGCGCGACCTCCCGCTCCCGTATCTCTCCCTCAGATAGGCGGGGGTCTGTGTGTAGATTGTCTCTAAACGCCTCAATAAGCCCATCCATGTTTCTTCGGCTGTTTTGCATAGCCGCTTCTCTCCGGTAAAGTCTTGCGTACATTATGTCCGGGTCAAAAATATACATTACCGCACGGTTTAGCACACGCCTGGAATCCACCAACTCACGCGAAAGCTGATGAAGAATTTCAACCCGCTCCGAAGGAAAGCTTTTCGCATAGGTGTATTCACTGTCAACGTGTAATATGCGGTTCCCACCGTATATCGCAATAATCGCGGTGATTGCCAGCACCAAAATAAAACCCAAAAACAACCTGCTCCTAATTTTCATATTTCTCATTGTGGTGTGCGGGGTACCTTTGCCTCATACCCCGCCCTCCTTTCCTCTCCAGGCTTGTATTTATACATCCGCCCCATTCTATCACCGTTGTTTCGCAGAATCAACATACAAGAAGCCGAAAGCACACCCTCACTTCTTCCCACTTGCAAACGCCTTTTCAATCACATATGATATGGGCAATTGCAAAATTACTTGGGGCGGTAAATCCAACGAACCGTGTAGCTTTGCACACATTTCAAAACAAGGAGGCATTTCACCATGAAAGGAATAATTTTACTGGCAACAACGCTATGCCTTTTAGTTCTGTCTCTTACTGGTTGTGCTAATAGACAGGAAGAATACGACTTTGCTATAAATAATTGGAGTTCCTCTATAGGTGCAGTAAACGAAAACAGTCTTGATGTTTTTGACGCGCAAAAATTCTCTTTTCAATTTTTCCTTACTTCAGCAACAGGAAGGCTAAACGAAGTAAAAACTGTAGTTCCAATTTTTTCCGATAATGTTATGTACAGAGTTATTAGTAACGGACTGCCACAAATACGATTAACGCATTATGATATTGTAATTGGATGGTACGCCGTTGCCAATACAACTGAGCTGACCAAGGAACAAATATTTCAAGAATTTGAGCCTTTTGTAACGGCTATAAATGTCATTTTGGAAGATGATACAGAATATTTAATTAAACTACCCAAATTTAATTTGAGGGAACGAGGAACATAAAAGATGAGGAGACATTTCTTCAACGCCGGAGGCACAGGCGGGTTTGATTCATTTCTTATAATAAACAAACAAAAAAAGCTCGCCTAGTTAGCATAATGCAATATTAACAGCACCATAAAATATATATCTATTTCGCCTACATCCGGTGTAGTGAGTTGCGCTACCAGTGTACCTTTTTCAAGATGTTCTGTGAGCCATATCACATTTTGATAATAGTGTGGTATTTCTTTCACATCACATACCTTGCAGAGATTCAAATAGTTCCCCAATCGCCACGCAGTAAAACGACGCAAATGCGGGTCATCAAAGGAATAATCCAACATTTCATACGTACCGACAGGGCCAATTTGCGGCGGCGAAAATAGGAGAGGGACAGGCGCGAAACCCGAGACATGGTACATGGCTTGGGTGGTGATATCAACTGTCCGTTCATTCTTCCAATTCAAGCAGGACGCAAGCATTTCCAAATCCGATGGCCACGGGAATGAATCAATTTTATCTTTGAAATATACACGGGCTTGGGTATCAGGATGCCACTTCCATCCGCTTGTTTGGGTGAAGCGTTTGGTCGTAAGTTCGCGGGAAATTTCGTCTAAACTTTCAATGTGCAGAGATTGCTCAAATTTTCGGAGCAATTCCTCTTGAAACTTAATTAATAGCGTATCATTTTCGTCATTGTCATACAGTGCCGCCAACACGAGTACACGAGGGTGGCAATACGATTCAACGCATGGCCACCCGGCTTTCTTTTCCGCTTTTTGCAAAAATGGGATTTTATCCAACAGCACCGCTTGCTTCGCGCTTTTCATAAAAGGATGATAAGCCTCCACACCCGCCCGGCGCAACGCAGTAACAATACCGTCCATGCTTGCCCCGCCATGTAACCCCAGCCCGAACCAGCCATCTTCATTCTGCTTTTTCAATAATTTTTTTACATCTTTAAGCTGTAAGATTTGCTCCTGCAACGCCAACATCTCGCAACATTTAATATCTAAACCCAAAATATCACGCATAATAATGTAGCGATGAGAGGGTGTTCCGTTCGTTAAAATCATGTCGATTAGCTTTTGTCTTTCCATGCTTCCCCCGCATTTCTTGTCCCACTGTTTGCCGGTATATTGGTCAAATATCTATTATGCAGTTTTAGTTGTCTGTCCACGCTTCGCACTGGCTGATGATGGTTGCGAGGGCATCTTCCCGGCCTTCCGGCGGGTATTCGTATTTTTTGAGTAATTTTTTTACCATTCGGCGCATACCTGCGCGGGCTGATTCTTTTTTCTGCCAGTCTATTGTACGGTTTCGTCTAAGCATTTCTGCCAGTTCGCGGGTCATGGCTACCAGCACATCGTTTTCGTAAAAATCCCTTATGACTTGCGGCATGGTCAGCGCGTCATAAAATGCCTGTTCTTCGGCACCTAATCCCATGGATTTTCCTTCTTCATGGGCGTTTGCCATGCTAGTTGCCAGCTGAATGAGTTCCGCAATAACTTCCTCATTGGAAATTAATCCATTTATATACGCTTTCATGGCACGGGCGAGCATTTCGGAAAATTTTTCACTCTTTACCACATTTGTCCGGCGGTAAATGGAAACTTGCTCTGCCAACAATTTCTTCAAAAGTTCCACCGCGAGGTTCTTTTCCTTCATCTTGGATATTTCATCAAGGAATTTTGGGTCAAAAAGAGAAAATTCCGTTTCCTTGTCCGAGAAAAGGTTTATTACCCCTTCACTTTTTATGCTGGCTTTCAGCAGTTCGTTTATTTTGACGTTGATTTCCTTCAACGACAGGGGCTTCCCGGTGCCTGTTATGCGGGTTAGAATGGTGCGTACCGCTTCAAAATATGCCGCTTCAAAGCGTTGCTCGGCTGTCACCAATGAACGGCAAAGGGACAGGGCTTGCCGGAGTAGTATGGCTTCTTTTACAAATGCTTCCCGTTGTTTTTCGTTTTCTATGCCGGATATAAAGTTTACGCCGCCGCTGATTGTTTTAGCGCGGTCTATGTCTGAGGCCGTTTCACCCATGAAGGTGCTGTAATCAAAGCCATGGAATAAATCCCGGCAAACTTCCAGCTTTTCTACAAATTTCGGGAGCGCGGTTTTGGCGATATCTGTATCACCATAATTGTTCTTATCGCGGTTGGTGTAGTCGTTCATGGCTTGCTTCAATGCGGAAGCAATACCCACATAATCCACCACCAAGCCGCCCTCTTTTTCCTTATAAACCCGATTTACCCTCGCGATGGCTTGCATGAGGTTATGCCCAGACATGGGCTTGTAAACGTACATGGTGGCCAGGGATGGAACGTCAAAGCCTGTGAGCCACATATCCACAACAATGGCTATTTTAAGCGGGTCATCATTATCCTTGAATTTTTTTGCCATTTCGTCACGGCGGCGTTTGTTGCCGATTATACCCCGCCACGCTTCCGGGTCTTTGTTGCTTTCGGTCATGATGATGCCGACTTTTTCTTGCCATTCCGGGCGCATAGCACGAAGCATGTCATATATACCCATGGCAATGGTACGGTTGTACGCTACCACCATGGCTTTTCCTGTAAGTTCATGTTGGCGGCTATCCTCATAATGCTGGATTATATCCTCACACAAAGCGGTTATTGTTTCCTTCGCGCCGAGGATGGATTCCATTTTACCCAGTTCTCTTTTGCTTTTTTCGATGGCGTGTGCTGATGCTTGCTGTGCCAAAACGTCATATTCTGCGTCTATCAGCCGCAGTATGTCTTCATCCAGTTTTAGGTGAATTACCCGACTTTCATAATAAACGGGGCGTGTCGCGCCGTCCTCTACTGCTTGGGTCATGTCGTATATGTCAATGTAATTGCCAAATACCGCCAGTGTTGTGCGGTCTTTACTGTTGATAGGCGTTCCTGTAAATCCGATGTAGGTTGCGTTTGGCAGACTTTCCCGAAGCATCAAGCCAAAGGATTTCTTTATTTCTCCATCCTCAGTTACTTTTTCGTCCACAAACTGGGAGCGGTGGGCTTCGTCTGCCATCACGATTATGTTTGGGCGTGTTGACAGCGGCTCGTCATATTCTTCTATCTTTTGAATGGTTGTAAAAATAATGCCGTTGGCTTCCCTGCCGCGCAGTTCTTCCTTCAAATGGGTACGGCTTTCCGCTTGCAGAGGCGTTTGGCGCAAAAATGGAGCACATTTAGAAAACTGCTCAAAAAGCTGGTCATCCAAATCGTTCCTGTCGGTAAGCACCACAATGGTTGGCGAATGTAACGCATCCTGCAATAAATGGGCGTAAAATACCATTGACAGGGACTTGCCGCTTCCCTGTGTATGCCAAAACACGCCACCTTTTCCATCGGTATTCACGGCGTTGGCGGTGGATTCTACTGCCTTGCGTACGGCAAAATATTGGTGGTACGCACCCAGTATTTTCACCTCGCCGGAGAAGCATATAAAATTCTGTAAAATATCCAAAAACCGCGCCTTCTCGAACATCCCCTCCAGAAATGTATCAAACTGGGCGTACTGGGTATTTTCATAACTACCGTCTTTGGTTTTCCATTCCATAAATCTATCTTCTTCGGCGGTTATGGTACCCGCCTTTGTGGTTGCGAGGTCGCTCATCACCAGAAAAGCGTTGTAAATGAAAAGCGATGGTATTTCGTGCATATAATTCCGCAATTGGTTAAACCCTTCGCTGGCATCGGTGTTTTCGCGTGAAGGGGATTTTAATTCCATGACCACCACCGGGATTCCGTTCAAAAACACGATTATATCGGGGCGTTTTTCGCTGTTTTCGGTGATTGTCCATTGATTGGCAACGGTGAAGGTATTGTTTCCCACGTTTTTGTAGTCTGCCAAATATACCAAGGCAGACATTTGCTCGCCTTTGTCTATGTATTTTACTGTCACACCGTCTTGCAAATATTTCATAAAATCCATGTTTTTTTGCTGGAAGCTACCCCCTTCAAAGTTCCGCAGTTTGTACACCACTTCATTTATGGCGGCTTCCGGCAGGGTTGGGTTTATCCGGCGCAAGGCTGGCAACAGTTCCCCCACATGGAGCGGGTCGGAATAATCACGTACCAAATCCGGGGCGTATATGTAATCATACCCTAACGTGTCACGAAATACCGAAATCACGGCGTTTTCATAGTTGGCTTCGGTGAATGTTGCCATGCAAATGCCTCCCTACCAAATCCATGAAATTTCATACTTCTGGATATTTTCATCTTTAGTTATTAGTGTCAATTCTTCAATAACGGCTGTTGAAATAATTAGTCTATCATATGGTTCACGGTGCAAGAGCGGCAGTTGAAACAAATACTTCATGTATTCATTTTTAATCGGTAAAACAACGAACCCATTTTCTTTAACAAGACGGAGAAATACAGAAAATCCACCCTCAAAGGTAAATTTCCCTATATTCATTTTTATAGCAACTTCCCAGAGCGAAACAACACTAATAAAATTGGTTCCCGCTAATATTAAACTCGTAGTCTTTTCAGACAATTTTTCACCATTTAAAAACCAAAGAATCGTATGTGTGTCCAATAAATAATTCATTCCATGTACTCCTTTAATTCATCAAGTGGGGCATCGAAATCTTCTGCTATCCACATTTTACCTTTGCCTGAGCCAAAAATGGGGCGGGCGTTTATTGAATCAAAGAATGTAGGGTCAGTAATTGAACCTGCAAGAGATTTTAATTTTTTCATATATTCATCATTTGAATCGACGTCGGTAAAATCGTATGCGCTTGGATAAGCAAATCCATCCTTATCCCAATCTTGCAACCCGGCGGCTTTTACTAAGGAGGAAGGGATAAGCTCTTCCGATTCCCATATGTCACTGGCTGTCCATGGTTTTTCAGATATAGGGGCAAGGATTATATTTTTGCCGTGAATAGCTATATTTAATTTACTGCCAATGGTTGCCCCGATTTTATTTGCAATTTCTTTTGGGATTGTGATTTGCGATTGAGCAGTTAATTCTACTACCATGTGCAACACTTCCTTTCTTTATTATTGATTATACGGCTGTGTTTTTGATGGGTCAACGGTTATTTCGCCGGACATTAAGCGTGGAAGGAGTGCATCGCGTATATTCTCTAACCTTTCATTTTCCATTCCATTGGCAAAAATTGCATCTACAAACATTTCAACGGTAGCTGAAAATTGGGAAATAACCTTTGCTGATGGTATAACAATCGGCTCTTTTTCCAAAAAACCCGAAATATCAAGGTTTTTTATACCAGTAGTGCCATTTTCATATCCAAAATAAACTTTTTCATTATACAAATACTTCCAGTAGAAGTACACAAACGATGAATAGCCAGCCGTGGGTTTTATTGCACGGCAAAAATTGGTGCAAACCATACCCTTGTCGTAACGGTCAAGTAGCGACTGGGTAATTAATGCACAACGCCCAGTGGATTGCGTGGGGCTACCGCCAGAAATCTCCACCACAATGTCACCTACAGCGAGTTTTTTTGCAGTATAATTTTTTGGCAGAATAAAGCGTGTGGGCATTTTTCCTTTGTTCCCATTGTTGACATCTGGGATATCCGCACCGCGAATGCAATACACCTCTTGGGTATTGTTTCCTGTAGGTGCTTCCTTCCCCCAATCACCACCAAAAGTTGTTAAAACAATATCGCTGAACGTACCTTCATTCCAATCTTCGGGCATTTCGCCACCAAATGGTTCAAAGTCCACAAACCACGATTTGAAAATTGCCTGTGACATTTGTTCCAAGTGGTGGTTTATTTTGGTGTTGATGACGATTTTATTATCAATGGCAGAAAGTGTATCAGCAATTATCCGTTGTTCAACGATGCCTATTTCAGGAATTTCCAGTGATTTCAACATATCCCTACTGACATTTGGAAATGTCGAGCCAGTGGCAATATTTAATAGGTCATCGAGTTTCCATTTAAGTACAGACCACACAAAATAATTCAATGATGGCTCGGTATGGCGAATTGCGGCTATACCTCTACCTATGGCATATGGTTGATTAGCCCAATTCATCCGACCAGTTGTTGAACCACGAACGCAAAAAAGTATATCGCCAGTTTGTGCTTTTTTGCGCCCATCAGTTGTCCATTGCACAGGATATGGATGTTGATATCCAAATTCTGTGGGGCCGTTCAAAAGCGGGATACCATTCCCAATATTATTGCAATCGCTACTACTGGGAGATTGTCCCATTTCAATAATGGCAAAATCACCCAACTTCAAACCCAATCGCTCTTGCTCATTTCCCTGTTCGGCCTTGTATATCACCTCATAACCGGCGTCTATAATACCTCTGAACGACTCCGAAATTCCATGATAATCCAATACATCGACTTTATAGGGCAAATTCGATTCGGAAAAAGCTTCGCGTAATTCTCCAAGCTGATGGAGGGATAATTTTTCGTTATTAGATTGCACAAATGCCAGGTCTAAATCACTGCTGTCAGTGGGTGTCCATTTGTAACGGCTACCAAAAGCCAACACGCTACAATAGGGTGCGTATGTTTTAATAATATCAAGGATAATTTTCATTTCATAATCGGAAACGCAAATCATAGCCGTTCCTCTAATTCATGTACAAACGCATTAAATTCATGAAAAAATGATTTTGAAATTACATAAACTTCCTCGGCTGTAAACTTATCATAGGTGTGGCTGGTACGATTTCTTGCTTCGTGATAATCCACCCACAAATCAAAGTCTTTGATAAGTGCAATTTCAAGGGAAGTTCGAAATAAATCTTTCCTTGAATATCCAAATGTCATGCCCTCGCTTTCTAGATATCGCTTCATGAATTTCCAGCACAAGTCGTAGCTGAACTCAAAGTGCTGTATGAGCGAAGCCTTGGCAGATTCCAGTTCATAATGTATTCGCTCCATAGGCAACTTGTTTTCCACAACCAACGCATAATTTATCATAGATGTATAGGACTCCAATGCGCTTTGCAGTGCAGTTGTATCCAACCGCTCAAAGTTCATAGCCCAAACCTCCCAAACGCAGTTTTATTTCCTCTTCTAACACCCTAGATTTCTTAAACATCTCGGACAACTCCCCGGTCAGCCTTGTCATTTTTTCTTGGAAGGGTTCTCCATCATCTTCCTGTTCTTCGATGCCCACATATCGCCCCGGCGTGAGAATATAGTCATGCTTGGCGATGTCTTCCGTGGTAGCGGTGGCACAAAAACCCTTTACATCTTCCAGCGTTCCGCTGTTGAACGCTTCAAAGGTGGCGGCTATTTTGCCAATGTCCTCCATGGTCATTTCGCGCAAGCGGCGGTTTACCATTGTTCCCATTTTTCGGGCATCTATGAATAGCGTTTTGCCTTTTTGCTTTTTATCCCGGCTGATAAACCAAAGGGACACGGGTATCTGGGTGGTATAAAAAAGCTGGGTGGGCATGGCGATAATGCCCTCCACCAAATCAGCTTCTACGATTTTCTTGCGGATTTCTCCTTCGCCGCCGCTTTGGGAAGAAAGGGAGCCATTGGCAAGCACCATCCCCATTTTGCCGCCCGGTGCCAAATGGTAAATCATGTGCTGTAGCCATGCGAAGTTGGCGTTGCCGGAAGGCGGCAGACCGTATTGCCACCGCTTGTCATTATCGAGTGCGCCGCCGTTCCAGTCGGAAAGGTTGAACGGTGGGTTCGCCATGATGAAATCGGCGCGCAGGGTGGGGTGCAGGGGGTTGTGGAAGGTGTCGGCGTTGTAGCCGCCCAGGTCGGCTTCTATGCCGCGAATGGCAAGGTTCATAATCGCCATTTTACGGGTGGTGGGGTTGGCATCCTGCCCGTAGATGGAGAGGTTGCCTATGTTTCCCGCATGACTTTTCACAAAATCGCTGGACTGGACGAACATGCCGCCACTGCCACAGCATGGGTCGTACACGCGCCCGGAAAACGGTTTAAGCACTTCCACCAATGTCCGTACCACGCAGGACGGCGTGTAAAATTCCCCGGCGCGTTTCCCTTCTTGCTCGGCAAACTTGGCGAGGCAGTATTCGTATGTACGCCCAAGAATATCCTTGTCCGTACCGTGCTGTATCATTTTGATGTTGGTAAACAAATCCACTACGTTGCCCAGCCGCCGCTTATCCAGTTCGGGTCTGGCGTAGTTCATGGGCAAAATATCCTTCAGCCGCTTGTTTTCCTTTTCGATGGCTCTCATGGCATCGTCTATCACCGTGCCGATTTCTTCCTTGGTGGAGAATTTTCTTATTTCTTCCCACCGTGCAGAAGGCGGCACGAAAAATACGTTGGCTTCGGAATAGGCATCCCTATCTTCCACATCGTCATCTTCTGCCAGCAGTTGTTGATAGCGTTCGTCAAATTTGTCGGAAATATATTTCAGGAAAATCAGCCCAAGTACAACGTGCTTGTATTCCCCGGCATCCATGTTGCCGCGCAGAATGTCTGCGGCTTGCCAGATTTGTTGCTCAAAGCCGATTGCCGCTGTATTGCTATTATTATTCGCTGGCATTACTGCCCTCCTGTATGCGTTCTATTTCCATAATATCGGATGTATCACAATCCATGGCCTTGCAAATTTTCACCAATATGTCTGTATTCACGTTTTCGCCCTTGCCAAGTTTCGCTATGGATGCGCCACTTATGCCAGCCATATTTTGCAAATCCCGCTTCATCAAATTTCTTTCGAGCAACATTATCCACAGCTTTTTATAGTTTATCTTCAACGCACACCTCCAAATCTTGGTCATGTTCTTATACTACATGTAACATATTTTGCCCTATATTACAAGCGGAATATTTGCAATCGGATATTTCGCATTTGATTTCGCTTTGTTGTTGTCAGTATATGGGAGAAGCCGCCAAACGCAAAAAAAGCCCAACAAGACCGATTTTATCACGTTCTTGTGGGCTTTTAGCGAAACGGTTCCTTCGCCCTGGTCATGCAAAGTGAAGCATTGCCTTGGTCGGGCTTGCTTGGGTGGGGGATGCTAACAACGGATATGCGCATATCACGGGTGGTGCGAGCGGTGCGGGTGGGGCAAGCTGACCAAGGCTTGTGGGGTGCAACAGGCAAGGGTTCCGGCGGGGTACGGTGCGGTCAGTTTCAAGGAGCGAATGCTCCCCTCCCTGAGTTGGCAAAACCCGTCCTTGGCAATCGGTGGCCTTGGGGCTGTTACGGGAGCAGTATAGCACATATGTTCTATATGTCAATACGTGTACCATAAATGAAATGGGGGCCCCGCCCACCCTCGGCAAGAACATTCGTTTGACAAACGCTATAAATGTGTTACACTCTCCCCGCGGATGCGAACAAAGTGGCGCGGATGGGATTTTTTGTGGGGGGCTTTATATGGATTTTTCACAACGCTTGAAGACCCTTACCGAAGGGGCGAAGTATGATGTGGCCTGTACTTCCAGCGGGCTGACCCGCAAGGGCAAGCGCGGGGCGGTGGGCAGTGCCGAGGCTTGCGGGATTTGCCACAGCTTTACCGCCGACGGGCGTTGCATTTCCCTTTTGAAGATGCTGATAAATAATTATTGTGAATACGATTGCCAGTACTGTGTGAACCGCCGCAGTAGCGACATACCCCGGGCATCTATGCAACCTCATGAGGTGGCCGATATTACCATGCAGTTTTACCGGCGCAACTATATCGAGGGGCTGTTTTTAAGCTCGGCGGTGATAAAGAGCCCGGATTATACTATGGAGATGCTGATTAAAGCCCTGGCGTTACTGCGGGGGGAATATCGCTTCAATGGCTATATCCATGTGAAGGCTATTCCCGGCGCGGATACTGCCCTGATACAACGATTGGGTCAGCTGGCCGACCGGATGAGCGTGAACATTGAATTGCCCTCGGAAAAGAGCCTGTCCGTACTCGCGCCCGACAAGAGTAAGGCAGGGATTTTGTCCCCCATGAAATATGTACGGGAGGGCATCATTCAGGCCAAGGAGGAGGCGACCCGGTTCAGGAATGCCGCGCCCTTTGTCCCGGCGGGGCAAAGCACCCAGCTTATTGTGGGCGCGACCCCGGAGGCCGACAGCAAAATCGTGCATCTGGCCCAGGGGCTGTATAAGGGGTATGGCTTGCGGCGGGTATTCTATTCCGCCTATATACCCGTGGGGAACGATGCCTTGCTTCCCGCCGCGCCCGGCACGCCTGCCTTTGATACGGGGACGGGGCTGACAAATACGGCCTTTGGGCCCATCCTCATGCGGGAGCACCGGCTGTATCAGGCCGATTGGCTGTTGCGCTTCTATGGCTTTAGCGCGGGGGAGCTGTTTAAAACCGAGGAAGAAAATTTGAGCCTGCATCTGGACCCGAAATGCCACTGGGCCCTGCGCAACCTGGAGCAATTTCCCGTGGAGGTGAATACGGCGGATTACCGGATGCTGTTGCGGGTACCCGGCATCGGGCAAATTTCCGCCGAGCGTATCGTCAAGGCGCGGCGGGTGAACCGGCTGGATTTCACCCATTTAAAGAAAATGGGCATCGTGCTGAAGCGGGCCCGGTATTTTGTAACCTGCAACGGGAAAATGGCGGAGAAAATCTCCTTTCACCCCGAGTCCATTGAACTGCGCCTGACCGACAACCGCAGTGTGGGCCCCTACTCCCAGCTTACCTTGTCTGACGTGGCCCATGCGTAGGGAGCGGGATATCCTCTTCGACGGTAGTTTCGAGGGTTTTTTGTGCGTGGTGTACGCCTATTACCATGAAGGTATCCTCCCCCGCTCCATCCAGGCCGAGGACGAGGTTCAGCCCGCCCTCACCCAGGAGGAGTTTTTTGTCGTCTCCAACGACGCCAAGGCGCGGAAGGTGGAAAAGGCCCTGCGGAAAAAAATCTCTGCCGACGCGGCGCGGCGGGTATATCTTTCCTTTCTGGCCGACGCGGCGGATAGGTATATGCAGTTGCTTGAATATATCGTGTTTGGCTTCAAGGTGGGGCATCTGGTGGACAGTCATATGCACCATAATTTTGTATTGCGCATACACAAGCTGGCGCGGGAGGTGGGGCGGGAGGCCCACCTGTTGACGGGCTTTTGCCGTTTCGCGCAGACACAGCAGGGCATCTATTACTGCGCCATCACCCCGGTGCATCATGTACTGCTCCCTTTGGCCGAGCATTTTTGCGACCGCATGATGGAGCAAAGCTGGGTCATCCACGACAAGCGGCACAACAAGGCCGTGGTATACAATGGGCTGGAATATACCTTCGTGGATATCGCCCCCGGGAGCCGTCCCCCCGACCTGGCCGGAAATGAAGAAAGCATCCAGCACCTGTGGGTGACATATTTTAATACCGCCGCCATTGATGCGCGGAAGAACCCCAAACTGCACCGGAATATGCTTCCATTGCGTTTTAGGGGGAACATGGTGGAATTTACGAAGCATCTGTGATACACTAAACTGCATGGAATGCGGTTTGGTGGGATGGGTATGACGAGCGCGGATACATATTATCAAGCATATACAACCTTTCGGGACGGGTTTGTCGATATTTTGGTGGCGATAGCTGTTATTGCCATTATTTTTTTTATTGTCTTATATTTTCGCAGCCGGAGTATGCGCAAGAAGCTAAACGAGCTGGTGGAGGCACGCACCCGGGAGCTGGAGGCGCAGGCCGCGCTTATTACTTCTTTGCTGGATACCATCCCGGACGTTATTTTCGTAAAGGATTTGAATTACCGTATCGCCCACCACAACCAAGCCTTCGCCAAGCTATTTGACCTGGAAGGCAGGGAAATACACGGCAAGACGGAGTTTGACATCGGGTTTAGCTACGATGACGCCTTGAGGATGCGCGAGGCCGACGAGAAGGTAATTAAAACAGGCGCGACCATCACCGAGGAGGATGCCCAGCCCTACATCGAAGGCACCGTGGACATATATGAAACCATAAAGACCCCGCTGGTGCGGGACGGGGAAATCATCGGCCTTGTGGGCATTGGGCGCGACATCACCCGCCGCAAGGAGCTGGAGCAGACCATTCAAAAGAACTATGAATACGCGAGGGCATTGAGTAAATCCCTGGCAAAGATTACCCAGTTTCCAGATACCTTCGCCGAGGATGTGTATACCGCCATGGCCCTTATCATGAAGGAAGCCGCCGTGGCCCTGGATGTACAGCGCGTCAGCGTTTGGAAGCTGAAGGTATGTGAAACGGGGCTGGAAAATGTATATATGTACAACGCACAGACGGGGACAAGTACCATTTTGGACGATTACAGTATAGAAAACCAGCCCATTTATACAAAACAGCTACAATCCGCACGCCTGATTATTGTTGACAACGCCAGCCAAGACCTGGAAATGCCCGAGAGTTATAAAAAAGGCTTGTGTGCTTTGCTGGAAACGCCTGTCCGTATCGACGGCATCCTCTTTGGCATCATTGGCTTTGAGCAGGAATACAGCGAAAAATATCCCCGGAAGCGCGTGTGGACCATCGAGGAGCAGACCTATGCCTCCTCTCTGGGCGACATTATGGCTCTGGTCATCTCCGGCGACGAACGCCGCCGCGCCAGCCGTGCCAAATCCGATTTCCTTGCCACCATGAGCCACGAAATCCGCACCCCGATGAACAGCATCGTGGGCTTTTCCGAGCTCGCGCTGGGCGGGAACATCCCCCCCACTACCCGCGATTATTTAAGCAAAATAAGGGACAGCTCGCACTGGCTGTTGCAAATCATTAACGACATCCTGGATTTAGCCAAAATTGAGTCGGGCAAAATAGAAATGGAAAAAATCCCCTTTAATTTGCAAACGATATTTTCCAACTGCCGCGCCGCCATTACCCCCAAGGCCCTGGAGAAGAATTTGAATCTGCATTTCTACGCAGAGCCCTCCCTTGGAAAGGTACCCCTGGGTGACCCCACCAAGCTACAGCAGGTACTTATGAATCTGCTCTCCAATGCCGTAAAGTTTACCAACACGGGCATCATCAAGCTATTGGCTGACGTAAAGCACGAAAGCGAAAACAGCATAACCATTTTTCTGGAAGTGAAGGACAGCGGCATCGGCATGACAAAGGCGCAATTAAAGCGGGTCTTCTCCCCCTTTACCCAGGCCGAATCGGGCACGAAGCGTAAATACGGGGGCACGGGGCTGGGTCTTTCCATTACCAAGAACATGATTGAGCTGATGGGCGGAGAGCTGGAAGTGGAATCCACCCCCGGGGTGGGAAGCAAGTTCAGCTTTACCCTGACCTTCGAAGCCATGGCCGTAAGCAGTGACGAAGGGACGGCGGACATCATCGAGTCCCATGACATGAAAAAGCCCGAATTTTCCGGCGAGGTATTGATATGTGAAGACAATGTGTTGAACCAGCAGGTGGTGTGCGAACAGCTGGCCAGCGTCGGCATAAAAACCGTGGTGGCGGAAAATGGGAAAATCGGCGTGGAAAAGGTACGCGAGCGCGTAGACAGTGGCGCGCCTATGTTTAATTTGATTTTCATGGATATACATATGCCGGTGATGGACGGGCTGGAGGCGTTGGAAAGGATTCTGGCATTCGAGACGGGGGTGCCCGTTGTCGCGCTTACGGCCAATGTCATGGTTCACGACCGCTTGCTTTACAAGGAAAAGGGCATGAGCGACTGCCTGGGCAAGCCCTTTTCCTCCCATGAGCTGTGGCGTTGCCTCGTTAAATATTTTGAGCCGCTGGGCTGGCACGAGCACGGGAAAGACCAACAGCACGAAGCGGATAACGCGCTCCAGCAAAATTTGATTGCCCGCTTTGTGAAGAGTAACCAAAACAAATTCGCCGAGATATCGGAGGCCATTGCGCGTGGCGATTTTGTGGAGGCGCACCGGATGGCGCATACATTGAAAAGCAATGCCGGACAGCTTAAAAAAACCCCCTTACAAAAGGCCGCAGGCGAAATGGAGCATCTGTTGCGTGACGGGGCGGGGCGCGATATATCAATACCCCTGCGCACCCTGGAAACAGAACTTGAGTCTGTTTTGGCCGAATTGTCGCCCCTTGTGGTGGAGGCTGACCCCAACATCGTATACCTCGACGGCGAGGCGTCACGCAAAATCCTGGACGAAGTCGCGCCGATTATCGACGACAGCGACCCGGAATGCCTGGGCTATATCGACGAGTTGCGCCGGATACAAGGCAGTGAACCCCTTATACTCCAATTGGAGGACTTTAACTTTACCGACGCGGCGAGGGAACTGAAAATTTTAAGGGAGAGGGTTTAGAGATGACAGAAAAAAACACCTTGCTCATCGTAGACGACAACGCATCCAATCTGATGGAGCTGACCCACATCCTGCGCAACGAGTATAGGATTTTCGCCATAAAGGACGGCTCCGCCGCGCTGGAAAAAGCAAAAGAAGCCCAGCCCGATTTAATTTTGCTCGATATTATTATGCCGGGTATGAATGGCTTTGATATATTCAACAAGCTACAAAAAAACGACAAAACGGCACACATCCCCGTCATGTTTATTACGGGGATGAACGACGGCGAGCGCGAGGGACTTCTGGCCGGCGCGGTGGACTATATCCGCAAGCCCTTCGACACCACGGTGGTAAGGCTACGGGTGGGCAACCAGATAAAGATTATCAATTTGCAACGCAATTTAATCAAATCCGCGGCAGTGGCGGAAGCGGCCAATCGCTCCAAAACCTCCTTTCTGGCCAACATGAGCCATGAAATCCGCACGCCCATGAACGCCATTATGGGTATAACCGATATCTTGATGGAAAATAAGGCCCTGCCCCACGACGTTACCGTCAAGCTCAATAAAATATATTCCTCCAGCCAAATGCTGGTGGCCCTTGTAAACGACATCTTGGACATAACCCAAATCGAATCGGGGAATATGAAAATAAAGCCCGTCGATTACGATGTGGCCGCCATGATAAACGAGGCCGTTCAACTCAATATCATACGCATAAATAAAAAGCCCATCGAATTTATATTAAAAATAGAGGGCGATATTCCCGTTGTCCTGCACGGGGATTTGCTTCGAATCAAGCAAATCATGAATAATTTGCTTTCCAACGCCTTCAAATACACAGACGCGGGCAAGGTGGTGCTTCAGGTACGCTGTGAGCCCTTGGATGAGGGCAACACAATGCTGATTATATCCGTAAGCGACACGGGCTACGGCATGAGCGAGGAGCAATTGAGCAAATTGTACAACGACTACACCCGCTTTGTGCCCGAGCGCGACGGCATCACCATAGAGGGGACGGGGCTGGGGCTGGCCATTACCCATCGTCTGGTCATGCTCTTGAACGCGGACATATCGGTGCGGAGTAAGCAAAACGAGGGCACCCATTTCACTGTGCGTCTGCCCCAGAAAATTGTGGACAAGCGGGTACTTGACAGGGATATCATCGAGGATTTGTGCCAGTTGCATTATGACGACCACAAAATAGACACCTGCGACAACTGCAAGGACGCAAAAAACGGGCGCGTGCTGGTGGTGGACGATGTGGAGGTCAACCTATATGTGGCGGAAGGTATATTGGAAACCTACGACATCGGCGTGGACCTGGCGCAAAGCGGGCGCGAGGCCATTGAAAAAATTGAGGCCGGCTATGTGTATGACCTTATCTTCATGGATTATATGATGCCCGAAATGAATGGGGTGGAGGTGACACAACACCTACGCAAGAACGGATACCACTTACCCATCGTCGCCCTTACCGCCGACACCGTTACCATCAGCGAGGAATCCTTTATCAAAATCGGCTTTGACGGCTTCATCACCAAGCCCATCGACAAAACGCAAATAGCCAGAATCTTATCCCAATATATAAAAATATAGGAGCGTGATTGCTGTGCAACAACGTCCCAGCACCCGCCGTGCCCTTGTCATTGACGATTATCACGGCACCCCCGTGGCCGACCCCTACCGTTGGCTGGAGGACGACACCGCCCCCGAGGTGAAGGCGTGGATAGAAACGCAGAACCGGCACTTTGAAGGGTATATGAGCGGGCATCCCGCACGGCAGGGCTTTAAAGACCGCCTGACGGAGCTCTGGCACTATCCCCGGTGCGCAACGCCGGAGTATGTGGCGGGGAAATACTATGCATGGCGCAACGACGGCTTGCAAAACCAGTCGGTTTTGTACCGTGTGGACGCACCCGATGCCCGGGGCGAAGTCGTCCTCGACCCCAATGTGTTGAGCGCGGAGGGCACGGTGGCGGTTTCCGTTTGGGACTTTAGCCCCCAGGGGAACTATCTGGCCTACAGCCTTTCCGTCAGCGGGTCTGACTGGCAACAAATCAAGGTACTGGACTTGCGCACGGGGGCGGATTTGCCCGATGTATTGCATCATGTGAAGTTTAGCGGCATAACCTGGCTACCCGACGAGAGCGGGTTTTTTTATTCCCGCTATCCCGCCCAGGACGTGGACACGGTGCTGAAGCTGGAGGCCCGCAACGCCATGGTGTGCCTGCACAAGCTGGGGCAGACCCAGGACGGGGATACAATCATACACAACAACCCGGCCCACCCGGATTGGGACTTCTACGCCCGAGCCGACGAGGACAAGAAATGGCTGTTCATGGCCACGAGCTACAGCACGCTGTTTAAAAACCAGTTGCATTTCAAGCCGATGGACGCGGTGGACGCGCCCTGGCTACCCATCGCGGACAATTTCGACGAGGGGTATGATGTGGTGGGCGTGATAGCCGATACAGCATACCTGTTCACCCAGAAGGACGCGCCCTTCGGGAAGATTATCGGCTACGACCTGCGTGCCGAGGGTGCCAAAAATGAGCGCGACATTATCCCCGACCAGGGGGAGGCGTTGGAATGGGCGCGGATGGTCAACAATCACATTCTGTGTTGCTATCTGCAACACGCGGTAAACAAATTAAAGCTGTTTACACCCTGCGGCGAGTTGGTGCGCGAAATCGAACTGCCCGGCCCCGGCTCCGTGGTGGGGCTCTCCGGCAAGCAGCACCGAGCGGAATTTTTCATCCAGTTTAGCGGATATTTGAGCCCGGCTACGGTGTACCGCCACGATTTCTCCGGCGAGAAGCCCCAGGTATGGTTCGCCCCGGAGATTTCCTTCCCCTTCGGCGACTACGAAACCACGCAAATTTTCTATCCCTCCAAGGACGGCACCCAGGTGCCCATGTTCATCACCGCCAAAAAGGGGCTGGCCCGCAATGGGAAGAATCCCACTTTGTTATATGGCTACGGGGGCTTCGACATCGCCATCGCGCCTACCTTTTCGGCGGCCTTGCTGGCGTGGCTGGAAAAAGGCGGGATTTATGCCGCGGCCTGTCTGCGGGGCGGCTCGGAATACGGCGAGGCGTGGCACAACGCGGGAATGCTGGCCAACAAGCAAAATGTCTTTGACGATTTTATCGCCGCCGGGGAGTATCTGATTCGGGAAAAATATACGGCCACGCCCCACTTGGGCATCTATGGCCGCTCCAACGGCGGCTTATTAACCGGGGCTTGCCTGGTGCAGAGGCCGGATTTGTTTGGCGCGGCCATTGTGGCGGTGCCGGTGCTGGATATGCTACGCTACCACCATTTCACCGCCGGGCGGTACTGGACGGGGGAATACGGCTGTGCCGACAATCCCGAGCATTTTCCCTTCCTATACAAATACTCGCCCTTGCACAATGTGAAAATGAACGCCGCCTATCCCCCCACTTTGGTGATGACCGCCGACACCGACGACCGGGTGGTGCCAGGTCAGGCGCGGAAATTTATCGCCACCTTGCAAGGCGCGGACGCGGGGGAAAGCCCCCTGCTGGTGCGTATAGAGGTCTCTGCGGGCCACGGCCACGGCAAGCCCGTGGCGAAATTCATCGAGGAATGGGCGGATTTATTCGCCTTTTTACTGGCGAACCTGTAGAAATAATTTTTTGAGGTGATGTGAATGGTTAGGATTCTCATGCTGTCAAAGTGGCATGTACACGCGGAAGGGTACGCGAAATTTATCGCCGCGCAACCCGACGCGGAAATTACCTGCGTATGGGACGAGGACCCGGTGCGGGGGGCCAATTGGGCCAAGGATATGGGCGTGGCCTTCGAGGCGGATTTATACAAGGCCGTGGGGCGCGAGGACGTGGACGCCGTAGTCGTGGACGCCCCCACCACGGCCCACCGGGAGGTTATCGTGGCGGCGGCGAAGGCGGGCAAGCATATCTTCACGGAAAAAGCCCTGGCCGTCACCCTGGAGGAATGCGAAGCCATTGCCCATGCCGTGACGGAAAGCGGCGTCACGTTTTGCATCTCCTACCCGCATTTGTGCAATCCGCTGTATCTGCTGTGTAAACAGCTTATCGACCATAAACAGCTGGGGGCAATCCACTACCTGCGCTTCCGCAATGCCCACAACGGCACGCTGGGGGGCTGGCTCCCTCCGCATTGGTACGATATGGAAAAATCCGGCGGCGGGGCCATGATGGACTTGGGCTGTCACCCCCTGTATGTGGCGGCCTATCTGCTGGGCAAGCCCGGCCGGGTGGCTTCGGTTTTTAACACCACCCTGGCCCCCGCCGGGGACGACAACGCCGTCAGCGTGGTGGAATTTGAAAACAAGGCCATTGCCGTGGTGGAGACCTCCTTTATCTCCCCCTTCGACGCCGGGTGCTTCGAATTGCTGGGCACCGAGGGCGCGGTGATTTCCATGGGCACAGACATCAAAATCCGCACAAAGGGCAACAACCAGGCATGGCGCGCACCGGATGCCCTGCCGGAAAAACTGCCCGACCCATTGCGCATGTGGCTGGACGGCATCACCCGGGGTACGCCGATTTTATTTGATATAAACATGGCCTTGGCGTTGACGCAGTTGCTGGAGAACGCGTATCGTTCGGATGAAACGCAAGAAATCGTGACAATTAAAAAATAAAGGAAGTGAGTACATGAAGGAGCAGTTGACAGCCGCAATGAAGCTGGCGTGCGCACTGGGCGCGGATTTTGCCGACGTGCGCGTGAAGGACATCCGCAGTGAAAATCTGCGTATGGAAAATGGTCTGGTGACGAACACGGCCCGGAGCCGCAGTATGGGCTACGGCGTGCGGGTGTACGCCGGCGGGGCCTTGGGCTTTGCCGCGGGCAATGTGCTGGAGGATATGGAAAATGTCGTCCGGCAAGCCTACGACATCGCCAAAGCCAGCCAGACCCTGCTGAAGAATCCAGCCCAATTGGACGAGAAAAAGCCCGCCCAGGGCACGTACGCAACCGAGGTAAAAACCGACCCCTTCGCCGTGCCCATGGCGGAGAAGCTGGAGATTTTGCAACAATGCGAAAAGGCCATCCGTGGCGTGTGGGAGACGCACAGCTTCGCGACACCCATGAAATTCCGCACCGGCATGAACCTCGATTTCCGCAGTGACGGGGTAATTTTCGCCGACACGGACGGGAGCTACATCCAGCAGGACTTTTGCCAGTGTACCGCCCGCATCGAGGCGACGGTTATCTCCGAAACGGACACCCAGACCCGGAAATATATCAACGTGGTACGTGGCGGCTTTGAAGGCATTGTGGCCATGGACTTGCCCAACCGCGCCCACGGCCTGGCACAGGAGGCCGCCGCCATCATCGAGGCCCCGGACTGCCCCAGCGGCGAGTTTGACGTGATACTGACCCCACGGCAAATGTTCTTGCAGATTCACGAGAGCGTGGGGCACCCCACGGAGCTGGACCGGGTACTGGGGAGCGAGGCGGCCTTCGCGGGGCGCAGTTTCCTCACAACCGGGGATTATCCGGCGGCGGGCTCTGCCCGGGAAAAAGACCCGCTCATCTACGGCTCAACCCATGTCACCATCGTGGCGGACGCCCATTGCCCCGGCGGGCTGGGCACCTTCGCCTACGACGACGAGGGCGTGCCCGCCCAATGCATCACCCTCATCGACAAGGGGAAATTTACGGGCTTTCAAACCTCCCGGGATTATGCCCAGGCCATCGGGCAAAATTCCGGCGGCGCGGGCATCTCCGACGGCTGGCGCAACCTGCCCATCGTGCGCATGACCAATATCAATATGCTCCCCGGCGACAAAACCCTTGAGGAGCTCATCGCGGGCATCGAATACGGCTTTATCTTCGACGAAAACAAGAGCTGGAGCATCGACGATTTGCGCAACAATTTCCAGTTCGCTTGCGAAATCGCCCACGAAATCAAGGACGGCAAGCGTACGGGAGCCGTGTTCAAGAACCCCATTTATTCCGGCAAGACAACGGAGTTCTGGGCAAGCTGTGACGGCGTGGGCAACCCGGATACCTGGGAGCTGGTGGGCGTGCCCAACTGCGGCAAGGGTCAGCCCATGCAAATGATGCGCGTCTCCCACGGCTCGTCGCCCACGCGCTTTAGAAAAGTGAAGGTAGGTGTGCAGGATGTTAGATAAAAAAACAGCGGAACAAGTGATAAAAAACGTGACTTCGCAAACCCAGAACTACGCCCAGGTGCGCATTCACGGCTCGGCACAGGGCACCACCCGCTTCGCGAAGTCCGAAATCAGCCAAAACGTGGCCATAACCGACACCAGCGTGGCCTTGACCGTCTTCAACGGCAAAAAAGAGGCCACCGCTTCCACCAACGTCCTCACCGAGGCGGGGCTGGCTCAGCTGGCCAAGGACGCGGACGCCTTGCTGGCCCATGTACCGGAGGGGGAATTTGAAGCCTTTCCCTTTTCCCAGGAAGCGGTGCCGGAACGGGCAAACGGCGGCGCACTGGCCCAGTCCTTCGGCACCGCCGGGCGCGCCGCCCTTATAAAGGAAGGCATGGGCCATGTAAAAGACGGCTACACCGCCTCGGGGGCCTTAGTGCTTGACCAAAAAACCGTGGCCCTGGGCGACAGCAAGGGAGCATTCCGCTTCGCCGCCTTCGACGAGGTAAGCTTTAACACTGTCGTCACCCACGCCGACGGCGCGGACGGAGCCGGAGAGTGTATTTCCTACACTTCCGCCCCGGATATCATAGCCCAGTTCAAAAAAGCCCAGGCCACCGCCGAAGCCGCCCGCAACCCCGTCCCCGCCCAGCTGGGTGCGCACACGGTGGTGCTGTCGCCCCTGGCCTTTGGGGATTTGCTCACCTTCATGGCCTATGTACTCAACGCCAAAGCCGTGGACGACGGATTCTCCTTCGCGGCGGGCAAGCTGGGGCAAAAGGTCTTCGGCGAAAATTTGACCATCCGCGACGACGTGAGCCATCCCGAGCTACAGCCCCTCTTCTTCGACATGGAGAGCAACCCCCGGCAAGCCCTGCCCCTCATCGAGAAGGGCATTGTAAAAAATCTGCTCTACGATAACAAACGCGCCGCCAAGCACGGCGTGAAGCCCACCGGCCACTGCGCGCAAATGTGGGGCGGCATGGGTGCCATTCCTTTGAATGTGCTGGTGGAAGCGGGCACCTCGTCCCTGGCGGATATTATCGCCTCCACCCCAAAGGGCATCTTTGTCAACGAATTTCACTACACCAACTTCGTCAACCCCCGCAATCTGCAAATCACAGGGCTGACCCGCAACGGCGCGTTCCTCATCGAGGACGGCAAGCTGGGCGCACCCATTTCCACCGTCCGCTTCACCGAAAGCTTGCTGGACGCCTTCTGCCATATCACCGCCATTTCCAGCGAGCGGGAGAAGGTTTCGGGGCTGGGCATCGGCTTAATCCCCGCCGTGCGGATAGAAAATTTCCATTTTACCAGCAAGGCGTAAGTAGTGGGAGCGCGCCCTAAATCGCGCCAAAAACCCTGCCCAGCCCTTCCCGTATCACCAAGTCCGCGCCGTCGTCATAGGCGGTGGCGTCTTTGTTGACGATGACGAGCCTATCCCCCCGGTAGTAGTTCACCAGGCCGGCGGCGGGGTATACGGACAGGGACGTACCTCCGATAATCAGCACCTGCGCCTGGGAGATAAACTGTGCGGCGGCGTCCAACAAGTCGAAATTGAGTTGCTCCTCGAAGAGGACCACATCCGGCTTGATGACGCCGCCGCATTCGCATCGGGGGAGATGGCTGGCCTGTATCGCCTCCATGCCGTGGGGTATTTTGCAATGGGCACAGAAATTGCGGTGGATGGAGCCATGGAGCTCGATGACCGTCACACTGCCGGCGGCCTGGTGCAGGCCGTCGATGTTTTGGGTAATGACGGCGCGGAGCTTGCCCGCCTTCTCCAGCGCGGCCAAGGTGGTGTGGGTGGTGTTGGGCTTCACACCTTCGTTGATGAGCTTATTCTTATAGAAGCGGAAGAATTTCTCCGGGTGCTTGTTGAAAAAACTCCGGGACAGCATAACCTCCGGCGGATGCTCGAAGTGCTGGCTGTACAGCCCGTCCACACTGCGGAAGTCGGGTATACCGCTTTCCGTAGACACCCCCGCGCCGCCAAAGAAGACAATATTCTCGCTGTCCTCCACCCATTGCTTAAATATTTTTATTTTATCCGCCATGCCACCCTACCTGTAATCGTAGTCAGCGTTTACGCCAACGCCCGTGTCACTTTTTTCCGTAATTTCCACGGCATAATCCCGGGGGTCTTCCCGGTTGACGTAGATATTTGCCGTCAAATGCGCCCAGCCCTTGAACCGGGGCGCGCCGTCCAATAAATAGGCCCGGCTACGCACCAGGCATTTTTTTTGCTGAAAATTTACATAGGAGCAATCCGCCCGGGCGGTGAGGTAGTGCATAATCCGCACGCCAGCCAAGGGTCGGAAATCCACAATGTCCCCTTCAAAGGCTTCGCCTTCATTTTTCAACCGCCGCAACCGCCTATCGCTTCGCAAAGAAATCCCAAGAAACACACCGGCAAGCACCGTCCACAAAACCACATGGATGGCAAAGACAACAGGCACCACCTCCACGGGCACAATAATGAAAACCACTAATAAAACAGCCATAATCCCCGCAGGGATGAGGAAAATTAACCCCATCAGCCGCCAGGGGCATCTCAGCGGCTTCATAGCCCCAGCACCGCCAGCCGCTCATTCAAAAAATCCACAGCCAGCTTAATGTCCGCTTCCGGCATGTCCCCGCATTCGCGCTCAATAGTAAGAAAGCCGTCAAAGCCGATTTCATGGAGGGCCTTCAGGTATGCGTCCCACTGCACGCCGCCCTGGCCCAGGGGAAGCTCCTGCCATTTCAACGGACGTGCCGAAAGCTGTACCCCGTCCTTGGCGTGGGTGTGGACGATGTACTCCCCCAGGGCAAACACTCCCGCCACCGGGTCGTCCTTCACAACCATTACCAAATTGGCCGGGTCGTAATTGACGCGCACCCCCTTCGCCCCCAGGCTTTTGAGAAAATCCCCCAGCACCACGGCAGTCTCCGGGCCCGTTTCCACGGCGAAATAAGAGCCGATGGAATCGGCATATTCCGCCAGCTCCCGGCAAGCCAGGCGCATAATTTCCTTGGTTTCGTTTTCCTCCACGGGCACCGTCCCGATGTGGGTGGTGACAATGTTACATTCCAGCTTCTTGGCCAAATCCAAAATGCGCTTCGACTTCTCCACCAGCACGGGGTTGGCGTCGCGCCCCTCGAAGCCGCGCCCCACCGCCTCCGGTGTTGCGGACAAGTCGCCGCAAATAGCCGAAAAGACCATGCCGTGGCTTTTCACCCTGTCCAGCCATTCCCTGATGGTGGCGTCGGTCATATTTTCCGGTGCCAGCACGCCGTCCACCGCATAAGCCTGAACACCCGTACAACCCAATGCCGCCGCCCGCACCACTGCCTGGCGCAAGTCAACGCGAAAACTTTCCAACATACAGCCTATTTTCATGGAAAACCTCCAAAACATATTTGCCCGCATACTATCACGCCCAACAACTGGAAACAATAGATTAAAATAGATTTACTGTAGTTGCCACAGGTAGTCACACAGGGATATAATATGGGTACAAAGGGAGTTGATATACATGCTCGCCATGCTGTATTTAATGAAGCTGCTTGCAGATAAAGCGCGCAACACAAAAATAATCTATAACGCCCGCAGTATAAAAGAGAGTGAGGATACCCGCAACAGGGAAACTGACCGAATTTGTGACTTTTTAGGTCATGCCCCGATTCAGTTAAACGTATTTTTACAGATTATTCAGATGCAGGTTGCGCAAAACGTCAAAGCAATGCTTGCAAGCACGGCGTTGCTTATGAAATTGACGGCAACGAATATTGGCGTTGCGCTTGTTGCGGTGCGGCATTCAATTTTAAGCCGAGATTATCCGACATATCGCACTATATAAAATTGGTTGAATTAGGCGAGAAAAAATGATGCTCAAAGAGCGATGACATGGCAAAAAGAGCAACCACCGTCAAGTAAACCTCCCACTGCCTTGTTACACTGAATGCATACTACATTAAGGGAGGGCATTACAATGCACGCATGGGAATCAATCCAAAAAACGGTGGATTACATTGAGAATAACATCGGTGAAGAAATCCATCTTGAAAAATTGGCAGAAGTAGCCAATTTGTCCTATTTTTATTTTCACAGGCTCTTTGCACAGCTTGTAAAACGGCCTGTGCAGGAGTACATCAAATTGCGACGCTTGGCGCGCGCGGTGGAAAGCGTAAAGGACAAAAATAAGAAAATTTTAGATATAGCTGTAGCGTTCGGATTTAACAGCCACGAAACTTTTACAAGAGCATTCAAAGATGCTTATGGATTTACCCCCACCGAGTATCGGGACAACCCCGTCGGTCTCAACAGTTTCAACAAGCCCGATTTGTTGTTGGGATATGTAATGGTTGACGAGGGTGTGCCGCTTGTCAGCGATGGCATGGTGTTGGAAATGAACCGAAGAACCCTTGACGAGCCGATACATTTTGTCGGTGTACGCGACTTCGTTCGCTTGGACTGGTATCGTCCTAATGGAAAAGTCACAGGCGTTGATGACCCAGGTGCGACATGGGCGCGGTTTCATGAGATTAAGCACAATATTGAAGGTGTACCCAGCGGGCGTGAACTCGGTGTTAGTTACGGCGGTGCACCGGAAGGGCACTTTAGCTATTTTGCAGGGAAGGAAGCGTCACCTGAAAGCGCGCACGGTGATTTTATCCCGTGGACGCTTCATTCGGCAAAGTATGTTGTTTGTGGATTTGAGGCAGATAGTTTTGAAGACCTTGTGACTAATGCCATTTATAAGGCGAATACTTTTATCCGTGTATGGATGACTAAACACAATATTGCTTACTATAATTCAATGTCCGAACTATATTTTCCCAACAAAACAGATGTTAATTACATGGAAATATGGTATCCAATCAACGAAGAATCACAGGAGGAAAAATGACACCCGATATCACGACTTTGCGTGTCCAACGTGAAACCAAACCAAAATTTGAAGATGTCCTGCCTGTTTATCTTGACGGCGAAATGAAAGAATCCGCATTGAATTTTGCTACGTGGATACACGAAAACAAAATGCCGCTTAAATGGGCAGGACTTCACAACGCTTGGAAAGCCATGTGCAAAGGCAAGGCGATTTGCTATGTGCGGCTGTATAATGATGGCTGGAGTAATTCGGAACATTTGAAAAACGTGTATGGCAAGCACTTATGGGTAATTACCCCTCATCTGCTCAACTTAAATAGTTATGCGGAGACGGTTATAAGTGAAAATATGCAAAATTTTATTTGGGACAATGTGCATCATTGTATGTTTTGCAGAACACCTTGCCACGGTAATCCACCCGGTAAGGATGTAATGGTTCTCGGAAAAGACATCAAATCCATCTGCATTGGCCGCCAGCTTGTATGGGCTTTTGACCCGGACGAGGCGGGAATGAGCATGTTGAACCGACTGCTTGTTCTGGAACAAAAATCAAGAAGTTAAAGCAATATTTCAGAAATGTAAATTTGCCATTAAGAGGTTCACATGAACACTAAATGTTAGGCGTAGGAGGTCAAAATGCCAAAATCACCATATAACAGCCATATGCCCGGTAAAGAACCGCCGAAGGGAAAACGCCTACCCCTCGAGGACGCGGTTTGTATTTATATTGATGATGCTGCCGATAAAGCGCGAGCATTGGGCTTCGCAGAATGGCTAAGAAGAAACAAGATTTCGCCGTCGGCAGGAAATAACGGGTATAATTGGTATGTGAAGTTTCATTACGTCAACCAAAATGCATCTAAGGACGGAAAATATCAACGTAGCACCTATCATGGCATTTACATTAAATTATTTAATGATACATGGCACATACTTCCATCTAAAGACATTTTAGAACAAGTGCTTATGCGTGATGACATAAAAGAAACCGTATGGGATAGTATATTCCCTTGTTATGGCTGTAGTTACGGTTGCTATAAACAAGCGCATAATACGGAACGTAACAAGTCGCTGTTTGGGCGCGATGTTTCCGTTAAGGGAGTTTGTCCGCGCCAACCGTTATGTTTCACAAATCCAAGCGACAAAACACTTGACGTGTTGAAAGAAATTTTATTGAAACGTAAAAACAGTGACGATTTAATTATTGGCGCGAACATGAATATTTACAATTACGGAATGATATAAATACACCTAAGAGCAAAATAGCAGTTTGAGAGGACTTTAATTATGGATTTCAATGCTGAAAAAAAGTATTTTCCATCCGTCATGCACGAAAATATATACAGCCGTGCGAGACAACTTCAACCGTTGTTAAACCACCATGCGATATCCGAATCCATCCGTGAATCATGGGTGGCTTTACACGGCTTTATGATGGACGAGCTATCGCATATGTATGAACGCCCCGAAGAATATAAACTGCCTTATCATAAGTTGGAGAAGTTCTTGGACGGCAGGGATATACACGATGTAAAGCGTGAATCTATGGTTAAACTGAAAAGCATACTCAGCGAAACACAACACGCTGTAATGAAATACATGGCAACATTAAAACAAAACCTACACGAAAACCACCCGGAAATGCGTCCGGCAATGGAAGCCATGCCCCATTGGAGCGGTGTAATGTGCGACTATCGAAACATTGCTCCAAAATACAAGCCCACGCATGATGATTACTTCGCTGTGCTATTTCCAAATCAACGCGAATTGGCATATGAAATCCACCAATTCATTATAACGCGCAAAATGCGTGTTACCACCAATGCCAATTGGGGCGTGGTTTATCATTACAAAAGCAAGCAAGTCATGACAATTAAAACGGCAGGGGATAACAACATCGGTTTAAGCATAAAAGTTACGGCGAAAGACAAGACCGACGAAGCATCAGCCTTGGATGCGGCATTAAAGAAAGAACCGCAAGACTTTCAAACTAAGGCCCTCGCTCTTTTGTCCGGCTGTGACGCTAATCGCTGCATATCATGCTCCGGCTATTCATCAGGTCGCTACGCAACCATTTTAGGCAAACAGCATCAAATGTGTGGCGAGGGTGTTATTAGTTTTGATGTTGACAAACCTGCACCAGCAGATATGCCGATGATTAGGCAGTTGATTGATTTTCGTTGTAAATTCATTGAAGGTGTGTAAGGGGTGCGATATGAACAAACACGACATGCCACTCGAATTGTTGATGCCAAAAAACAAAATCAAAACAAAAATAGAAGAAGGCGTGCAGATGGACAAGTACACACAATTATATGATATTTTACAAAGTAGTTGGAAGCAACGTGGTTGAAATCCATAGAGTTTTGCATGGCGCAAGGGATATTGAAAGCTTGATGTCTGGAATACTGCATTGAATATATACTTCCAGTGTTATTTCTAGGATTTCTGTTGTCAAGGTAGCTTTATAAATAACAGTAACGCTTAAACGCTCAAGGTATCAATGGCTCGGGGAAGTTTTCGTTATTGTGTGCCGTCTTTCCATGATGTGCGTAGAAATTCCCCACTGTTCGGGTGCTGGGTAATATAATTAACTTGCTGTAGATAATGAATATTTTACACAGGCAACGATTGGAGTTGAATTTGTTGAAAACCATTTTATTGGCTGATAACAATGAATCCAATAGGTTAAAACAAATGAAAGTGCTTACCGGATATGGATATGATGTGTGTGAAGCAGAAACCCTCAGCCAAGCGATTGATAAATTCAAAGAGCAACAGCCGGATTTGGTGATTATATGCTTAAATCCAATTGGTGCCGGGTGGGAGCATATATCTGAGGGGCTTCCGGTTGCAAGAACAATAATTGAGCTTGACAGTAACGCAATAATAATAATGACCAGCTATAGTGGCACTCATTCTAACATAATAGAAGCAATCCAATGTGGCATTAAAGATTTTGTGGCGTTGCCACTTTACCCGCAGAGATTGATAGAGGCAGTTGAAAAACAAATTGGCAACCCATAGTACAAGCATTTTTTCACCGAGCAACCTCCAACTAATCATAAATGTTCCAGTTTAGCCATCAATATTAATAAAGTTATCGAATAGTTTGTAAATTGCTACGTTGGATGTGTTTCCAACGTTTTTTATGTCATCCCAAAAGTTCAATTTAGTGCCTGTTGTGTTGAAATTTGTAAATTCTTCTTGTACAATGGAAGGGAATTTTACCCTCACAAAAGACAGGATGTGACAGTGTGGCGGTGGGAAACAAAAAGATGTTTAAGCATAACCTTGAAAGCCTTGGTGTGCATTGGCACGATGCTCCGAATTATGACAATATAAAAAAAATTAAGGCACGTATTATTATTGGGCCAAACGGGTGCGGCAAATCGCGCTTGTTGCGTGCATTGAGTGATACGTTGACGGAAAACGGCGTAAAAAAGACTGATATTGTGTATGCCAATTTCCCTGAAATGGCTGGTTTGGAGCGCAAAGGCATAGAGAACAAGGAACTGGCATTGCTAAAAAATATATTTATTGACAGGCGAAATACACCCATATATGACACGTTAAAACTGATAAGCAATGACCCCATCAAGGGCGTCTCTGCCCTTGTAGACCTAGCCAAAACCGACCCGCATTGCGAAGATGCCGTTAAAAAAGCGGACGAGTTTCTCAAACCCATGTTTGGAGAAAAATTTACGATGGTTAGCGTTGCCGATTATTTTGGGGAAGATAAGCCATTGTCTCCGGGGCAACGAAGCATATTTTACATGTCAGTTATGCTTGGTGTCCTTGCGGCACATCATAAAGACGATGTGTTTTACATCCTTCTTGACGAACCAGACCAGCATCTTCATGCGAAATCTGTCGTTGATTTCATAAAGTCGATTCAAAAAAATTTGCCAAAAGCAAAACTGTGGATTGCAACCCACTCTGTCCATCTAATGACGCTTTTTAACTTTGATGAAATCATCTACATAGTCGATGGCCAAGTGCAACGAAATAATTCTAAAATGTACGATGAAATTTGCAAAACAATGGTGGATACAAATGCCATGCAACAGTTTGCATCTTTTGTTGGATTGTATGGATTTTATGAATTTTTTCGGGAGTGTTTTGATGAACCAGATGCGGACAGCAACACCAACACAACGAAATTCTCTCATATGAAAGAACGTATACGTGATTTGAAAATCCACAAAGTTCTTGATTATGGCGCAGGTAAAGGACGATTTTCAAAGTTGCCCATGGACATTCCAAAGATTGATTATTATGCCTTTGAATGTTTCCATAAATATTATGATGAACTCAAATCCTTAATTCCTCCCGATAAAATCTACACCAAGGCATCAGATATACCGGAGGGCGAGTTTGATGCGGTGCTATTAATAAACACATTGCATGAAATACCACTTGACATGTGGCGTACAACATTTGAAACAATAAGAAGAGTACTTAACGACAACGGTCGCTTATTCTTTTGCGAAACATCTCCACTTGTTATGGGAGAAAAAGTGATAAATGCCGGCTTTTTGGTGCTTAGCACAATGGAACAACGTAATTTATTTAACGTTGAATCTGTACATCTTGATGAATCGCATAAACTTCATTATTCAGAGATTCCTAAAGAAAAAATTCCTGTTCTTGATGAGGAAAAACTAAAAATCACCCTCGATTTATTAATGACAAATTCATTTAATCGCTGGAAAAGTGAAGATAAAAACGCCCGTAGTGCAGCATTTTATGCGGTGCAGCTTTTGAATGCCAAAAAGGCGATGAAGCAACTTCCTGAAATCATCAAAATTGCTGAAGAGCTTGCAGATATACAAGAAAATATTGATTTAGAGCCTGACAATGCACTACACTGGAATGTTCTCGGCATCACGCTACACATCATGGAGCGTTACGATGAGGCACTTATTGCAACGCAAAAGGCCGTGGAGTTGGAACCTGCGAATGCACGATACCAAAATAACCTCGGCTTCACGCTATACATCATGGGGCGTTACGATGAGGCACTTATTGCAAAGCAAAAGGCTGTGGAGTTGGAACCTGCGAATGCACTATACCAAAATGAACTCGGCATCACGCTACACGAAATGGAGCGTTACGATGAGGCACTTATTGCAACGCAAAAGGCTGTGGAGTTGGAACCTGCGAATGCACTATACCAATATATCCTCAGCGTCGCGCTAGAAGAAATGGAGCGTTACGATGAGGCACTTATTGCAACGCAAAAGGCCGTGGAGTTGGAACCTGCGAATGCACTATACCAAAATAACCTCGGCTTCACGCTATACATCATGGGGCGTTACGATGAGGCACTTATTGCAAAGCAAAAGGCTTTGGAGTTGGAACCTGCGAATGCACGATACCATAATGACCTCGGCATCACACTACACACAATGGAGCGTTACGATGAGGCACTTACTGCAAAGCAAAAGGCTTTGCAGTTGGAACCTGCGAATGCACGATACCAAGATAACCTCGGCGTCACGCTACACAAAATGGAGCGTTACGATGAGGCACTTATTGCAAAGCAAAAGGCTGTGGAGTTGGAACCTGCGAATGCACGATACCAAGATAGCCTCGGCATCACGCTACACGAAATGGAGCGTTACGATGAGGCACTTATTGCAAAGCAAAAGGCTGTGGAATTGGAACCTGCGAATGCAGAATACCAAAATAGCTTAGACATAACTATACGCGCTATGACGAAGTAGTTGTATATCAGCTTATCCGGGTTGATAATGCAATGAAAATCATCGTCATATCTGCGAGAGATGATAATGAAGCCTACAAAGAAGCGGAGCGTCGATTTAATAGCCAGAATCAAATTATATCAAACTTTTAGCTTCAGCTTGACATACTCCCCCTTCACAAAACACATCATATGGTATACTCGTATATATAGACATATCCGAAAAATTGCGATGAAGAGGAGAATTATAATGCAAAATGAAAAACTCAGGATTTTGAAGATGCTGGAAGACGGAAGAATCACCTCAACGGAAGCCGCCCAGCTATTGCAGTCGGTGGACATGCCCGGCGGTGGGCAACACAGCGGGCATCACGCGCCGCCCGCCCCGCACACACCACCTGCTCCCCACGCACCGCCGCCACCCCCTCCCGCGCACCGCCCTGCCCCCGCGCCCTATGACCCGCGCAGTAACAGCCCCGGCGGCCGCCCCGCCCCCCGCGCCGGAAGCGGCATGGACGACCTGGGCCGCCGCTTCGAGAGCTTCGCCAAGGACTTGGAGCCCAAGGTTTCGAAGTTTGCCGAGGTGGTGGCGGAGAAAATCACCGCCGGCGCGGATATGCTTTCCAAGGCGTTCACCGCAGACCCGCCCGCCCACACGGCGCAAAGGAGCCACGCTCCACCGCCCGTCCCCCGCCCCGCGCCCTCCCCCAGCGGCTTGACGGAGAAAAACATAGAAATGGGCGTTGCCGCGGGCTTCAACGAGCTGGCCCTCTCCGGCATCAACGGCGACCTGCGCATCAAGGGCTACAATGGCGACAAAATAACCGCCAGCATCGCCTACAGGGCCAAGCGCGCCGGCGCGGAAATCGAGCTCATGAAGCTGGGCAACAAATACCAGCTCAACTATGAGCCGGATGATTTCGAGCGGGTGGTCATCGACGCCTATGTACCGGAACGCGCCTTCAGCGTAATCAAGCTGGACGGCATCAACACCCATATGGATATCTCCTCCCTGTCGGCCAGTGACCTGCGCATCACCAACGCCAACGGCAACCTGCGCCTGTCCAATGTGGCCGCCACCAATATCACCGCAGAAAGTAGCGCGGGCCGCTTCATCGTGTCCAACATTTCCGCACAGTCCGCCGCCTTCGAAAACGTCAACGGCTCCGTAGAAGCCGACGAGCTGGACATTTCGAAGCTGTCCCTCACCAATTACAACGGGCCCCTGTCCTTGCTCATGTCCACCTTCGCCCAGCACAGCGACTACCTGTGGAGCATCGAAACCGGCAACGCCAAGCTGAACATGAACCTCCCCACCCTACCCGACCTGGCCTACCACATCAAGGCCCACGCCGCCATGGGAGAAATCCGCCTGGGCCTGACGGGCCTCCAATTCATGATAAACGACTCCACCCTGGCCGAAGCCCGCTCCACCCACTTCGACCACGCCGCCAAGCGGGTAAAAATGACAGTAGAAACCTCCAACGCACCCCTGGTGATAAATTAATAGCCCCATTGCCCATACCCCGTGAGGGTATGGGCAATCTCAATTTGGTGCTGGCATGGGATGATATAGCTGAATTAATGCTTATACTGCGTAATTCAATTCATATATTCTAACCTCATGTAATCGGTGACATACTTGTTCCAATTCTTTTTTTCGTTCAAGCGGTGCTTCAAAATTAAAATTTCTTATTCCCCATATTTCGCCTGCATTGTCTATGTTAATATATTGTTTTATCACGTTATCTTGTGTTGAACCTCGAATGAAAGCGTTAAGGTATGCTTCTCTAAAGACAAAGCCTTGATTTTCGTACCATTTAGTTGATAAGTTATCATCTTGTGTCCAAACCTCAAAATGCGTTATGCCTTTTTCAATTAAAACTGATTTCGCAGTGTTCCATAATTTTTTTGCTATCCCTTTTCTTCTGTGTTCGGGTAAAACACCCAAGTGCCAAATTACTGCACCCAATCCACTCTTTAAATAACACACATCCCCTGCTACTGTTTCATACTCAACATCAATAAACCCAACAATCATCTCATTTTTTTCTGCGACATAGCAAACAGATGGATTTTCATATTTTTCCTTATCTCTCTTCACATCATCAAAATATGAACTATCTAAAAATGAAAGTAATCGGCATTGCACCCATCCTCTTTCGTCAGCATCGGTATACGCACGGATTATCATTAAAACGCCTCCACTGATATAAATTATACGCACGTACCACGCTCGTAGTGGTACAGTGCGCACTGTTGACTATGCTTTCCCGGCGCGAAGGAACACGCCGCCATCGCACTCCATAACCTCAAACCTATAAATTAAAAATCCCGCTTTTTATATACTCGAAGCGAAATTAAGTACGAAGCCAATAAAATGATTGTTGCTAAAATTATTATACCTATTCCTACAACAGCCAAGTTTTCGGAAGTGTATAAAAACATTTTAGAGAATCCGAGTAGGGGTAAAGATGAAGCTGAAATATAGGGCATGAATTGAAGTTTTGGGGCATGAAAAAACCAGTCATGGGGGAGTTACCAAATAGCCCGAAACAATTAACAAGTGTCTTTTTCACAATAACCCCTCCATGATATACACATTAAAGTACGGTTTATAATTTGAAATGCCCCACCAACTGCCGTAACTTTTCAGCTTGTGATTCTTCTGTCTACAGCTCTGATTTTTCGTATAGTTTTGCAGTTATTGGTTTGCATATCAAAAGTATAATCAAGCCGATAGCGGCAATAATTGCGGAAATACCCATAACTGTAAACGCAGACATATAAGGCAATTCAAACACATTGTTAGCCAACATTTGCAATGCTACAGCAAGACCAAATGCAACGATTAGACCTGCATACAACAGCACATAGCGAAACACCTCATTTTTGCTTATAAACTGCAAGGTATAGACAAGCCCTGTCATTACCCACACGCAAAAGAACATAGCCCCCGCATTGAAAATGCCAATAGATAAAATGTATTCGGTAATATCGGGGTCTGCCACAGATGCCACAAGCCAAATAATTGCTAATACTGGTATACTTAACAGCGAGGACAAAAATATTCTGTGATAAATCCCCTTTGCAAAATCTCTTTTAGAAATTGATATATCGGGGTTATCTTTTGTCCATTCCGAATATCTTTTATCCCTAAATAGCAGAATGAATGGAACAGCACCAACTACCGCTTTTACAGGAATATCAACAATAAGTTCTCTTAACATACGAGGGTCGATAATGTCCTCAAATGCGGGAAGGGTTCTGATGATTCCAATTGCTACTCCCGTTATCAAGAGGGCAAATAGTGTAAGCAATACCATTAGCCTTTCCGTTTTAATGGAAACGCTAAGAAAGTTTTTTACTGGGTTTTGTGTAGCCATTACTCAAACTCCTCATTTATTATTTCTATTGCCTTTTCTACCCAATCAAGCCTTGATTGAAGTATTAAATCTCCGTGTAAAGTCACCAAATGCCAACACAGGGTTACTTTGCGGTCATAGTCTGATTCATCTCTGGCAATTGCCTGCCTAACGTCATCTTGTTCGGCTATTCGAGCAAGGCACACTTCGCGAAAAGAGTGTAGCAGTTTTAACGCCGCTTCCTTGTTTGTGTTCCAAGCAAGAAACACCCTTAACAAAAACGCATTTTTTTGTGTTAGGGCGATTTTTACATCATCTTCGGGCTTGGATAGCCAATCCAATAATTCTGTTTTTCCGTTTTCTGTGATGGCGTAAATTCGCTTGTTCGGTTTTTCTTCTTGTATTATGCGTTCGCTAGTAAGCCAGCCTTTTTGCTCCATTCTGTCCAGTTCGTTGTATATTTGGCTGTATTTCGTTTGCCAAATATACTGCATTGTTTCTCGAAACTCTTTGTTTATATCGTAGCCCGTCATTGGCTCTAAACTTAACATTCCGAGAAGTCCATGTTTTAAGGACATAAAAATGACTCCTTTCGCAATAGTCACAATCGTATTATATCGAATTTTAGCATAGTTGTCAAGATGAACTTCACCATATAAGAAAACCGTGACAAAATGCCACGGATACATGATTTTTATTCGATTTTCTTATTTACGTTATTTACCCCCTCGACAGATTGCGTCATTAAACATATCCTCAACACTACTGTAAACTACAGACGGTTCTTTTTCGTGGTCTTTAATTATTTTAGCAACCTTTTCTAACTTGTTCTTAGGATAAACAACAACAGGATAAAGGAACACGCCGCCATATATGTGCTATGTGCAGACTTTTTTATTTTTTATTCTGCTATAATGTATTCTCATCGCAAATTAACCCCTCCCGGCGAAGCATAGCCAATGCGGCCTCCAGGGCATCCCCTGTTGCCCATATATCAGGGGCGAAGCCGATGCCCTCGGCGAAGTGGTTTTCCGGGTGGATGGTAACGGTGGAGCCAAAAGCAAAGCGCACCCCAGAGCGCGGCAATGTCATTAACACATGTGGGAAATCTACAGTATGCGCGCCTACTGTATTTTGCCCGATAACAAGGCTGTTGTTCATGCTAAATGATAAATTTGTGAAGCTTTCTCCGGCGGACGCGGTAAATCTGTCAGTTAGTATAATGAGCAGTTGCTCCCTTTGCATTATTTCGCCGGAGGTATTAAAGCGGCCCCAATGATTTACGGCAAGGGGAGTAAATTCTTGAGCATGTATCTGCTGCTCTATCTCCCTCATTGCCAACACATCCTCTATGGGGATGTCAAATAATAGTTCAGCTCCATCGGCGACTATAGGCTGTGCCATTAAAATTGCAGACCGGGATTGCAATTCATATCCGGTAAGGGCATTCATCCAGCCTTCTGCGAAAAGCGACGCGCCACCAATATTTGAACGCACATCCACAATGAGTACCGGCGCATCCTGTACGTATTCTATGAAGGATAGCTTCTGCCTTGTATTTTCGAGGTCAGACCAAGTCATAAAATCCATAATCGTAATTATGGGGATATCGCCCTCCCAATGCAAACGCGCAGGTTGACGTTCACGCAATGCGGGGCTGTGTCTGGTCAGGTACAGGGTTTCTTCTTTTCCCCCTGTATATACGATGCGCAACGCATACACCGAACCATGCCCAAGCCCGGGAAGTACCACCACCGGGGTGTATAGCAGTACCCCATATGCGTCAACAGCCAAGCGGAAAATATCGTATTTATCGTGGCTGCGCATTTCCGACACGTATATACCCCGCTCAATGCAAAGAAAACCGTATTCGGTCTTATAAAAGGGGATATCACCCACAAAAAATGAGGCAGTAACATTGAAGCGATATTCCCAACCCATATCAGGCGTATCTTCTATGAGCTGGGTGCCAAATATAAAATGATTGTCTGTGGCAACGGTAAATAACTTATCGCGCACGACGCTGGAAAAATCTCCGGTATCCCAATAATCCCGAGTGGAAATGGTTGCGCTAATCTCGTCAAACAGGGGAACGAATGCGGCGTCCCCACCAAAATATATGTATGCCCCATACATTTGTCTCATAGCGGTAAGCAGTGTTTGTACGTCATACAGGGCATCTGCGGTGGAAATCCTATCCTCCAAAGGAAATTGGTAAAATATGCTTGTAATGCCTCTTTCCAATAGCCAATACGCGAAAGGCCGCCAAAGCACGGCCATTACCTCCTCCCTGCCGGGGTTGACTATGCTTTCCCGGCGCGCAAAGGCTTCGTCAAGTGCGTATTGGATGGTCAGGGTGGGAGTAACAGGGGTATATTCATTGCTCCTTCCGCAAGCGGCAAGCAACGCAACGCCTACAATTAATAATGGCAATATAAATAAAATTTGTTTCCTCTTCATGGCCACCCACTTCAATGTATATGAATGTGGGATTTCGTTTCGGCGGAGCGGTAGAAGCCAGTCATGATTTCCAGCACATGGAAGATGAGGTCAACCCCTGCGCGGGGTTTTTCTCCCTTTGCAATGGCGGCGGCCATATCGGAAAGGCCCAGGCCGCGGCTGTTTTCCGGGTAGCCGAAGGTCAGGGGAAATTCGAGGAAGGTGCCTTGCTCGGGGCGGTACAGGCGCACCGGCCCGCCGAAGGTGTTGGGGTCGGGGACGCTTAGTGTGCCCGCCGTGCCGTAGATTTCCATGATGGGTAAATTGTGGGCGTGTACGTCAAAGGAAGTAATTATCGACGCCGTAGCCCCGCTGGCGAAATGCATTTGCCCGGCGATGTGGGTGGGGGTTTCTACCTTTACGATGGTACCGTTGTGAGGCTGGCTGGTTATCAGGCGTGTTTCCCGGGAGGCTTGGGTCATACCGCATACGGATTGCACCGGGCCCAGCAGTGTAACCAAGGCGGTGGTATAGTATGGCCCCATATCCAGCATGGGCCCGCCGCCGAATTGGTAGTAGAAGGCCGGGTCGGGGTGCCAGGACTCATGGCCGGGACAGGCCATAAAGGCCGTAGCCGCCACGGGCTTGCCGATATAACCATCATCAATCAGCTTGCGGCAGGTTTGAATCCCCGCGCCCAGGAAGGTATCCGGCGCGCCGCCCAGCTGTACGCCTTTTTGCGCGGCGGCGTCGCGGAGCTTTATCCCCTCCTCTAGGGTGGCACCCAGGGGCTTTTCGGTGTAGACATGCTTCCCCGCTTCGATGGCGGCCATGCTCACGTCAAAATGTTCATAGGGCCGGGTCAGGTTAAGCACAATTTCCACGGACGGGTCGGCAAAGAGCGCGTGCATGTCCTTGTATTTGCGTGTTTTGTATTCCTCTGCGGCTTTGGTGGCTTTGGCGTCTACCAAGTCGCACACGCCCACCAGCTCTAAGTTGGCGGCGAACATACCAGTGATATTTGTCAAATAAATGCCGGAAATATCACCGCATCCGACAACGCCGATTTTCATTTTTTTCATCTTATATCCCTCCCGTAGGAAATTTAAAACATCTTCGCGTCGCTTTCCAGGAAGCGTGCCGTGGTTAGTTTGCTGGCCGCCGCGTGGGCTTTCCCCTGCGCCGCCCAAAGCATCCCCCGCTTCATGATGGTGGCGGCGTTGGGCGAGGTGTCGAACACATCGTCATGGTGGCCCAGGGAATTGTAGAACACGCGGCCCAGGCCCCACATCTTGGTCCACACCACGGGCATATCCACAGGCTTGTTGCTGATGTGATAATAGGGCACAACGGGGAAGCGCGTGGTGGCCAGCACCTCTATGGCCGGGTCAATGTGCAGATAATAATGCTCACTGCACACGGGGAAATCCGCCAGGCCCGCCACGATGGGATTGGAGTGGGCGGCGATATTTACCGTGTAATTCACGCCGTCGCCGCCGGGGTGGCTCACCCAGTTGGCCCCGGTGATAAATTGCCACTGCACATCGTTGCGGAAGGCATCGCACATGCCGCCGTGACAGCCCGCAAGCCCCACACCCGCCCCCACGGCCTTGGCGATGTTTTGCGTATATTCGCTGTTTATCGTCCCCATGGTCCAGCAAGCCACAAGCAAGTCAAGCTGTAGCAGTTCGTCCACATCGGCAAGGCAATCCAGGCTGTCTTTGACGGTGACGGAAAACCCCTCCCCTTCCAGCATCAGCGCGAACCGCTTCGACACCAGCACAGGCTCGTGTCCATCCCACCCGCCTTGGAAAATTAACGCTTTCTTCATGATAAATCCCCTCCTTAAAAGTGATTGTTGAAGTAATTGCTTTGAAATATTTTGATAATTGTTATATATTACGGTGGTGAAACGCGCTTCACTTGTAGGAGGAGAATACCACGATGCGAAACAAAAGTAAAAAGAACGCCTTTTTTGAGCAGATACCCTTTTCCGACATAGTATTCGGCGCGATGCTGGCGGCGGTTGTGGGCATTATGCCGCTGATTGTGCGGCTGGCGGTGCGCTTTTATCCCCCGGAACTGGCCCGCTTTGTGGGACAGCAATATGCGGATTTCTTCGCCTACGTCAAGGGCTGGTTCCTGGGTGTGCCAGCGGTGGTCATAGTATTTTACTTTGTCAGCGAGCTTGTCACCAGCGGCGACGCCCGGGTGAAAATTGATTTTAAAGCCATCATAAAAAACCCGGTGGTTATTGCCTCGGCTGTTTTTCTGCTCTTTACGCTCCTTTCCGCGATATTGTCCGACTTTCCCTTTACCTCTTTGCACGGTACCAAGGACCGGGGCGAGGGTATTCTCATCTGGCTGGCTTATTTCACCGTGTTTATTGCGGCTATGTACTATGTGCGTGACCCCAAGTTCGCCAAGCCCATCCTGTGGGGGCTACTTTTTTCTTCTATTGTGATGGGTGCCATTGGCATCAGCCAGTTCCTTGGCCGCTGTTTTTTTGGTACGACATTGGCGGCATGGCTGGTTACGGGGGATACCCACCCCCTGAGATTGGTCTTTACCATTGCCCATGGCACGCTGTACAACCCCAATACCTTCGGCATGTATTCGGCTATGGTGGCTCCGATTTTACTTTTGGCCGGCTTTACTTACCGGGGGAAACGCTTTGTCAACGCGCTCTTGTTGCTGGGGGGCGTGCTGATGCTTTTCAGCATTTTCGGCAGTGCCTCCTTGGGCGGGATGATTGGCTTGCTCGCCGCCGTTGGGGTATTGCTGGTGGTCAGCATTCCCTCCATTGTTAAGTTTTCCAGCATACGCATGTGGCTGATGGTAGCCTTGGCCCTGGCGGTATTGGTGCTTTCGTTTTTATTTGTTCCTTTTTTGAATGTACGCGCCGTGCATTTGCTCAACCGGCTGGAAACCACCGTGGGCGCGGGGAACATACGCACCGAAGACCTCCTTATCGAGGGAAATACCCTCTATGTTAAAAACAGCGGCGAAACGGTGTATTCCATTACCATTGAAGTCGATATGTACCCCGCCGCCCCTACCCCGCTGGGCATGGCCGCCGCCGAGTGGATAACGGTACGCGACGCCACCGGTCTGCCCATTCCCCCTGCCGGGCGTTTTCACGCGCCTATTGAAGATAGCGAGATAGTTCAATACGCCTATATATTTGAAATTCCGGGGCGCGCTTCCATTACCCTGCTTCACCGGGAGAACCATTTCATATACCGGAACATCATGATGCTCACCATGAATGGGCAGATTATGGGTGTGTGCGGATTGACCGGCCATCTGATTGACTTAATGTATCCCGTGCCGGCCTGGGGCTTCTACCGGCGGGAATACTGGGGCAGTGGGCGCGGCTTTATTTTCTCCCGCACCTTCCCCATGATGCCCGAGCGGTTTTTCATCGGTAGCGGGCCGGATACCTATGTGAATGTATTCCCCAACCACGACAGGTTCGGTTTATTATCCTCGGGGATGCCGGGCTACAATTTTGTGGACAAGGCCCACAACCTGTACCTGCAAACATGGATAACCAAGGGCGGTATCGCCACCCTGGCCTTGATTTTCCTCCTGGGCTATTACATGCTGACCACGCTCATTTCCCTGATGCGCACAAAAGGCGAAGCCGTTTTTACCTACGGGCTTCGCCTGGGGCTGTTGGCGGGGGTTTCGGCCTTTGCGGTGGCGTCGCTGGCGACAGACTCCACCATCGGCTCCTCCGGGGTGCTCTTCGTCCTGCTTGGGACAGGTTACGGGCTGAATATGTGGGTCAAGGCACAGCGGCGTTAAATATTAGGCATTCGCCCCCTCCGGGGCGTATTTATCCTGAAAAGTGTCACCGGGGGGAAGCTTCTGCCGTCGCTGGTACACAAAATCCCCCTAAACGGGCCGACTGCGGCGCGGAGCACCATCCATGCGCTGAAATTTCCCGCGGAACGCTTGCGCCCGGAGGGCGTACCAGTGACGCGGGAAGATTTCAGCTTGCATGGGATGGCGCATTGCGCCGCGCCGCAGTCGGCCCGTTTAGGGGGATTTTGCGCAATCGCTCCGTCAGAACTTCCCCCCGGTGACAGTATACGAGTTATATACGCCCCGGAGGGGGCGAATGCCTACACCACCGCGCAAGTCTTGGGGGGTAGGCGGTTTGTGCCGTCCTCCTGGGTGGCGAGGAGGGGCTTGTGCTTTAACCGGATGGGTTCTTCTCCCGCGTTGTAAAGAATCCCCAGGGCTTCGGGGCCTTTGCCAAGCTTCCACCGGCAGAGGCCCTTTTTGCGTGTGTAGGCGATGTCCGCGCCTTGGATGAGGGCGTTGTGGGTTTTCCGCAGGGCGATGAGGCGGGTAAAAAAATGCATAAGGCTTTTGTCCTGCCGTGCCGCGTCCCACACCATGGGGGCGCGGGAGCCGGGGTCACCGTCCCCCGCCATGCCCACCTCCGTGCCATAATACAGGCTGGGCGCGCCCTTCATCAGGTACATGAACAGGAAGGCGTTTTTCATGGCGGTCTTGTCGCCATCTGCCTGGGTGAGGGCGCGTACGGTATCGTGGGAATCCATCAAATTGAAGCGGATTGTATTGTGCAAATCGGATAATTGCCCCAGTTTGGCGAACAGTTTCTGTGTGAACACATCGGGGGAAATGCTTTGGGTGAAGAATAAATCCCGCAAAATGTGAGCAAGGGGATAGTTCATCACCGCGTCGAAATACCCGTTGTTGAGCCATTTTGACGGGTCGTGCCACACCTCGCCCACCAGGTAGAAGTCGGGCTTGGCCGCGTCTACCGCCGCCCGCAGTTCCCGCCAGAAGTCAAAGGAAACCTCGTCGGACACATCCAGCCGCCAGCCGTCGATGTCGCATTCCTTTATCCAGTACACCGCCGAGTCGATGAGATGCTTCCGCGCCCCGGGGTGTTCCGTGTTCCATTTGGGCATGTTGGCCACATGAGCGAAGGTGTCGTAATTCAGGGCTTCCCGGGTGGGGTAATCCTTGCGCACCGGGAAGCTGTGGATGTGAAAATAATCCCGGTACTTTGACTTTTCCTGCTTTTTCAGCACATCCTGCCAGAAGGGGTGCGCGCCGCCAATATGATTGAACACCGCGTCCAGCATGATTTTCATGCCCTTCGCGTGGGCTTTTTTCACCAGCTCCTTCAAGTCCGCCGTGGAGCCGAAATGGGGGTCGATGGCGAAATAATCCTGCACATCGTACTTGTGGTTGGAGGGGGAATGGAAAATGGGGGTGAGGTAAATCCCGGTGACGCCCAGAGCATGTAAATAGGGCAGTTGCTTGATAATCCCGCGCAAATCGCCGCCGAAGAAGTTCTTCCCCTTGGGCGTCCCCTTCAGCCAGTCCCCGATTTCAGGCGGCGAAAGGGCAGGTTCGCCATTACAAAACCGCTCGGGGAAAATCTGATACCAGCAGGTTTGCGCCGCCCAGGCCGGGGCCCTCGGCGCGTCGATTTCATGGACGAAGGGGAAGAAAAAATGGCCAAGGGCGTCTCCCCTCCCCTCTCCGTTTTCGTCGAAAGTAATCTCCTCCCCCTTGTGGGTGGTGAGGAGGAAGCTATATTTCATGCGCTTTGCCTTGGTTGGGGTGAGGGCGGCGCGCCAGTGGATGACCGCCTTGGCGGTATATTGGGGATGCATGGGGGCCTCTTCGGTAAACCACTCCCAAATAGCGTTGCCCCTTTCGTCCTTGCGCCCGGTTTTTTCCCAGTAGAAGGGGTCGCCGTAGACCACCCTCGCGGCGGTGATATTGCCCGGCGTGATGAGGGTGAGGATAATTTTGCCCAGGGCGGTGTCATAGTAGCTGTAGGGCAGTTGGGATTGATGGAGCATGGTTTTCATCCCTCAATCACCACCGCGCCGCCGATTTCCACCCCGTCGCCGACTTGGAAGACCCGTGTGCTTTGGGCAATGGTCAGGTACGGCACCGTCTGTTCACCCCCACCGAAATTGTTGAAAATCAGCGTCACGGGCACATCTGTGTCCTCGGGAAGGTAGAACACCCAGGCATAGCCCTCGCCGTCTGCGCGGGGCAGCCATGCCATTTCCGGGCCGGGCCAGCCCTCGTGGAAGACATCGCCCCGGTCGTTCCAGGCCCAGACGCCCGCCCGTTCCCAGGGGTTCGTGTTGCGCACGTATTCCACACGGATTTGGCGCGTGGGCTGTTCTTCCTCCTTGATAAAGGAAGCCGCCCTGATGCGGTGATGCTCGGAGCCCATTGCATCCACGCTGATAAGATGCATGTGAAAAACATCCCCCACCGCCGCCCCGGCACCGATGCGCAGGGTATCGCCATGGTTAAAGTCGGTTTCAAGAATGAGGGTATCATTTTGGAAAAGGCTTACCCGGTTGCTGTCCATGTACTTGGCGATGAGGGTGATTTCCACCCCCGCCGGGTCGGAAAAACGGACATCCCGGCTGGGGGGATACACCGCCGTAATGGGGCGCGGGATGAGCGGGACGGCATCGGCAGGGGCCTTGCGCAACACCAGCACACCCCGGGGCGGTATGTGCATCAGGTTTGAAAAGGATACCCCGGTAAGCCAGCCGTCAGCCACGGTGAAGACTAATTCCGTTATCTGGCATTGGTATGTGCCGTCCACCATTTCCACGGGGAACAGCACCTGGGGCAGGGTTTCCGTTGCCGGCTGGGAGGGAATCTGCACCGGCGCGTCCCCCACATTTGCCAGCACCGCGCCGGTCTTCGCTCCCGCCGGGCCGCGCTGGATGATGGCCACGTTTCCGTGGGTGCCGGTGGTCTCCGGGTAATTGCGGAAATCGTTGGCGAACCAGTTAATGGCCGCCACTGCCGGGTCGCGGTACAGTAATTGATGCCCCCAGGCGTTGGCAAAGGAGCCGTCGGGCTGGGGAATAAACATGGTGCCGCTGTTGACAAAGCCCGGCCCCGGCCGCACGAAAAACAGGGGCGACGTCCCCTGCCGCGCCGCGATGAGAGCCCACCCCGCAATAATTTGCTCATCGGTCAGATGGCGGGACATCCCCGCGTTGCCATATTGGTCGTGGGATTCCACCCAGGGCACCACGCCCTCGGCGAAGCCCAGATGTCCGCCCAAATCCACGGCGCGAAATGCCGGGCCAAAAACCGAATCCCCATGGTCGCGGGGATTGCCATAGACATGGAAATGGGGGGAGTTCCAGCCAAACTCCCCGTCACGCAAGAAGCCCAGGCTCACCGAGTTTAATATATGCCGGGAGAAGGCATAGGGCGAAATCATAAATTGCGAAAGCTCGTACAGTCCGTGGAGATAATGGTTGGCGCGGTACCCCGAGCCCAGGGTTTCTCCGTACTGGAAGGGAATCCGCCCCAGCTCGCGCACCCTTTCGTCCACAAAGGTCGAAATCACCGGCCAGAAATCGCTGGCGATATCCGGCGGGTCATTGGGCAGCTCGATATGATGAGCCGCGTCAAAGCGGAAGCCGCTGGCCCCCGCCGTGATAATCTCATCCAAGAAGGCCATATACAAAGCCTGAAACTCTGGCCGTGCGGTATAAAAATCCCAAAGCCCCAGCAAATTACTGCGCACGAAGCTACGCCGGTCGCCAAAGTCCATGGGCCGTATCCAGGGATTATCCGCGGCGGCATCCCCCTGCCGGGAGTGGAACAGCGACGGCTCGTGGTCACGCAAAGCGGGGTCGATGTGGTGCCAATAGGCCGTGGTATGGTTGGGTATGGCGTCCACGATAATGAAAATCCCATGGGCCGCCGCTTCCCGGGTGAGGGTCTCAAATTCCGCTTTCGTGCCCAGGTAATTCCCGATGGCGAAACGCGTGGGCTGGTACAAATCGTACCACCGCCCGAAGTTCCCCCGGCTCCCCGGCTCGCGAATCAACGCCGCGCCAATAGGCGAGGTTTGCACCACCCCAAAGCCCGCCCGGGCAATGTAGGGCAGTTGGTTGGTAATCTCCACGAAGGACATATTCCACGCGTGGAGGATATTGCCGCCGTGGGGCGTTTCCGGCAAATTGTAGGGGTTGGCGAAGCGCAACTCCCCCGGTTGCAAGGGCGGCTCCATACGCGCCCGCTGTACCAAAAATACCGTCACCGCCGCTACATTGATGGCCAGCACCGCAAATAAAGCCACCAGCACCCATTTCCTTACATCTCCCATTTTCATCACCTATCCGATAATGGATTTACAATTTCAAGTGTACCCGCCACAATTTGCCCCTCTTGCATATCCTCGCTCGCCAGCATCGTACAGCCATTGTGCAGTGCCGTAGCGATAATTAAACTGTCATAAAAGACATACCCATACCGCTTATATATTTCCACTGCGGCAAGGATGAGGGCGGCCTCTTCGTTTACAACCGTTGCCACCTCGGAAATTTCATGCACTATCTTGCCAATGGCTTTGGGCTTCACCTGGGACTTTTTCAACAAGACATAAGTAAATTCCTTTAGCACCTGCGTTGAAATAACACAGGGGCGTTCATCCAAAAATGCCAATGCCTTCTCCCGCTTCACAGGCTCGTCTGCCGTAAACGCATACACCAAAATATTCGTGTCAATAAATGCCTTCGCCCCGTGCATTGGCTTCCTCCCTGTCAAATTTCCAATCCTTTGTACTAACCAAGGGCTTCGCGATATCGCTGAAATTCTTTTTCACCTTTTTCTGCAAGGTTATGCCGCCCTCAAAAACACTGATTTCCACATGGTCCTCCAGGCGCAAATTGCTACGCTCCATCGCTTCCTTGGGTATCCTTATCCCGGTGCTGTTTCCCCAGCGTTTGATGGTTGCTGTCATGGTGCCACACCTCCTACGTATAATTATACGCCGCGTATATACATGTGCGCAAGCACGAATCGGCTCCAAAAGACGCAATTGCCATTTTTTGTTCTGTTCCCATTATAGGATTTTCAAACCTTTGTATCAATAGAAGGTGCGTATGAACAACCGGACAAATTCTCAGACATTTTCTGAACAAATGTCCGGTTGTTCGCCCGTCCCCAGTGGACGGCACACCCCAACGGCAAAACAGCGTTCGCAGGATTGGGAATTGTAGCCACCCATTTTCATTTCCGCAGGGCAAGATTATGATATAATGCCCTTGCGGACGACACTGCTACTTCCAAGGAATACGACAACGCAATGTTTGCCGAACTTAAAAGGTTATACCCCAACCACCGCATAGCTGTTTCAATAGAATCTGAAAATGAAAACGCCGATAATGCCGAGCAAAGCATAAGAGAAAAGCAGTTTTATGAAAAAAGTTGTTTTAGCGAAACAGGCTATTTTGTGAAACGAAAAGCAGACTCATTTGAGATAATGATAATCGGAAAAGATAGAACAGCAAGGGGGGAACTCAAAATGGATAGACCTATCAAGTCATATGATGAAGTTAAAGCAATATTGGGTACTGCAAGCCCTGCATGGGAAAAACTTACTGGTTTAATTCGTTTCCATTATGTGATAGATGAAATTTGGCAAGCGGGAAATCCAAACCATAAACATTATAATAATTTGTATTTCAAACGTGGTGGCAAAACGCTTGTAACGCTTGCTATTCGTGAGGGATATTTCATTGTTTCCGTTGTGCTTGGTAAAGACGAACGAGCAAAATTTGAAGAACAGAGAAAATCCTTTGGTGAAGAAATCAACAAGGAATATGACACAACCGAAATATACCATGATGGCAAATGGCTAGGCTTTGATATATATGGTGATTCATTAATTGATGATGTTTTTCGCCTACTTCAAATCAAGCGTAAGCCCAATCGTAAAACTTTGCCGGATGATATGGGAAAATGCGGCTGTCTTGATATAGGTCTATCGCACGATGATATTACGAATTACCTCATACTAATGGGCGAGAAATATGAGTGAACGGGGGAACAACGTGTCAATTTTGGCAAAAGTAAATAACCTAAGCGTACAATACGGTACAAACATTGCCGTCAATAAAATATCTTTTGATGTGAGCGCAGGGGAAATCGTAGCCGTAATCGGTTCAAATGGTAGCGGTAAGACTTCCTCAATGGAGTGTTTGGGGGGCTTGCGAAACCCAAGTGATGGCACTATCGCCGTCTTTGACAAAGACCCCCAAACAGACCGAAAGGAAATTTATAAGCAATTAGGCGTACAGTTGCAAGAATCTGCCTACCCCGAAAAAATAAAGGTTGGCGAGATATGCGATTGGTTTTCGTCTTTTTATGAAAACCCTGCCGATTATGAAAAACTCCTAGCCCAATTCGGACTTGCGGATAAGAAAAAAAGTTATACAAACAAGTTATCGGGCGGGCAAAAGCAACGACTTTCCATTTTGCTTGCTATGCTAGGCCGCCCCAAGTTGCTGATATTGGACGAATTAACCACAGGACTAGACCCTGAAGCGCGACGCAGTATTTGGGAAATATTGAAGGTTATCAAAAGCGGCGGCATTGGGATATTACTTGTTTCCCACTACATGGACGAGGTAGAGAACCTAGCCGACAGGATTATCTTCATGCAAAACGGAAAAATCACCTTTACAGGAACGCTTGCAGCATTGCGAAACTTCGCCCAAGAAAATTTACACGCGGATAAGTGGAGCGAGCGCATGAGTTTAGAGGACATTTACCTAGCCTTTGCACCACAGCAAAAAACCGTAGATTTGGGGGAATTGATGTGATTGCAAAATCATTTTTCAAGACAATGCAAATGATTGTAAAACTCTATATCAGAGATTTTGCGAGCCCTTTTTTCTCTGTTGCGTTTCCCCTTGGCTCGATACTGCTTTTTGGTAGTATTTTTGGTAACGAGCCCAACGAGTTATTTAATTACCAACACGGTTCAATGGATGCGATGATTCCCGCTCTTGTGGGCATGGTTATTGCGGTAAATGGAATAATGACTTTGCCGTTGAACTTATCCGAATTTATGACAAACAAGGTGTATAAACGATTTGACGCAACACCGATGGGCAAGGGCAACATCATTCTTGTGCAAGTTTTCGTCTATTTATTGGCGGCACTTTTAAGCACCGTTATTGTAATTGTCGCAGGACGTATCATTTATAACATCAACATAGTGGGTGATTGGTTTGTCATCATCCCCGCAATATTGCTGTCATGCGTGGCAATCTTTTCAATGGGCTTTTTTATTGCGGCGATATTCAAAAGCGGAAAGGTTGCACAAGTGGTAAGCTATATCGTGTACTTCTTAATGATTTTTATATCCGGTGCTACAGTACCATTGGAAATCATGCCCGATAATATCAGAACCTTTGCTAATATCCTACCGCTAACCCATGTGGTAAATCTGCTACAGGGTACATTCCACGGACAGGGTATAGGCGAACAAGTGACGGCAATTTATATACTTGTTGGTATTGCCCTTGTTTGTGGCAGTATTGGCGCAATGATGTACAGACGTAGAAAGTGGGCGTAAGTTCTACTATTTTTAGGTGCGTTATGCCGTAGTGAACGGCAAGGATTTTATTATTTATATAATATGCGGGGGAAACAACGTTGGAAAAACTCATCTCAATTATTAAAGAAACGATAATTTTATATTGCGTTATTTTTACTATCGCCACAATAGTAAACAGTGCTGGGTGGTTATGGTTTGGAATCGCTACAAACCCTGATGTGCACGAACACATCATGCTGAGAGCAATGATTGTTTTAGCGATTGCAGTAGGTGTAGTTATTATAAAAAAGGTTGCTTTTTTGGGTAATATGAAGCATTACATCATCACTTGTACCATCGCTTTAGTTATTATGCTTGTGGTTATATGGGTGCTATCATCTGGCGAAGGGGCGCACCCCGATGCTTTTAGGGATTTGACAAGGAGCATTGTAGCTCCTTATGCCATAATTGCGGCAATTATAGGTATTGTAAGATTAAAACGGATAAAACGGAGTAAAAATAAAAACATTGTAGCGCGATAAATCGAAGTGACAGATACATTGTATCAATTTTGGATTGCGTTTTCGCTATTAAAAAAGGCTAATGCCGCGTCAAGGGCTTCCCATTCGTTTACCATTATATCCGGCCAAAGTACCAACGGGTCGGCACTTGTATCAGGACGCAGAAAATGCATATAAGTCACGCGAACCACCAACCCGGAAGCGGGCAACATAACATTCGTGCCGCCCCCGGCCCCGGACGGGGATGTTGCGCTGGGCTCGCCAATTACAATACCAAAACCGCTGTCGGCCACTCGGGTGGCAAAATACACACCTGCACTAAAGGTTCTTTCGCTGGTCAGCACGGCGAGGGAAATATTGTGCGGGTTGTTTTTTTCCATTATCGGAGGGCCATACAGATACGCATTGTCGGCTACGTCAGCGTATAGTAAATGGCTGAATATTGGCCTGTGAAGTGTGCTTGTCAGCCATGTCCGATTATTTTCGTTAAGGCGAAGGATTACGCCCTTTTCCGGCAGTTGCAAGTCCATTGCGTTAAAAAGTCCGTGTATAATATCAAGGGAACCGCCGGGATTATCCCGCAGGTCGAAAATAAAATTGCGTATGCCGTCGGCAATAGCCGCTTCTATGGCAAGCTCAATCTCGTGCGTTATATCGTACCGAATCCGGTGGCGTTGCTCGTCCCAGACGGCTGCGCTGGGCATTAATGGACCCACCAAGCTGATGTACATGACATCGCCTAAAAGTTCATACGTATTGTTGATTGGCAGGTGCGTACTGGGGTGGCCGGACGAAAACCCCGCCTCCATATAGGTAAGCCTGCCATTTTCTTTTAGCGTAAGTTCTACCCAAAGCTGATTGTCCCGCCGGTATATTTGCGCCCCGGCCATATATAAAATGAGTTCCGAACGGGAATAGCGGGCCCGGTTGCGCAATGCGCCGAAGGGATTATAGGCTCCATAATATATATCAATAAGCGCGAAAATGTCCGTTATGGGTATTCCGCCGATACCGATTATTTCTTTTGTACTAATGCCGTTTTCATCGGCAAGAAAAAGCCCGTACCCGCGGGCAATAAATACATGGTCAATAAAATCCCCGTCCTGAAACAGCGTGCTTCCGGCCCACCACCCAATGTCCGGCTGGTCGGCTATCTGCATAGAGCGGGCAAGATGGCCGTCCTGTTGCACCGCAAGAAAACGCTGGGTAGCCATAACAAATTCGGTACGGGTCATAGGCGTAGCCGTTATACGCAGATATTCTTCCCGGTAGGCTGTGTAATTTGCAAGAAGTCTGTTTGCTACAACAAAATTGGGGTGCATTTCTTCCAAACGTTCCACTACCAATAGCGCATCGCCGGAGAAATCCTGTGTTTCACCCCCCGGGCGCACCCATATTGTGCCGTTCAACTCGCTCTCGCACCGGGGGGCCACAAGAGGGGTTTCCGGCAGGGCTGGGTCGGGGACATAAGCAGGGGCGTAATCAGGGACGTAGAATGGGTGCATTGGCTCTGGCGGAGTGTACAGGTATTGTGGAAGGGGCACTGTCTCGGGTTCATCGTCTTTATCGGTGATATTTGTATCCCCTCTCCCGCAGGAAACTAAAAACAATAACAGCGTAACAAGCAAAATTAGTTTTTCCATCGGTGGGTTGCCTCCATTGCAGCACACAGGGCATACCGCTTCGCGGCAAGCTCCTTGCCTTCTCACACCAACTGCTGAACATCCGCGTTCCAGTATTCCTTCAACGCCTTGTAGGCGAAAAGTAGCATAATAAAGGGGAAAAGGAATGCGTACAGCATGGGGACAAAAATCCCGATGGCCATGGAAATCAACCCCGCGGGTACCGCCGCGAAAACGCATACGGAAAACCGCTCCCGCGCCGTCATGTAGCCCGAGAATTTTTGCCAATGGCCGAAAAGCCACACCGCCGCCAAGTAAATTACCCCTTGGGAAAACATAAAAACAATGAAAACCATGGCCAGCATCGGCGCGACCACCCCGGAAAAATACCGGTTGTGCAAGGCCAAGTGGTTGAAGATTTCCTCCAAGTCGCCCGCCTGCACCGCCCAGGCGGAAACCATGTGCAAAGGCAACGCCAAGGCCGTGCGGGCATCGCGGTAAAAAATATACTCGGGGGTAAATACGAAAAGATAATTCGCCGACGTGTCCGCCCAGGCATCATACCGGGGCGCGAATACAATCCGTGTCAGATTCCCCTGTGCCGCACTGCCCGTGTCTATGTGCCAATTTTCATGGCCCGCCGCCGGGGTGTATAGCCCTTGGGCAAATCCACGCTCATCCGCCGTCACCTGAATGACATCCGCCCATTCCCGGGAAAAAAGGGCCCAATCCGGCCCGCCATGCATCCGGGGATACATCACCGAGGGCGGCTCGCGGAAAACAGCCACCGCCACCGGCACCGTCAGCAAGAACTGAACCATAAAAAACACGCAAAGCACGCGGGAAAACCGCGCAGTCCTTGCGTGTCTGGCCAGTGAAGCCCAAATATACAATTACTCGCCCTTGTTGGCCCCGGCGGCAATCCCCAGCGCGAAATACCGTTGGAATACGAAGAATACTATGCTGAAGGGCACCGCGATAATCAACGCGCCGGCGGTAAAGGCCGTAATATCCCAAGCGGCGTCGCCGGGGTTGGAGAGGTTAAACAGGCCGATGGCAATGGTGAAATTCTCCGAACTGCGCAACAGCAAACGCGGGAAAATAAAGTCCATCCAGGGCCCCATGAAGGCATTGAAGCCCACAAAGATGATAATCGGCTTCGACAGCGGGAAAATCACCTTGGTAAACACCTGCATCTTGCTGGCCCCGTCCATATAGGCGGCCTCGTCCAGGGATTTGGGAATGTTGAGCATATACCCCCGCATGAGCCACATGGTACCGGGAATGCCCCCGCCGATGTAGATTAACGGCAGGACATAAATATTATTCAGCCAGCCGAAGGTGAGGAAAATGGAATAAATCGCCACCATCGCCAGGAAGCTGGGAAACATATTCAGCACCATAATGGCCAGCAAGCCGGACTTGCGCCCCCTAAATTGCAACCGGGCGAAGACAAAGCCCATGAAGGTATGGACAATGACCGTCCCCACGGTATTTATCACCGCGATAATCAAAGAGTTGCGGTACCACAGCCCGAAATCATGCTCGTAGAACAGCCGCTGGAAGTTGGCCAAGGTCAGCGTCCGGGGGATGGGGATGGGCCCGAAATTATCCGCCATGACCGCTCCCGGTGTGCCCCGGATGGGGTTCAAGGCCGAGCCGATGAGCCACAGCACGGGATACAAAACAATGATAGCCATGATAACCAAATTGATATGCACACCCAGCCACGCCATAAAACGCCCGAGATTGAAGGATTTTTTCCTTTGCATGGCTATTCCTCCTTAAAAGCGCGGGTGCGCCGCAGATTCCAAACCGAAACGCTGGCAATTACGATGAAAATAAAGGTGGACATGACGCTGGCGAAATTGTACATCCGGTTGTCCAGGGTTAGCCGGTACACCCAGGTAATGAGCAAATCCGTGTCCCCGGCGAAGAACATAGCCGGGTTGCGCGGCCCGCCCTCGGTGACGAAGTACACAATCCCGAAATTATTGAAGTTCCCCGCCACGCCCATAATCAGCAAGGGCGATATGGCGGCGAAAATTGTAGGCAAGGTGAGCCGTTTGAACTGCTGCCACGGCCCCGCCCCGTCAATGGAGGCGGCCTCGTATATTTCCGGGTTCAAAGTGGTCATCACCCCGGTAATCATGACCATAAACCAGGCGAAGCCCAGCCAGGTCTGCACAATAAGAAGCACCGCACGGGACCAGCCCGCCGACGCGAAGAAAACAATGGGATAATTAATGAGCCCGATGTCCAGCAAAATCCGGTTCACCACCCCATGGGTGACGAAAAAGTTGCGGAACAGCATCTGGGACACCAGCGCGGGTACGGCCCAGGGCAGAATAAACATCCCCCGCCAGAACTTGGGATAGCGTACCAGCTTCGAGTTTACTAAAATCGCTTGCATAAAGCCCACGGCAAAGGCAAAGAACGTAGCCCCAAAAGCCCAAGCCACCGTCCAGGCCCCCACCCGTAACAAGGTCTGGTTCCACAGCGGATTGTTGATAACCTCTATGAAAGTGGCGAAGCCCACCCATTCCACCAGATGGCGCGGGGGGATATTATGCATATTATAGTTCGTAAACGCCACCAAAAAGGCAAACAAAATCGGTATCACCGAGAAAAGCACAACAAAGGCAAGCCCCGGCGCGATGGCGATATATTCAAAGGAATCGTACATCAGCTTCTTTATCCAGGTGCGGACCGAGTCCCTATGTGCGCCCCTTTCCATATCCTTGCGCGTCCGATACGCGTCCCGTATGTTCCAAATATAAAACACGGAAAACGCAACCAGAATGGAAATGGCCAACAGCCCCGACAGCATCAGCATGGTGGAATGGTCAAAGACCCGCACCGCCGCCGTCTCCCGGGGTATGGTCCCCAGCGTTATTATCCCCCATATCCCTTCGGTGAACATCCCCGCGTGACGCGGATGGGGCGGCACCTGGCCCAAAATCAAGCGCAACGTGCCCGTTCCCAGCTCGATGCCCACCATCAGCATCTGTATGAGGAAGAAAAATAATCCCTTCACATACTGCTTGTTCGCAACCTGCCCACTGCCCCATATAACAGCGGACATCAAGGCAACTACCTTTGCCATGGGGGTACACCTCTTTCTTTAAAAGCGAAGCCCATAAGATGGTGCAAAGCGGAATCAACATACGCACTGTTGCCACAATAAAAATGGTCACTCAAAATTTCACGCACACGAAGCATTTCCTTCATGCCGCCTAGAGAAAGCCTTTTCTCCGCGATGAGCGCGTCTATCAAGCCCAAAACCCTGTCACCATACGCTTGACTGTCAAGACGCACCGCCCGCTGGGCCTCCACGGCGATATTGCCCACAGAGAGCCTACTCATTTTGCACCCACAGGCGGAAAACACGTTCAACCTGGGCGCAGATTTCCGGGTCTAAAGCATCATACGCTATAATTTCCCGTTGTAAATCAACGACAAGCTTCACCATAAACACACCAAAGTCCTTGTGTATACAGCTAATAAAATCCTGTCTCCTCATCGGCTTACGCAGTATCATATCCCGCACCCCGACCAAAAATAAAGTTTTTGAAGAGGGTGTGGGAGAAACTTTTTTCAAAAAGTTTCTCCCACGGTTCTTCTCTAATCCCTAATCAATATGAATCCCCGCCACAGCCAACAGCGTGGTGTATGATTCCATGGCCCGCGTCTGGGCCTCGGGGATACTCAAGTCGCGGTCCCACACAAAGGAGAGCATTTCCTCCATGGGCCCCCACATCGAGTGCACCTGGGGTATCAGCGGCATGGGCACGGTAAAGGGTGACTGGGCGATAATACCGGCCAGATGGGGGTCATCCCGCAAGCCCGGTATGCCGGAAATATCCCGGCGGGCAGTCATGGTGTGTATGCCCTCGAACTGAATCCGCGCACCCTCCTCACTCACCATAAAGTCAAGGAAGGCATAGGCCCAAGGCCGGTTTATCTCCGACGAGAAGCTGGAAACCCCAGCAATCATCGTCCCGGAGAAAGCCGTAGGCTGTACCCCGCCAATGGTGGGAATGGTCGTCACGCCGAAATTTACATTGTTCGCAAACAAATCGGTAAACGCCCAGGGTCCGGTGATGGTCAAGGGTATTTCCCCCAAGCGGAAGCGTTCCTCGGCGGTATTGAAATTAATGTCCGCCAAAGGCAAGTCAAATAAATCCCTAAGCTGTAGGAAAAACTCCAGACCCCGCGCCACCTCCGGGGAATCAAACCCGGGCCGGCGGTAGTCCGTCATGTCCGGCCCAAAGGGCCGAAAGCCCTCCACGGCCAGCCAGGGGAAATTAAAATACGGGTCGTTGACAGGCCAAGCCATGGTCCAGTCGTTGGTGGCGGGGTTGTTCCAAGTCTGGGCAAAGGCGAAGATTTCCTCGAAGGTGCGCGGCGGCTGTGGCCCCCACAAATCCCGGTTGTAGAACAACGCGATGTTCTCCACCTGGAAGGGTACGCCATACATAAAGCCATTGTGGGTAATGGTGCCCACAGCGGCCTCCTGAAGCTCCGCTTGCCATTTCTGTTGCAAGGCCATGGGGACGGGCTCAATCATGCCGTCGTTAATGGCCCAGGAAACATGGTCGTGGGGGAAGGCAAAAATATCCGCCCCAAATCCCGCCGGGCCATCCAATTGCATGTGCGTGCGGGACGCCACATTCCCCATTTGCTCGAAGCGCACCGACACATTGCCGTGGGGGTTTTGGCTCACAAAGGCGCGAATCAGCTCATGTGCCCACTCCTCGTTGTCCAGCCAGATAAGCAAATCCACCGGCTCCGTGGTTTTCTCCACGCCGTAGAAATAAACGGTTTCGCCAAGGTCAATCTCCACATCGGTAGTACGGCCATCATAGGCGCAAGCGGACAACGCCAGCAATACCAACGCGGCCATGGCAAGGAATACATTTTTTCTCATACGCTATCCCTCCGGTTCCCTACTTTTTCTTCTTCAACAACAAGAACGCGCCCGCGAGCAATACAGCCACCACCGCGGATACGATAACGATAACCAGGACAAGGTTTACGCCGCCGTCATCATCGGCAGGCGCGGCCGCTTGAACGGGCGTCGGTGTGGCCGCAGGGGTAGGCGGCGCGAAAACCACCGGCTCGGGGCGGGCTTCCGCTTCCGCGTCAGCGGGGTCAAATTCCTCGTAGCGTATTTCAAACTGGCCGAACTCGTTGATGATAACCACCCACACATCACGGCCGGCGGTTATGGGAATGTCGTCGGTCTGGGGCTGGCCACTATTGTTGATAATGATATGGTCAACCCAGCCGGGGATGTGCATGATATGCCAGTTCCCGTCCATTTCCGTAAACTGCGGGCCCGGCCAGCCGATGAACATGTCGCCCAATCCGGCTTCATCTTCCGCGCCGTCGTGCCATGCCCACAGTGCCGGGGCGTGCCATTCCGGGGGTACATAGGCGCGTATGGCGATATAGTCCACATCCGGGCGGTACACTTCCTCCGGCACGCCGAAAGCGAAGGGGTCGCTTGTACGGACGGGGCCGGTGGTTTGCGCATCGGTGGTGACTTCAAAGTCGCCGTCCGCGCTGGTAATCGTCACCCACACAGGCACACCGTCGAAGGAGATGCCCTCGGTTTGTCTGCCGCCGTCATAGCCTTCGTTGAACATGATATTCGTCACGCTGGCGGGCACGAAAATATAGTACCAGCCGGGATTATCGGGGTCGGGGCTCGGGAAGGGGCCGGGCCACTCCCCTTCATAGAACAAATTCCAATCGCCGCCCCATCCCCAGAAGCCAAGGCCCTCCCATTCTTCCGGCGGATAGGCGTATACGACTACAGCGTCCACTTCAATCATATCCTGGGCGAACACACGGGGCACAAAGGGCGCGAACGCGCCTGTGGTTTGCGGCGTGGTGGTAAGGGTAAACCCATCGCCGGGGCCTGTTACCGTTATCCAAACGGGCTGGCCGGGCAAGGTAATGTCGCCGGTTTGGATACTGCCGTCATTGGCATTTACCAAGCCGCCGGTCATGTCGGTGGGAACATATTGGAAGAACCAGCCAGGATTATTGGGGCATTCCTGCATGGGGTAGCCCGGCCATCCGAGGTGGTCCCACAGGCCGCCGGTGACGCTTCCCCACGCCCATACGCCGGGAGCTTCCCAGTCGGCGGGTACCTGCACATAAACAATGGTATACATCTGGGGAATGGCACCCGTGGTTTGCGGGGTGTCGGTAGCGGTGAAATCATCCCCTGGGCCGCTAATGGTTATCCAAGTCGGCTGACCCGGTACAAGGGTAATATCGCCGGTTTGAATCTCGCCTTCGTTGGCACTGATTAAGCCGCCGGTCATATCGCCCGGTGCGTGGAACAAAAACCAGCCTTCGTTACCCGGTACGGGAATCATCCTTGCGGTACCCGGCCACGCGGCAAAGTACGCGCTGGGCGCGCCGCCCCATGCCCATACCCGGGGCGCGTCCCAACCTTCGGGCACTTGCGCAAAAATGGGGGTAGTGGCCGAGGGGAAATCCCCTGTGGTTTGCGGCGTGTTGGTGATTTCAAAAGCACCGCCCGCGGCCACCGTTACCCAAACGGGCTCACCCGTGAGGTCGAAGTCGGCGGTTTGCCCCCCGTCACCCAGGACATCCACAACCAAGCCGCCCGTCATATCCGACGCCAGCCACTGGAAATACCAGCCGGGGTTATTCGGGTCTTCCATCATGGGTTGGCCCGGCCAGCCAAGGTGGTCCCACAGGCCGCCGGCCATACTGCCCCAGGCCCATACACCGGGGGCTTCCCAGTCGGCGGGTACTTGAACAAACACGATGGTTTGACCCAAGTCCTCACTTGCCGACACTTGCATCGGGGTCGCGATAATCATGGACGCGAATACCATCACTATCGCAAGCAGAAGAAATTTGACGTTTTTCATTTTTGTCTCCTCTTTTATTTATTTTTGTTGTTTAAAGCCGTAAGGGGGCGTTACCTTCCAATTTTATCCCAATCAATTTCATCATCCGAAATAAAACCACTGTCTTCCGCGGCTTTTATTCGCTGGGCTTCTTCGGGCGTAACTTTTGTAAAATTGGGGTCCCACGCCAACACCAACTTTTTCACAAATTCATGGGCAAAACGCTGGTCGTTGGCTGGGAGTATATTCATTAAACGAGCGGTTTCTTTTACAAGGGTAGACATATAATTCTCCTTTATTTGTAAATATCTCCCCGGTTTCCTATGTCAATAATTAATAGGATTTCGATATGATTTTCCTTGGTTTGTTTATAAATTATGCGCCACGTACCGATTCGTAAACGCTTTCGGCTATCCGTATACCCCTGCATAACGGCGATATCGCCCTCGGGTGGATTCTTGGTCAGCTTCACAATAGCTTCCCGTATACGCTTGATGTTCTTCTTCGTTTGTTTATCCAGGAATTTTATCGCGTCCCTGGAGTATCTAATTTCCATACGCCACCAGCATAGAAAACGGTGGAAGGGTTACGGCTTGCCGGGGTGGGATTTCCCACAAGGCGTCTACTCCGGCGGCGGTGCTGTCAACCACTACATGGAGGGGCTCATGCCAGAGGAAATTCACACTGCGCGGCTCCCCCGCGCCGTTGTACGCCACGAAGATATTGCGCCACGCATCGCCCCCCGCGTGTTCACCCAGGCGGAAGGCCAGCACCAAATCCTGCCCGGCGGGTGCCACAGAGGCCGGAGGGTTGGGAAAGAGGGGGTGAATCATGGCGTTGATATCCTCCCGGCTGTCCATCCGAAAGGCGGGGCGGGCGTTGCGCAAAGCAATCAGCCCCATGAAATATTCATGGACTTCGATAAATTCTACTTTCTGGTCCCAGCGGATGGCGTTGAAGAAATCATCGGCGTTGAAGGTATTCTCATGGCCGCGCTTGGAGCGCAAAAAGGAATCCCCGGCGTGGATAAAGGGCACGCCCTGCGAGGTTAATATAACCCCCGTGCCGAAAGTCATACTCCGGGCCACGTTGCTCCCCATGACGTTGTCGCGGTCAATCATGTGGTGGGGGTCGTGACGGAAGGCTTCATTATTAATGGTACGGTATTGGGAGAAGAAATCATTCGTCACCCAGTCCGAAGCACCTGCCGCGTCTATTCCGCCCCGGGCCGCGCCCAGGGACCAGGCGATATTGTCAAAGAGCACCATGTCGTCGTGCTTCGAGATGTAATTTATAGACTCCGACGCCGCGCCCACGCTGGGGGTATTGGCGCGGACGCTACGCCACACATCAGCCACAACGCCACCGCCCCGGTGGCCGTTGACAAAGCCGGGGTTGGCGTCCCGGTTGCCGCCGCGTAGCATGTTGCGGGTGTTGTCGTTGAAGAAGGCGAAGCCGTTGCCTGTAATGTTGGCCGCGTGGGAGGGCAAGGGCGCGGTGGCAAAGGCTTCCCGCAGGTTGCCCTGGCTGTCCCGGAACAGCTCCGGGAAATTAAGGGGCGAGCCCGACGGATTGGCCGCCCAGGGCTCCCCATAAATCAGCACCGTAGGGTCTACGGCGCGGAGGGCGGCTACGGCGGCGCGCATGGTTTCGATATCGTGGAGCCACATTAAATCAAAGCGGAAGCCGTCGATGCCAAACTCCCGTTGCCAGTACAACAGGGAATCAATAATATACTGCCGCACCATGGGGCGTTCACAGGCCAGCTCGTTCCCCACCCCGCTACCGTCCCCGGCAATCATCCCCGTGCACCAGGTCCGGTGGAAATAATAGGGCACGCTGGCTTGAAAGGGCCCGTCGGTGACGCTGGCGGTATGGTTATACACCACGTCCTTCACCACGCGGATGCCTACGTTGTGCATGGCGTTGATGGCGGCCTTCAACTCCTGAATGCGTACATACGGCGTGGTGGGGTCGGTGGAGTAGGTGCCCTCGGGGACATTGAAATTCTGCGGGTCGTAGCCCCAGTTCATGGCGTGGCGGGTGTTGTATATTTGGCGGTTGGGCTGTAGCTCGTTCACGTGCCGCTGGTCGTAGAAGGGAAGCAAATGCACGGTGGTGACGCCCAGCTCTATAAGATGGTCCAGTCCTGTCGCTACATATATAGGGTTGCCCTGGGCGTCGGTGGGCGTGACCCAACAGCTTTCATCCGTGCAAAGGGAAATGTCAAAGGGCGTCATCGCCGTACACGCACCCAAGATATCATGCCGCCGCGATGCGTGTACCCGCGCCGTCGTCCCCCGCTGGGTAAAGGCCATGAATGTCCCGCGATACGCCGGGGGTATCCCCGAGCTGGGATGAATGGAAAAATCCCGCACATGTAATTCGTAGATTACATGGTCTACCTGGTAGGGGTGCCCCGTGCCGGGGTTGACGCGCAGCGGCTGTGCGGGACGCGCCACATATACCCGTTCGCCGTTCACATATTTATACCCGCGCTGTAGCCAATTCAGATTATCCGCCCCGCGCAAGGCCGGGCCCCGCTGGTCGTCATTGATAATCGCCCCCAGCCCCTCGTTGGCCGACACCGCCGTCACGTGGGGGTCGATGGCGAAGGTCACGTGCCCCTGGGGATGGGTGACGCGGAACATATACCACCATTGGGTTTTCCCGTCGGCCCAGTTGCCGGGGATGCTCGCGTGCCACACGCCCTGGGCATTGCGGGTCATATCGTGGAGGGAATAGGGCGCGGTGACAAAAGAAGAAAGCACCCGCATCCCGCCTGTGGCATCGTAGTGGCCCTGGCCCGGCACTTGGTTCAAGTCCCGGTACAAAGCCACCTGTACATTGGCGGCGGTGGGTGCCCACAATTTAAATTCGCTTCGGTCGGTATGCCATCGGTGTCCCAGCCAATCCGTGTAATGGAATTGGTCCAAAATACCGCGCATGAGGACATTTACGCCCCCGGTTTCCTTTTGCCCCGCGCCGAAGGCCAGGGCATAATGCCGCTGGGGGTTCAGCTCGTCGTATGTATACACATGAAAAATGGGGAAGGCCGCGCCCCCGCCGATACGGCTCACCCCTTGGCCTACACTGCGGATGGGGATAACCGCGCCATTTGCCCAATCCGTCCCCGTCACATCCCGCAATCCAAACAAAGCCGGGTCAATGTCGCCCTCCGGCGCAATCAAGGTTACGCGGATATAATCCCGCCAATCGGCAATAGCCGTCACCGCCAAGCCGCCCATATACGGGAAAGCCGGCGTGACCATGGTCGTACCCAGTATGTGAAATGCTTCTGTGCTCACGGGATTTCCCTCCCCGTCGGTATCCAAGAAAGCAATAACATCACCGGTTTGCCGCCCCCACACATCCCAGCCCCCTGTGGGGCACGGGGGAAGCCTAAGCAAAAACCCCACCCGGTCCGTACCGGGCTGAAGCCGCAAGGTCAGGGTATGAAAGGGATACGGCTCCCCTGAAAAGGGGCTATGTATCAAAACCTGGGCCGAATGCCGCCCGCCGCCGCCGCCGACAATCCCCCCCGGTGCGCCGTCAGGTGTCCACACCCAAAAATCCCACCCGCCGGGATGCCGCAACTCCCGCTCGAAAACATGAATCGTCAGGGTCAATCCGTCGGAATCATCCGCCCCCCCAAGGGGTGTACCCGTTGCCGCGGTATCGGCGGTACCTTCGCCCAAGGGAGCATCGGGTATAGGGCCGTTGCGCAACACCCAGGCAATTCCGCCCACGCCCAGCACAACCGCCAGCACCATAACCGCTATGATATGCTTCGCCGAAATTCTGTCTAGCATCTGTGTCCACTCCTAAATTGAACGAAAGCTCCCGCACTCATTCAGGGTGGCTTGTAACACTATATGTTCGTGGGGCTTGCCTTCATCAATGATGCCCAACAAAGTTTCCACACTTTTTTCCGCCATTTCGTCGAAGGGCTGTACAAAGGTGGTCAGCGTGGGGTTGGTGTACCCGCCGCTTTCAATGCCGTCAAAGCCCACAACGGAAATATCCTCGGGGACGCGCAAGCCCCGCTCGTGTACGGCCTTCATCGCGCCGATGGCCAGCACGTCCGACAGGCACAGGAAGCAGGTATATTGCCCCTGTTCGAGGAATTTCTTCGCCGTTTTGTACCCGGTTTGGAACAAATACGCCTGGTCATATTCCACTTCCCCCGACCGGGGGTGCAGACCGTATTGGCCGAAAATTTTCCTCATGCCCTTTTCCCGCTGATAATACTCCCCAATGACGGCAATATCCCGGTGGCCGTTGCGGCAGATATAATCCGCCATCTTTTCCCCTTCGTGCTCGTCATTAATGGTAACGCTGGAAAACCACGAACGGTCCGGCGCGTAAAACACCGTGGTGGACACCATCACAATGGGCACATTCAACATCTGCAAGGTGGGATAATTCTCTTCGAAGTAGCCCCCCAGCAGAAAAATCCCCTTGGGGCGTTTTTCCTTGCAAATACTAATGGCCGCATCGGCCATGCTCTGGCCGGAGCCCAGCTCACAGCTTTGCAGAATCACGTCATAGTTCAAATCATGCATTTTTTCCAGAATCAAGGATATAATCCGCGAGAAGAAGGGGTTGGTGATGCCATGCACCAGCAAAACCACCGTCCGGGTAGAAATACTGGACAAGCTCCGCGCCGAATTGTTGGGTATATAGGTACAATCGTTGATGGCTTGCTGTACGCGCTTGCGCGTATCCTCGCTCACGCCCTTGTGCCCATTCAGCACCCGGGAAACGGTACTTTTGCTCACACCCGCAAGGCGGGCGATATCATAGATATTCGCGTCTTTTTGCATATGTACCCCCACTTTATCTTTTCGGGAACGCTCCCGCAAATGTAACGCAATGGTAACATAGACTGAGAAAAATGTCAATGACGGTGCCGCGTGATGATTGAATTAGAAATTGGCATAGCCTTTCTTCAGCCATGCTTTTTCCGCTTCATTTAGATAAGGCGACAGGGCTTCATAGGTCGCCTTGTGGTATTGGTTTAAATATTCCCCCTCGGCGGCGGTCAGCATTTCCGGCACGATGGCGCGGGTGTCGATGGGGCAGAAGGTCAAAGACTCGAAGCCAAGGAAGGTGCCGTACTCGGTTTCCAGGGCTTCCCTCACGCACAGGATATTTTCAATGCGGATGCCGTATTCGCCGTCTTTGTACATGCCCGGCTCGTTGCTGGCCATCATTCCGGGGGCGAGAGCCACCGTGTTGTGCTTCGTGGCGATGTTGTGGGGGCCTTCGTGCACGCACAGCACGTAGCCGATGCCGTGGCCCGTGCCGTGGCGGTAGTTCAGCCCGTCCCGCCAAAGGTGTTGCCGCGCCAGGATGTCTATTTGGTGCCCGGTGGTTCCCGAAGGGAAAACCGCCATAACCAGCGCGATATGCCCTTTCAGCACCAGCGTGAAGTTGCGCCGCATTTCGTCGGTGAGGGGGCCTACGGGCACCGTTCGCGTGGTATCGGTGGTGCCGTCCAGGTATTGCGCCCCGCTGTCTATCAGCAAGAATCCCTCCCGCGCTATCTCCGCGCCTTGGGGGCCGGGGTTGTAGTGCGCGCTTGCGGCGTTGGCACCATAGGCGGCAATGGTGGCGAAGCTGTCCCCGATATAATCGGCTTGCGCATTGCGCAATTCCCGTAGCTTGCGTGTGATGTCACCCTCGCGCAGGTTCAGCTCGCCGGGGGCTTGTATCTGTTCCTCCAGCCATTTGAGCATACGCACCCAAACCACGCCTTCTTTTATATAGGCGTTGCGGATATTGGCCAGCTCGGCCTCGCTCTTTTTGGCTTTCAACAGGGGGATGATATCGTCGGATACATTCCGGTTCACCGCCACGGCTCTGGGAATCGCCTCTCCCAACAGCACATGGGTTTTGTTCGCGTTAAAAAACAGCTTGCCCTTGCCCAATTCGGCAGAGCGCAAGCCGCGCATAAATTCGGTAAATCCTTCGTAGGGATGCTTCGTGAAACCGGGTAGCGGGATGCCCTGGAGCTTCGCCGCGTCGATGAAGACATGGGCCTGGGACGGGGTGATAAACAAATAAGCATAGCACACCGGGGTATACAGCACATCGCCGCCACGGATGTTCAACAGCCACGCGATGTCGTCCAGTGCCGTCACCACATAGCCGCCGATGTCCTTTTTAGCCATTTCCCCGCGCACGATAGCCAGCTTTTCGCAGGAGGAAAGCCCCGCGAATCGTATATCGTGGGCGAAGGCGGGATGGCTGGGCACGAGTGGCCGGTCTGTCCACATGCCGTCAATCAGGTCAAGGGCATATTCATAGGTGGCGGCCTTTTCGTTCAATTGCCTACGCAAGGCATCATAGGACTGCACCGACAAGGTGCGCCCGTCAAAGCCCACCCGCCCGCCTTGGGGCAATTGCGCTTTCAGAAAGGCTTGGTAGGTAGGGACGCCCGGCTCTTCCATTTTATACAGGTCGATGCCCGAGCCTTCCAGCTCTTTCGCCGCCTGCACAAAATACCGCCCGTCCGTCCAAAGCCCGGCCTTGTCCCGCGTCACCACCACCATGCCATTGGAGCCGGTAAAGCCGGAAAGCCACGCCCGGGTCTTCCAGTAATCCGTCACGTAGCCGCTGCCGTGGGCATCGGCACCTGTAATAATGTACGCGTCTATGCCCTGCGCCTTCATGCGATTGCGCAACAGCGTCAGTTTTTCCATTATCCTATCGCCTTGCGCCCCTGGTGAAGGGAGATTATTTTTTCGTCGGAATTGTTTAACGCCTCGTCCAGCTCCAAGCGCATTTGCGCCAGCTCCCTTTCAAGGCTGTGCATCCGCTCGGTCAATTTTATGTTCTCGTCATGCACATCGGTGCATTCTTTCAAAAGGTGCTTGTTCTCGGCGGTGAGCCTTTTCATCTCCGGCTCGGCCTTGAAGTAATCGTCCGCGATATTCAAAGCCATAAGTAATGTACGCTCGCGTTCGCTTATCATGATTGTAGCGTACCGCTCCGAGATTTCGTTGATGCGCACGCCCGTGTAGTGGGCCAGCCTCTGTAAGTAGTCGATTGATTCGCTGGATTTGATTTTGATTACATCTCCGTTAATTACTACGTCCACGCGGTTTTCCATCATAGTCCTCCCATGTATTTTTTTATATCCGCCGCAAGTATTTCTACCAGCGGTAAATGGCTGGCGGTTTTTCCGTTCTTTCGTATCAGCGAAAGCAGTGACGCGAAGGTGTCGTTGTGCAGTGCCACATCCTTTTTTTCGTCGGGGAGCAGGTGGTGGCCATAGGTCAGGGCTTGCTCATAATCGGCCTTTTTATATCGCCAGGGCTTGAACCGCTTGCCGAAGCGCGAGTACATACCGTCGCCCAGAAGCAAGCCCTTCAAGTCCATGTTTCCCGAATAATATAAATCCGCGCCGCTCTCGTAGCACAGGGTAAGGAGCCTGTCCAAGGCGGCGTTCATGCCCGAGGCGGCGCACACCAAGGTACAGCGCAACCCCCGCAACCGCTCGCACAGCAAGGCGAAAACATTCGCGCTCTCTACAATGAACACCCGCCGCTTGTACGCCACCGCACGGGTAAAACGGCTGATGTTTTCCAATGTCAGCACATGGGCTTCGCCCAGACTGTCATAATATTCACAGGCGGTGTCCACCACGTCGCCATAGGCCAAAAGCCCCAGCACCGTAACATTGTTGAGCACCCCGTTGGAAAGCAAGCCCGCTTGCCAGTACAGGGAAATGCTGTCTTCGAGCTGGTTGGGGATGGGCACATTATACCGCCGCGCCAAGGCGCGTAAAAACAACGGGCCGTGACTGCCGTAGAAATCCAAAGACTGGGGATGCCCGCAAATGCGCTCGGAAAAATCCGAAAGCAAAATATATTCATCCTGGGACAGGGCGTTGAGGGCGTTGCAAACGGTCTTCACCTGCTCCACCATCGGGTCGGGGTCGGTGATAAACCGCTCGGCCCATTGCTTGTAGGTGCGGCGCATATGGGCAATCATTTCCCTGAGCCAGTGCTCGGCCTCCGTGCCTTCATATTCGGGCAGGATTTCGGTTTTTACATAGGAAGCGAAGCTGTCGCGCACCCGGACGCGCTCCTTGTTGTCGTCGAGATGGGAGGTGAGCGGGCGCGCAAAATAGCCCTCCAGCAGTACACCCAAGCCGGGGGCTTCCGGGAAAACCCTATGCAATTGCCGCTCGAAATCCGCAAGGCTGATGCGAATTAACGCCTGATTGTAATAATCCCGCTTAAAAAATTCGGACAGGGCCTTTTCTTCATAATCGTAGGGCTTGAGCAAACGTACCGCACCAAAACAACGCCCGTGACGGGCGAACAAATCCCACATTCCCTCCATCAAACGCGAAAAACCCGCATCCCGCATAAAATACTGTAGTAGTTCTTCCATTGTGACCCCTAGAGAAAATTATTGCGGACATTATCCAAAATTTTGTCCAACTATAACCTTTTGTTCATAAACTTGTCAAGAATTTGTAACAATGTCATAATACTCCACCGGACAATCTTCAACGATTGGAGTGGTTCTATGAAAGAGGCCGTTTTCGCGTTGATTTGTGAAAATCCCATTCGCATTGCAAAAGTGCAGGAAGCCCTTGCCGCTATGAATATCGTCGATGTCGGCGATATCTTCGAAGACATGAGCATGGAGCATATCCTGCAAATTTTTCGGTTATTGCCGAAAGATGTCGCCGCCAATGTCTTTGCCCATATCGTACCTGAAAAACAGCAAGTGCTTGTGGAGGCCCTGACCGACAAAGAAGTCGGCCATATCATCGAGGGCCTGTTTATGGACGATGCCGTTGATTTCATAGAAGAAATGCCCGCCAACGTGGTCAATCGCGTACTTCGCAACGCCACCCCCGAGCGGCGGAATGTGATTAACCGCCTGTTAAATTACCCGGAGGATTCCGTCGGCTCCATCATGACCACGGAATATATGGCCCTGCGGGAAGATTATACCGTTATGGAAGCCTTCGCCCGTATGCGCGAGGAGCGCGTGCGCGGCATTCACACCTGTTACATCGTGCGCCGGGACAAAATCCTGCTGGGAGCGGTTTCGTTAAAGTCCCTGCTACTGGCGAAGGAGCATGTGCGGGTGGGCGATTTGGTGCGTACCCAGGTTATCAGCGCGCAGACCCACGACGACCAGGAGGAAGCGGCGGGTCTGTTCCGTAAGTATGACTTCCTTTCTCTGCCCGTGGTGGACAAGGAGAACCGCCTGGTGGGCATCATCACCGTAGACGATATGGTGGAAATCGTGGAAGAGGAAGCCACGGAGGACTTCGAGCTGATGGCGGGTATTATCCCCTCGGAGGAACCCTATCTGCGCACGGGGGTATTCAAGCATTCCAGGGGGCGCATCGGCTGGCTGATGGTGCTGATGCTGGCGGCGATTCTCACGGAAATGATTTTAGGCGATTATGAAAATAACTCGGTGTTATTGCTTTTCCCGGTGCTGGGCTGGTTTATCCCACTGCTGATGGGCGCGGGGGGCAACGCCGGAAGCCAGGCCGCCACGCTGGTCATCAGGAGCATGGCCCTGGATGAAATCCGCTTCAAGGATATCTTCAAGGTGTGGTGGCTGGAAATCCGCATCGCGCTTATCTGCGGGCTGATACTGGGCACCATCATGACCATCGGGATAACCCTGTTTACCGCTACGGATTTTATGGTGACGCTGACGGTGGCCTCTACCTTGGTGCTGGTATCCCTGCTGGCAAAATCCCTGGGTAGCTTGTTGCCCATTTTGGGCAAGCGGGCGGGCATTGACCCGGCGGTCTTCGCCACACCCATGCTGACCACGCTGAAGGACGCCATTACCATTCTGGTATATTTCTCCCTTGCGCGTTTGATTCTGGGGGTATAGGGGGGTGCGCTGTGGATAAAGAAAAATTTGACGCCTTCAACAATATGAACCCGGTGGACATCGCCGAGATTTTAGATGAAACCGACGACGAGCAAGCCGTCCGCGCCTTCCGCCTGCTTTCGAATGATTTATCCGCCGACGTTTTCTCCTACATCTCCCCGGAGAAGCAAAAATTGCTGGTGGAGGAGCTTACGGCCACGGAAATCACCGACATCATGGAGGAACTCTCCGCCGACGACATGGCGGACTTCATCGAGGACGTACCCGACGATGTGGCCCAGCGGGTGCTGGACAGCATCTCCATGGAAAAAGGCACCACGGTGGACCGGTTGCTGGATTACCCGGAGGACTCTGCCGGCTCGGTGATGACCACGGAAATTGTCGAACTTACTGCGGATATGACCGTAAAAGACGCGCTTAATACCATCCGCACCTCGGGGGTGGACAAGGAAACCATTTATACCTGCTATGTGGTGGACGCCGAGCGGCGGCTCATGGGCGCGGTGACAGCGGACACGCTGGTGCAAGCGGATTTGCACGAAAAAATAAATAACCTGACGGAAACCAATATTATTTCCGCCCACACAACCGATGACCGGGAGGAGGTGGCCCTCCAGTTCAGCAAGTATGATTTGATTGCCATGCCCGTTATCAACCGGGGAGGCCAGCTGGCCGGGATTGTCACCGTTGACGATATCCTGCGCGTTATCGTGGAGGAGGACACGGAGGACTTTGAAATCATGGGCGGTATGCGGCCCTCCGACGAGCCGTATTTGAAGACCGGCGTTTTCCAGCATGTAAAAAACCGTATCGTCTGGCTTACCCTGATGATGCTGACCGCCATTATTACCGCTACGATTATCAGTACCTTCGAAGAGCTGTTATATGTCATCCCCACGTTGTACGCCTTCATCCCCATGCTGATGGGCGCGGGGGGCAACGCCGGGGCGCAATCGGCGACGGTGGTTATCCGGGGTATGGCCTTGGGGGATATTGCCATCAAGGACGTGGCCAAAGTGGTCTGGCGGGAGACCCGCATCGCCCTGGTGTGTTGCCTCGCCTTGGGCCTGGTGAATTTCTTCCGGGTGTTCTTTACCCACGGGCGGGATTATACCCTGGCACTGGTGATTACATTGAGCCTGTGCGCTACCTTGCTGGTGGCGAAAACCATCGGCTGTATGCTACCCCTCTTCGCAAAAAAAATCGGTGTGGACCCGGCGGTAATGTCCGCGCCCTTGATTACCACCATCGTGGACTGCACGGCCTTGATTTTCTATTTCTCCATAGCGCGGTTGGTTTTGGGGCTATAGCATGACCCGGGAAATATTATCCATGAATATACAGGAGTTGCGGGGCCTGATGGCGGAGCTGAACCACCCGGCCTACCGTGCCGAGCAATTGTTTGAATGGCTGCACCGCCGCGGTGCGGCTTCTTTTATGGACATGAATAATTTGCCCGTGGCTTTGCGGGAGGCGTTGGCAGGGGAATGCCATATCCCTCCCTGCCGGGTGGTCAAGACCCAGACATCCAAGGACACGACGGTGAAATACCTCTTTTCCCTGGGGGAGGACGGGGTACACATCGAGTCCGTGCTTATGGGGTACAACCACGGATTTTCCCTGTGTATCTCCACCCAGGCGGGCTGTCGGATGGGATGCAAATTCTGCGCGTCCGCCATAGGGGGGCTGGTACGCAACCTCACCGCCGGGGAAATGTGCGCCCAGGTATACAACGTGCCCGAGGGGGTTTCTTCCATTGTGTTAATGGGATGCGGCGAGCCCCTGGACAATTTCGACGCGGTGGTACGCTTCATCGCGCTCATCACCCATCCCAAGGGGGCCAACCTGGGTGCCCGGCACATCACGGTGTCCACCTGCGGCCTTGTGCCGGAAATATATGCCCTGGCCCGAATGAAATTGCAAGTAAATCTCGCCGTATCCCTCCACGGCCCGTCGGACGAAATCCGCAGACAGTTCATGCCCGTCGCCAACCGCTATCCCCTGGAGGAATTGCTGGAGGCTTGCCGCTTCTATACCGATACCACCCGCCGCCGCATTACCTATGAATACGCTTTGGCCAGCCGTATCAACGACGCCCCCCAGCAAGCCCAGGAATTGGCCCGGCGGCTACGGGGACAGTTGTGCCATGTGAATTTGATTCCCGTCAATGCAAAAAGCAGGGAACGTTCCCACTTCGCCCCTACCCCACGCCGCGAAGCGGAAGCCTTCGCCGCCGTTCTTACCCGGCACCACATTCCCACCACCATCCGCCGGAGCCTGGGCAACGATATCGCCGCGGCGTGCGGGCAATTGCGGGTACAACATGGAGAATAAAAAAATTTCAATCAAGGAACCGGGCATATTAATCCTGGGTATCCTTTTGGCGGTGATATCTGCCGCCATCTGTATGCAGATTATGGGGCAGTTGGGTACCGCTCCCAACACGTCGCTGATTGGCGCGGTTCTGATTATGATTTTTACGCGTATCCCCTTAGTGCTGGCGAAACGCTTCAAGAATCTCGAACGGCAGAACTATGTACTGTCCATTGCCTCGGCGGCGGGCTTTACCGCGGCGAACTGCGGCTTTGTGGCGGTGGCCACCATGTTTATTCTGGGCAGGAACGATTTGATTTTGCCCATTGCCTTCGGCACCTTGGTGGGCAGTATGATTGCGGTATTTGTCATGGGGTGGATTTTTGACTCGAAGATTTTTCCGGTAAGCGGCGCGTGGCCCATGGGGCAAGCCGTGGCCACCACCATCGAGGCCGGGGACGCGGGCGGGAAAAAGGGCTTTGAATTGTTGCAGGGGCTTGGGGTGGGCGCGTTGGCCAGCTTCCTCGGGATTCCCGCCGCAGGGGTGGGCATCGCCTTCATCGCCAATATGATTACCATGACCGCGCTGGGGATTGGGATGATACTCAGAGGCTTTTCCACGCGCTTGTTCAACGGCTTTGACATCGGGGATTCGAATATCGCCCAAGGGATGATGATTGGGGCCGGCGTTGTGGCGTTGGTTCAGGTTATCCACACCATTTCCAAGGGAAATAAAAAGGAAGCGGAGCAGGAAGCCTACGCCGTAAGCGACGCCAGGACAAAAAAAGTGCTGGCGGGCTCGCTGGGGTTGTTTACGGCGGGGGCCGTGGCCGTCGCGCTGATTACCGGAGCCTTCAGCGAAATGGGCGTCGGGATGTCGGTGGGATGGGTGGCCTTCGCGGGGTTTTCTTCGGTGGCTATTATGGTGCTGGTGGGTACGGCGGGTATGCATTCCGGCTGGGCCCCGGGCTTCGCGGTGGTGACGATTTTTTTGACTTTGGGGATGATGCTTGGCTTTCCGGCCGTCCCTTTGGCCATTTTGATAGGATACATAGGCTCTATGGGTATGCCCTTGTTCGATACGGGGGTGGGGCTGAAAACGGGCTGGCTGATTCGGGGGAAGGGCGCGGACCCGGAGCGCGAACGCCACGGGCGCAACCAGCAGGTGCGCATGAAACAGCTGGGGGTCATCATCGGCGTTGCCATGTCCCTGTTCTTCGGCGTGATGCTCATTAATAATGAAGTAATCCCGCCCATGAGTATTTTCTACGCCTATACCGTGGGCGAAACGGTGAACCCCGCGTTAATCCGGGAGCTCGCCCTCTGGGCCATCCCCGGCGCGGTGCTACAGGCCGCCTTCGGTAACAAAAGCGTGGGCCTGATGATTGCCACGGGCTTGCTGATTAACAATCCGGTTTTCGGAATAACCCTGCTGGTTTCCATACTGATTCGCCGGATATTCGGCGCGAAGCACATGGGCGTGCGCGCACCGGGACTCATTGCCGGCGACGGCCTCTTCGGCTTCGGAGCCAATATTGTGCGGGCGTTTTTCTAAACAAACTCCATTGCCACCAGACTGGCGGCCATCACCGCCATCCCGGCGAAAAGCCAGCGCATGACGGATGCATGGCTGTCGTATTTTCCTGCCGTGGGCAAAAGCTGGTAAACGGCCACAAAGACCATGATGCCGCCCACCGCCGCGAAGGTAAGGCCGAAAACCGCCCCCACATCGCCGAAGATGTGCCGCAGGGCCAGCCATGCCACCAGCCCGCCCAGGGGCTCCGTCAGGCCGGACAGGGTAGAAATGGCGATAGCCTTGGCCTTACTGCCTGTGGCATAGTACAGGGGCGCGGCCATGGCGATGCCCTCGGGGATGTTGTGGATAGCCACGGCGATGGCGATGGCGACGCCCAGAGCCGGGTCATACATAGCCGCCATGAAAGTAATAAAGCCCTCGGGGAAATTGTGGATGGCGATGGCGATGGCCGAGAGCGTTCCCGTGCGCTTCAAGTCCTTCCCCTTTTGGGGGATGATTTTTTCCAGCACGGCCATGAAGGCGACCCCGCCAAAGAAGGCCACCGTGGCGATGAGATAGCCCATCCCTTCGCCATAGGCCGCCTCCAAGCCCTCGAAGCCTTTAAGCAAAATTTCCGCGAAGGAAATATAAATCATGACCCCTGCGGCGAAGCTCAGGCACACCGACAGGGCTTTTTTATTTTCCATGCGGGTAAACAAAGCCACACAGCCCCCCACCCCCGTAGCAAGCCCAGCCAGCAAGGTAAGCGTGAAAGCGAACGTTATATCGGACATTAAAATCACCCTCCACCTTGCATTGTATGGGGGCAATTGGGAATGTGCGAAAACACTTGACTAAGACGTATACGTATTGGTTTAAAATGATAGTAAGGAGGTCAGACAAATGGAAAACTACCGTGCAATCCCTGAAGGATATATGCGAATCGGTGAAATAGCCAAGAAAGCGGGTGTCACCGTTCGCACACTATCCTATTACGACAAGGAAGGTTTACTCGCGCCGTCGGGGGCAAGTGACGGCGGGTATCGGCTTTACTCCGACAAGGATTTGGCAAAGCTGATGCAGATTCTCATGATGAAGCGGCTTGGGTTTACGCTCAACGAGATAAAAATGCGGACTTCCGCCATGAACACAACCGTTGAGGTGTTGGATGTGCTTACGGAGCACGAGAGCTATATCCGCAAGAAGATTGACTACTTGGCGGAGTCGCTTAACGCCCTCAAATCGCTAAAGGAGGAAATTGTACAGATAGATGCCGTGGATTTTAAGAAATTTGCAGGTATCCTCGCGCATTTGCAAATGAAGAATGAGCGTTATTGGCTCATAAAGTACCTTGATAATGATACGCTTGACGCACTGCAAATCCTTCTGCCCGATGAAGAAAGCACCGCAAGGTTTGTTGAGGGAACAAACCGCTACGTTGCGGAAGCGGCCATGCTGCACGATGAAGGCGTACCCCCCGAAAGCGAGCGGGGGCAGGAGCTGGCTAAAAGATTTTATGGTTTGCTGATGGAAATAATGGGCGGAGATACAAAACTGATGCACAAAATGAACGCGCAAATACTCAAAAGCACCTCCGACGAAAGGCACGACGAAATCATGGATAAGTTCCGCCTGTTTATGATGTCGGCATTGGGGACATATCTGGGTTTTGCGCACCCCCCGCCGTCTGTTGGCGTTGTGGAAGTCGCGGGCAACTTTATTGCGGAAGCGGCTACACTGCACGATGACGGAATATTGCCCGCAAGTGAACAGGGTCAGGATTTTGCAAAAAAATATTGGCAATGGGTAGTGGAACTGACGGGCGGCGATATGGCTATGATTCAAACAATGAACGAGCAGTTTGAAATGCATGTGCCAGACGATGACGAAGCCACAAAAAAATCACTCTCATTTATAAAAGCGTCCCTGGAAATTTATTTTAATAACCGTGAAGGGGGAAGTGGGCATGACTAGCATACGCATGAAAAACGTGGAAAAATCCTTTGGGGAGAACAAGGTGCTTAAAGGCGTAACCTTCGATACCCATGAAGGAGAAATATTCGGGATGCTGGGGCCCTCCGGCTCGGGCAAGACCACCATTATCAATATCCTAACCAAGCAATTCAGCGCAGACAGCGGCGAGTGCCATGTCAGCGCGGCCAGCCATGAAATCGGGTTGATGCTGGAGCATGACGGCCTGTTTTCCCGGCTTAGCTGTTTGGAAAATTTGGTGGTGTTTGAAAAAATCTATGGCATCCCCCGCGCACGCTCCATTGAAGCGTTGGAGCGTGTAGGCTTGGGGGAATCGCTAAAAATCGCCGCGGATAAATTATCGAAGGGGATGCGCCAGCGGCTGACACTGGCACGGGCGGTACTGCACAAGCCCAAAATCATGTTCCTGGACGAACCCACCAGCGCGCTTGACCCGCTGACGGCACGGGGCATTTATCAGCTTATCAAAGAACTGCGCGACAGCGGAACCACTGTTTTCCTCACTACGCACAATATGCAGGAGGCCGTAAGCCTATGCGACCGCGTGGTTATGCTACATAACGGCATCATAATTGAACAGGGCAACCCCGATGAAATTTGCAACCGCTACAACGCGACCAAAATCATAAGCGATTTAGAAGCCGTATTTGTGCAACTGACAGGAGGATTGAAATGAGAAGCGTAAACGCCGTTTTCTATAAACAGCTAAGAGATACCCTTAAAAATACGCCCACATTGTTCCAATTTATTCTGTATCCCATGATGGCGTTGATTATGAGCGTGATGGCGGTGCCGGATTTTGAAGGCATACCCGAGGACATGCTGGCGATAATCGCGGACAATATGCCCAACATGGTGACGATGATGGCCACAGTTTTTGCGGGTATGGGGTTGATTACCGTTATCCCCGGCATTATCACCGAGGATACGGAAAAGAAAAGTCTGCGCTTTATGACAATGGCCGGGGTAAAGCCCCTATCCTACATAATCGGGGTTAGTGGGGTAATATTTTTTGTCAGCATTTTCACGTCTGTGGCGTTTAGTTTAATCGGCGGGTTTACCGGGCTTGATTTCTGGATTTTCACGGCGGCGATGATGTCGGGGGTAGCGGGGTCAATCATGCTGGGCGCGACGATTGGCGTACTTTCGGGCGCGCACCAAGCCGCGCAAGGTTTGGCTTTGCCCGCCGCATTAATACTAGGCTTTGGCCCGATGATAGCCCAATTTAATGATACGGTAGCCCGTGTTCTCCATCTTTTCTATACGCAACAGCTTAACATAGTGGCGAACTACCTGACCCAAGGCGGTGTAGATACCCCGTTATGGCAATCATTCGGCATTATGTGGGCGAACGTGGCGGTGCTGGGCTTATTGTTCGTGCTTGTGTTCAAAAAGAAATGGCCGGTTGCATTTACATAACCACCAGCCTATGCAAGGCGCGGGTCATGGCGATGTAGTGGAGTTTTACGTCCAGGGGCTGTGCGGTGTAGCGCGACGCGTCGGTGATGATTACCGCGTCAAACTCCAGCCCCTTGGCCAGATATACCGGGAGGATAAGTATGCCGCCCTCGTAGTCGGCCTCCTGCTCGGTGATGATGGGGAAATGGAGGGCGCGTTCCAGGGCTTCGCATTCCCCGGCGGTTTTGGCGATGAGCGCAATGGAGCGGCACCCCGCGGCTTGGGCGGCGGCGATTTCCTTTTGGATGATGGCCGTGCGGGAGGTTATATCGCCGGGGGTATGCTGGATTACCGGCGTGCCGTGGCGTATCACAGGGACGGCCAAGGGCACGGCGGGAACGCTCCCCTGCGGGTACAATTGCATGATTACCGGATTAGCGGCTTCCATGATTTCTATGGTAGTGCGGTAGCTCCGGGTCAGCACCAGAGGCGTGGCATCGAAAATAGGGCGCACCTCCTCCCACGTGTTGATGCCTTTGTGGGCAAGCAAGCCTTGATGCAAGTCACCCAAAATACTGAAGGACGCGGCGGGCAAAGCCTCCTTCAGCGCGAGGAATTGAAACGGGCTATAATCCTGGGCCTCGTCGATGAGCACATGCTTCATCCCCCCGTCCTCGATGCCGAACAAATGCTTCTGCATGTATAACAGGGGCGGCAAATCCTCGGGCTCCCATTTCCCCCGCGCCAGAGCCAGGCGGGTCTCGTCGGCCAGTAGCGCGTACTCCTCATGGGAGAAGAGCCCCTCCCCTACCCTTTCCAGCAGACCCGATGTGGTGAACAAGGCGGTATAATATTCCGGCGCGGTTTTCAGCCGGAAGGTGCCCATGTATTTTTTCCGCGTGGGGCGCGCTTTTTCCTGGAGCTGTTTAAGCATGGCGTCCCGCTTTTCGATGACAGCGGTAAAACGGCGGCGGCGGGCCTGGGTATCCTCCGGCATGAGGGCCCTCACCTTCGCCATATGCTTGTCGAAGACCTCCTCGATACTTTTCTCCATACGGGGAAGCTGCCGCTTGAGGGTGCTGGTCAGGTATTTTTCGATTTCGGCGGCGCGCTTGACGGTGGGGAGGAAGGTGTAGGTATCGGTGAACATACGGGCGATTTTCTCCCGGGGGAACAGGGTATATCCCTCCAGGGCGAAATCCTCCGCCGGGAGCAATTCCCCTTCAATGTGGCGCAGATAGCTCCTGATGAGCTGATAGAACCGGAGGGAGCCCTTCAACCCGGCGGCGGCCATGCGGGGGGTGGCGTGGGCGTTATTGTTCACGGCCTCGGTGAGGGCCTCCAGGGGGGACGCCACGGGGTTTTTCTCCGGGTCCATGTCCAAGCAATTGCATACATAGTCGGCAAAGGTCGTCTGGGCTACCTGCTCCACCCCCAGCTCGGGCAACACATCGGAGATATAGCTCAGGAAAAACCGGCTGGGCGCGAGAATCATCACCTGCTTGGGGGTCAGGGTCTGGGCGTGGGTGTACAGCAGGTAGGCGATGCGGTGCAAAGCAATGGTGGTTTTTCCGCTGCCCGCCGCCCCCTGCACCAACAGCGGCTCCCGCAACGCCGCCCGGATAATCCGGTTCTGCTCGGCCTGAATTGTCGTCACGATATCGCGCAGGCGGCGGTCCTTGCTCGCGCCCAAAGCGGCTTGCAAAAAGGTATCGCTGGCGGTGACATCAATGTCCATGAAGCCCTCCAGCTTGCCCTTTTCGATTTGGTACTGCCGCTTTAGCGTCAGCTCGCCCTCGATGTGCCCGTCGGGGCAATCATAGGCCGCGTGGCCGATGCGCCCTTCGTAGTACAGCGTAGCCAGCGGTGCGCGCCAGTCGGTGATGAGCATGTCCAGCCCGCGCATAAGCGATATCTTGCCGATATAATGGGTCTTCCCATCAAAATCAACCCGGGCAAAGTACGGCTTGCCTTGGGCGTAGGCCATCTGGCGCAGGTGGGTCTTCCAGCCCTCCAGCAAAGAAAGGCTGACCGTCAATTCGCTAAACTGCTCGGGATTGTCAATATTCATGTGGGCGAAGGCATAGGAAACGCGGCTGTCAAGTTCATCTTTTTGCTTTTCCACTTTGGGGATTTCGGCGGCCAGAAAGGCCAGGACGGCATTTAAATATGAAAGCTCTTGCGGGTGGTCGGGGTGCTTCCCGATTTCCATGATACGCTCCTTTCAACTAGGGCGTGTTCCCACTACACCTACGGGTCGTCACTTCTGAAGGCGGCCCCAATCATCAACGCCAGCACATCCTCGGGGATGTGATTGATAAGCCGCTCGGCCTGGGAGGGCTTCCTGGGCTCAATCCTGGGCACACCCTTCTTCTCCCCCGTGCCGTGGTCATAAATAAACCCCAGGGGCTTACCCTCTGCGGCAATGGGCACGCGAATATAACACACCGGGGCTCTATTTGGAAACTTTAATTTAAATTGGCGCAAATATTCCTTGATATCGCGAAGATTTCCGCCCTCCTGCACAGCCACAACATGGCCGCCCTCGGGCTCGTCGCCGTTCATCTTGCACGAATATGCCACCACGCCCTGGGTGCCAAAGCGCGTATGTATTTCCGTCAAGCTCATATACCGCTGGGGCGGCGGGACAATCTTAAACCCTCGCATGGCAACCTCCGCTTATTTTGTCAGTGTATAATCTAATCTACTGTAACATTGTTGTTTTCGTGTTTTACATATCCCCGTGGGCGGGGTTGGGTGAATGCTTGCGAACATATTCACGCCGTGGATGTGTGAGACGCCGCGCTGGCACGGGAAGGCTCATGAACGGCTCTGCGCGGCAAGTACTTGCGTTAGTCTCGCTCCGCGAGCCGAACGCCAAGTACTAAAGCCGCCCCTTCGCCGTTAATTTCACCTTCCCGCGAGACGCGCTTGCCTCTCACACACCCACTGCGTGTGTTCGCAAGCATTCACCCAACCCCGCCCACGAAACACCAAATACGCAATCAACGTGACAGAGTAACTTTATTTCACGTGAACCCTGAAAATTATGCGGTGGGCAATTTGTGAAAGCAAATTACTTTACCACACACTTGCGGATAAGTAGCGTGGTGGGGTGAAGCGGGGTGAATGGGCAAGCGCGTCTCACGAAGTCCCGTGATTAGTGGTGAATGGCGGAGTTATGTGGTTGGCGTTGAGGCTTCTGAAAGAAGACCAACGCAACCACTTCTCCGACATAGCCAATCATCACGGGACGAGTGCCAGCGCGGCACATTCACCCCGCTTCACCCCACCACGCAGGTTACAACCCCACTGTGTATAAAATAAAATTCCTCACACATTCTACCACATAATTGACATAAAAATTTTCAAAGCATAGAATTAGCCGCCCGAAAACAACGGACGGCTTTTTTCGTATATTTCCATGGTTAAAAGCTACACTAGAATTTATCGCAAAAATCATCAAAAAGATGGCCTGCCCTGCGCATGGCGCGGCGGCTGTCTTTGGCCATGCGGCGGCGATATTTGTCGTCGGTCAGCGCGAAGCCCATACCGATTGCCATACCAACAGCCAAGCCGCTGACCAATCCTCCGGTAAATCTATGCATGATTAAACCTCCTTTCGTGGTTATACTATAATTATGTACCGCTTTGGCGGGAGTATACAGGTTGCACAATAGGGAAAGAGAAATTTTAACTGGAAGGGACAGGTGCATATGGGAAGACGCGGCGGTGGAATGCGTGGCGGTTTGGGTGGAGGAATGCGCGGTGGGGGAATGCGTGGCGGCGGCCGCATGGGGGGCGGCTTGTCCGGGGGAAGCGGCCGTATAGGCGGCGGTTTAACCGGGGGAAGCGGACGCATGGGCGGTGGCGCGAGGCCACCAGTAAGCCGTCCCGCGCCTCGGGCGGTGCAACCTCGCGGACGCGGGGGCGGTTTTGGTACGGGCATGGCCACGGGCATGTTGCTTGGCGGCGGAATGCGGCGGCGCATGTGGGGCCCGCGCTGGGGCTGGGGCGGCGGTTGGGGCGGCAGAACCGTGGTACACCATCACCACGGCGGTGGCGGCGGCCCGGCTGGCCCCGGTGGCAGACCCGGCGGCGGTTGCGGTTGCTTTACCGTGATTTTGGCGGTTTTTGTGTTGATTATCGTTCTCGCCCTTGTGGGGCAAATCTTTAATGTCGGGGCACCCGGCGGCGGCGGGCAAGTAACCCGCTCTACAATACAGCGCGAGGCGTTGGGCCGGGGCGAAGCGGATTCCCGCGTTCCCCTTATAGTGGCCCCCAATGCGCGTATCGGAAACCGGACAGCCGTGGAGCGGAGCTTGCAAAATTTCCATAACCGCACGGGGGTACGCCCGATTTTATATATCACCGACAGCATAAACGGCATACAGCCCTGGGACCTTGACGATGATACGCTAAGTGATTTCGCCCGCGAGCGATATGTGGAATTAACCGGGACAAACCAAGCCCACGTACTGCTGTTGTTTCTGGTGAACGACCAGGAGGAATACAATATGTGGGTACAGCCCGGCAGCGCGACCCACACCGTGATGGACGGCGAAGCCATTGACATTCTCATGGATAATGTCCAGCGATTTTGGACCATGGACCGGGATAAGTCCCTTATGTTCTCCCGTGCCTTCGACCAGGCGGGCACCAGCATCATGCAGGTACACCGCTCGCCCTGGGTCAATGTGATGATTGTAGCCGGGGTGTTGCTGATTCTCTTCCTATTATATACATGGTGGAAGGCGAAGCAGGACCAAAAGAACCTGGAGGCCGAGCAAACCGAGCGGATTCTGAACCAGGATTTGAACGAGTTTGGCGCGGGCGATGACGAAGCCAGCCGGCTGGCACAGCAGTATGAGGATAACAATGAGCAGTGACAACATGACTCACTAAATTTATTTCACATCTGGCAAGGGTAATAAACTCTGCCAGTATCAAAAGGAGGAGCACATATGGGAGTATTAAGCAGATTCCGCAACATCATGGCGGCCAACGTGAACGCTTTGCTGGACAAGGTGGAAGACCCGGCGAAAATGATTGACCAGACCCTGCGCCAGCTCGCTACGGATTTGGCGGCGGTAAAAAAGGAAACCGCCGGGGTTATGGCTGAGGAAACCCGCACCCGGCGCGAAGCCGACGCCAACCAGGAGCAGACAAAGAAAAATATGGACCTGGCACGCAAAGCACTGCAAGCCGGCAACGAAGACCACGCCAGGGTTTTCCTGAACAAGAAAAACGAGCTGGAAGCCCAGGGCGTGGAGTTGCAAAAGCTGGCCGAAGCCGCCCAGCAAAACGCCGTTCAAATGCGCCAAATGCACGACAAGCTGGTGCGTGACATCAACCAGCTCCGTTCCCGCCAAGCCACGATTAAATCCAATCTGGCCGTGGCCAAGGCCACCGAGCGGGTGAACAAAGCCGGCGCGGCGGGCTCCAAGGCCGAGGGCGCGATGCAAGCCTTCAGCCGTTTTGAGGCCCAGGCCCAGGAGCGGCTGGATAGGGCCCGCGCATTGGGCGCGCTGAACGAGGTGCCCAAGGACGAAGCCACGGCTTTGGCCGATTTGTATAAGAACGGCGGCGGCGCGGCCCTGGACGACGAGCTTGCCGCGTTGAAAGCGGAAATGGGATTGGCTCCGGCGGTGCCCGTGGATGATGAAATCGCCGCGCTGTACGCCGAAATCGACAACATCCCCGTAGAAAATTGAGCAAAAATAAAGGCGCGAAGCCTGTGACGGGTACCTTCATCGGCACGGCGAAGGGCTTCGGCTTTGTGGCATTGAGCACAACAGGGGCGGATGATATTTTCATCCCGCCCCATTTTGTATGCGGCGCGTTGCACGGGGATATGGTGGAGGTACGGCTGGAAACCGACTTTCGTGGAGGCGTGTCACGGTCAAAATCCGGCAACGACAGCGAACCCCGCCAGCTTGGCCGCGTTGTGCAAATTATCAAGCGCGGCACCTATGTGGGGACATTCTACACCCAGGGTGCCCAGGGCTATGTACGGCCCCTGGAAGCGAAAATCCCCTATATTTTTTCCGTGCCGCCCAAGAGTCGGGGGCGGTTCGGGCTGGTGGACGGCCACCGGATAATTTTCTCGGTGGATAAAAAGAACCATCCCGAGAATCATCTGTCGCCGGCCTTCGTCACCGAGGTGCTGGGGCATATCCACGACCCCGGCGTGGACGTGCTCACTTTGGTGCGCCAGGCGGGCATCCCCTACGAATGGCCGGAGGATGTCATCATCGCCGCCAAAGCCCTGCCGGAGGTTGTCGAAGTTGATTTCCCCCGGCTGGATTTACGCCATTGGCAAATTTGCACCATAGACGGCGACGACACCAAGGACATCGACGACGCCATTTCCCTGACCATGACCGGCGCAGGGCATTTTAAGCTGGGTGTGCACATCGCGGATGTGGCCCACTATGTCCCCGAAGGTTCGCCTCTGGACACAGAGGCCCTGCGGCGGGGCACCAGCGTGTACCTTGCCGACCGGGTGATTCCCATGCTACCCCACAGCCTTTCCAGCGGGATATGCTCACTGTTTCCCCAGGTGGACAGGCTTGCCGTCAGTTGCGTCATGACCGTGGATGAAAATGGAAATGTGCTGGAATATGAAATCCAGCCGTCGGTGATTCACAGCAAACAGCAATGGAGCTACAACGCCGTGGAGGCACTGCTGGCAGCCGGTGGCGATGACCCCTGGTTTTCCTTTTTCGCCAGCCTAGACCGCCTGCGGGAAATCCTCTACGAAAAACGCCGCAAGCGTGGCGCGCTGGACTTCGATTTGCCGGAGGCGAAAATCCGGGTGGACGAAACCGGCCGCCCCATTTCCATAGAGCCCTACAGCCGCAACCGGGCCACGGGCATCATCGAGGAATGCATGATTTTGTGCAACGAAACCATTGCCGCCCATTGCCTTGGGCAAAAGACCCCCTTCGTCTACCGCACCCACGAGCCGCCCAACGCCACCAAGCTGAGCCAGCTGAACGACATGGCGAAAAACTACGGCGTAAAAATCCCCCCATCGGCCACCAAGCCCAAGGCCCTGCAACGGGTGCTGACTTCCGTGGCCGATACCCCCGCCGCCTACGCCATCTCCGGCGCGGTGCTTCGCGCCTTGCCCCAGGCCCACTACACCCCCGACAACCCCACCCACTACGGGCTGGCATCGGCGGCGTATTGTCATTTCACCTCCCCCATCCGGCGGTACGCAGACCTGCAAGCCCACCGGATTCTCAAGCACATGCTCAACAAAACCCTCTACGCCGAAAATCTCGCCCCTCATTTCCGCCGCCTTTTGCCCACCGTATGCGCCCAAGCCTCCCGCACCGAGCGCGAGGCCGAAGCCCTCGAACGGGACGTGAGCCAGCTCAAAAAGGTACAGTTCATGGAGGGCTACGAGGGCGAAACCTTCGCGGGCATCGTATCGGGCATCACCCCCTGGGGCGTGTACGTCATGCTTCCCAGCACCATCGAGGGCATGGTCCCCATCGAGCACATAAAAAAAAGCGGCCTTCGCTATGACAAAGACCGCAAATGCTACGTTTCCAAGCGCAACCGCCCCGCCTTGGCTCTGGGCACAACGATAACGGTGCGGCTGGTTTCCACGGATACGGAAGAGCGGAAGATTACTTTTAAGATTGTTTAAGGACTAACTCCGCAATCCTTTTGCGGCGTAGGCGAAGATGAATACCACCAGGAGCACGCCCACATTCGCCCACATGATGGCGAAGGGTTGCCACGAGAGGGAGCCCTCTGCGGCTGTGGCGAATTGGTGCGTGTAGATGAAGTGGAAAACTTGGTCAATCCTTTCGTTGAAGGGGGCAATCATGGGGCCGAAGCCCAGCACCATGGCGGCGGGCAGGGCCAGCCCCGACGCGGCTTGCTGGTTTTTGGACAGTATGCCGATGGTGGCACCCAGCAAAATGGAGCCCGCCACGGCGGACATAATGAGTGCGAAGAAGAAGTAAAATTCCTGCCCTTCAAACCGGCCGATGAAGGCAAAGGCCAACGCCGGGAGGATACCCACCGCGAAGATTACCCCGCCCACGCCCAGCAGATACGCGCCGGGCTTCACCCCAGCCATCACCAAAAAGCGCAAACTTTTTCTTTCCCTGTCCTCAGCAATAATGCTGGCAACCAGCGGAATCAAGCCCATGCCCGCAAAAATCGACGCCATCATGGTGACGAACATGGTATCGGGCATGTATTCGTCCGGTCTGGCGACTAATTCCGTCATTATCCACGCCACGACGGGAAACAGGAAAAACTGAATCAGCACCACCATATTCTTATACGTATCCTTTAATTGCTTCTTAAAAATCGCTTTTACGCTTCTCATCCCAATCCCTCCCCAGTGAGCTTTACAAATACGGCTTCCAAATCCATCACGGTTTTTACCGCGTTGTGGCGGGTGCAGATTTCCTTGGGCTCGCCCTGCTCTATAATGGTTCCCTTGTGCAAAAGCACCACCCGCTCGCACAAATTAGTGGCTTCCTCCATGTTGTGTGTGGTGAGGAAAATGGTGGAGCCTTTGGCCCGCAGGTCGAGTATGAGCTTGTGGATGCCCCGTGCCGTCACCGGGTCCAGCGCGCTGGTGGGTTCGTCCAGGAACAATATTTTAGGCGAATGCAGTACCGCCCGGGCCAGGCCCAAACGCTGGCGCATCCCTTTGGAGAGCTGATGCACCGGGGTGTTGGCCGCGTCCTTTAGCCCCACCCGCTCCAGGATTTCCTTCGTTTTTTTGCGGGGAGAGCCGTAAATATCCTCGAACACAATCAGATTATCCATACACGACAGGCGGGGATACAGCCCGTCATGCTCCAGCAGTAGCCCAATTTCATGGCTTTGGGCGTCCACATGGCAGGTGCCGCTGTCCACGTCCAGTTGCCGGGTCAAAATGTTGATAATCGTGGTCTTGCCCGCGCCGGAGGGCCCCAACATGCCAAAGATTTCGCCCTTGCGGGTCTCCAGCGTTACTTCCTTCAGCACCTTGTTCGCGCCGAAGGACTTGCCGACGTTCTTCATGCTTACGCTAATCATTTTTTTTCATCCCTTCATATGGATTGATTCCCGTTCTTTGAAAATAAATGGATAATGCCTGTTCCAAAAATTCCTTGTCGAAGAAGAAATTTTCCTTCCATTCCCCCTCGCCCACCTTGTCACCCATCTCGAATAAATCCCCCAGCATGTGGGTATCGCCGTTGGTGAATTTCATGGTGAAGTCCCACCACGCCTTGGCAAATGCCTGGGCCTCATCGCTTTCCGGCACGAAGCCCTGCTTCTTCAAATCCCCTACCCTTTTCATCAGCAGTTTAAATTGTTTGCCCATTTCCTCACTGCTTTGTGTGTCATGGCGGTTGTGGATGGTGTCGAACATATCCGGGGTCATGTATTTCATCACCCAGTAGCCCACGCTTTTTTCTATCAGCATGTAAACGATATTGGCGTATTTGGCCCAATCCACTTCCTCTATTTGGATGACCTCCCGGCTTAGCTTCTCCAGCGAAACCAGGATGTCCTTCAGGGACTTTATTTTCTCCCGCACACTGCCCGCTTGCTCGGCGAGAAGCTCCGCCACCTCCTGGGGCGTGTTTATCGACGGCAACCGCGATTTGATATCCTCCAGGGAAAAACCCAGATATTTCATAGACTGGATTTGATGGAGCTTCACCACATCCTTGCCGGTGTACAGCCTGCGCCCGCCCTCGCTCTGGGCCGAAGGTGACAACAGCCCCTCCTTGTCGTAATATTGCAAGGTACGAACCGTAACACCCATTTTTTTCGCAATTTCACCCACGGTCATGTAGCCCTGTGGGATGGCTCGGTAGTTTTCCATACAGTTACCTCCAGTAGCCTGTATTCGTGTTGCCGTTGCGGGGATTGGGAGCCGGGGGGCGCGGCTGGAAGTTGCGGCGAGCGATTGCGTGCGCCCCGTAGCGCATTGGCGCGGTGGGCTTCCGCGCCACCAGCGGAGGAAGGGCGTAGCATAGCGAGCGCAACTTCCAGCCGCGCCCCCCGGCTCCCAATCTCCTCTACGCACAGTATAATTCATTACGTTACGTCATGAGCAAGGGAAATTTTTTTGAAATTTTTGACACATTTGGGGGGCCCGGATGAACGCCTCGAACAAGCTGAGCTTTTATCTCATCGTAGTGAGCCAGGGCATCGGCTTGATAGGCGGGGAAGTATTGTATTTCGCCATATCCCTCCACGTGCTGGACTTGACCGGCTCTGCGGAAATCTTTGCCGCTATGATAGCCATTTCATTCCTGCCCAGAATTATTTTCACGCCCCTGGGGGGCGCGATGGCCGACCGCTTCTCTAAGAAAATGATACTGGTCATCTGCGACAGCGCGAACACGATTTTGGTGGGCGTGCTGGCCCTTTTGCTCCTTGGCGGCAGTCAGTCCGTGATTCTACTGGGTGCCGCCGTTACGCTGATTACCCTCATTTCCACCTTCTACCATCCCACAGTGACGGCCAGCCTTCCCGCCGTGCGCAATGCCGGCGAGCTGGTGAAGGCCAATGGCCTGGTTCAAGGGATAAAGGCCGTTTCCCGTCTTTTGGGCCCCATCATGGCCGGTTTTTTATTTGCCGCGATGGGCGTAACCTTCCTGGTGGGATTATGTGCCCTATTTTTCCTCTTCTCCGCCATTATCAATTTCTTCATTAAAATACCCCACCAAAAGCAAGCACGGGAAAGCGGCATGGTTAAAACCATCGCCGCCGACATAAAAGAAGGGTTCGTCTACATAACCCGGACGAACCCCGTACTTTTTAGAATAGCCATGGTCTTCACTGTGTTCATTTTGTTCTACCAGTCCATGCTGGCCGTGGCGTTCCCCTACATGCTACGGATTACCTTCGCCATGAGCGAAGCATCCTTCGGCTTCGCCAACGCCGGCATCGGCGTGGCCGTGCTGGCCGGGAGCCTCATCTCCGGCAAAATAAAGAAATACATGGAGATAAAACACCTCCCCTACTACATCGCGCTCATCGGAGCATTCACCGCACCCATAGCCCTGTCCATGCTACTGCCCATGGAAGGCACCCCCTTCCCGCCTCTGCTCATGATTTCCAGCTTTATGCTCATTATGTTTATTTTTACGCTCATAAACGTATTAATCATGGCCTATACCCAAATCCACGTGCCCTCTCATATGGTGGGGAAGACCATCGCCCTCATCCTGTCCATTGTCAATTTGTCGGCTCCGGTGGGTTTGTTCCTTCTGGGATGGTTGTTGGAAAACATGGCCGACGCGCAATTTATCATCTACTTCGCCATCGCCTTGTTCACACTCACCCTGGGACTGGTGGCGAAAAGGTTTGTAATGTAATCTCAAACACCGCCCCGCTATCCGGCGCATTGCGGTTTCTGGCGGTGATGCTACCGCCCATGCTCTTGATAATATCTTTGCAAATGGCGAGCCCCAGCCCGTAGTTGCCGTTCTCGCCCTTGTAAAAACGCTCAAAGATGTGTGAGATATCGCCGGGGTTAATGCCTTCGCCGTCGTCCTGGATGGTGATTTTTATGCCCTGGGCGTCGGCGGCGCAGTGTAGGGCAATTTCCTTTTGCGCGTGGCGGATGGCGTTGGTGAGTATGTTGGTGATGGCGCGTTCCAGCTTTTCGTAGTTGGCTTGGACAAAAATTTCTCCGGGTGGCGTGGACAACGCTATTTTTTTGTTTGCGTTCAGCGCGATGGGCTTTATGCGTTCGCAACATTCGGTGAGCAAAGCGGGTAAGTCAATGGCTGTGGTGTCGCCGTTGTTTTCATAGTTGCTGTCCATGCGGGAGGCGTAGAGCAGCTCGTCCACCAGGCCGGCCATTTTGTGCCCCTCGGCCAGAATAATCTCCGCGCCTTCCTTTTTTTCAAACACACCGTCCAATAAGCCCTCGGCGAAGCCTTGAATAGACATCAGCGGCGTGCGCAGTTCGTGGGAGGCGTTCTGGAAGAATTGCTTTTGCTTGGCTTCATAGGCTTGCAACATGTCGGACATGGTGTTCATACTTTTGGAAAGCTGGGCGAACTCCGCGTCCTTGAACGCGCCGGGCTGGGTGCTGAAATTGCCTCGGCCAATGGTTTCGGCGTAGCTACACAGCCGGGCAATGGATTGCTTAAACCGGGACGAAAGGGACAGCGTGATGGCAAGCCCCGCAAGGCCCGACGCCACCAGCAATACACCCAAAATTTGATTCATGCGGTTGGTGAAGGTCATGGCCGAGGTGATGTCGGTATACATAAGGATGGACCATTCCCCCTCGGGCATGGGGCGGCGCAGGGCACTTACGTAGTAGGTGCTGGCGTTCCCGTGTACGCGGCGCATTTCGTTGGCGGTGAAGCGGGCGGCGTTGACGCGGTAGTACTCCGTCAAGAATTGGATTTTCGCCCCTTGCCCTTCCAGGAGAAAATCCATGTTGGGGGAGAGGATATACCCCGCGTCATCAATAATAATAACGCTTGTATCCACAATGGCGGCGCGTGGCGTGATGGGGCCGATGGTAAAGGAGGTGACAAAGGCGTGTTCACGCCCCGTGTCTGCATCCAAAAATAGCAGGGGTCGTTCCGCGAAGGGGCCAAGGTTTATCTCGCGGGGCGCGATACGTAAAATCGCGTCCAGAGGCACGTCGTCGGAAATAAATACCGCTTCGGTGAAATTGACGGCATTAACCATGCCGATTTGCAACTCCCGTTCGGCAATGCTACGGATATAGTTGCTGGATAACACATTAAACAAAAAATACACCACAAGGAAGCTGGCAAAGATGGCCCCGGTGTAGTAAATCACCATTTTGCGCGTAAAGCGGTTCATGTCTTCACCCTTCTCAGTCGGAATCCGTGGCCCCATATGGTTTCTATGGAGGCGGTGCTGTTGGCGTCGGTTAGTTTTTTTCGCAGGCGTTTCACGGTGGCGTCGGTGGCGCGGGTTTCCACCGCGTTGCCGTAGCCCCAGATTTTGTTAAGCAACTCCTCGCGGGAGATGGCGCGGTCCTGGTTGGCCAGCAGGTAGGTCAGCAGACTAAATTCCGTGTTGGTCAGCGGCAGTTGTGTGTCGGCGCAGTAGGCGGTGTATTTTTCGGGGTACAAAACGATATCCGCGAAATGGACGGAGGCGTCGGTTTTTTCCTCCGTGTCCATGGCCACGCGGCGGAGCATGGCCTTCACCCGCATAATCAGCTTCACAGGGCTGAAGGGCTTGGTGAAATAATCGTCGCTACCCAGGGAAATGCCCGAGATATAATCCTCGTCGGTGTCGCGGGCGGTGAGTATGATAATCGGTACCTTCGAAATGGCGCGAAGCTTTGTACATATAATAAACCCGCTACTGCCGGGCATCATTACATCCAGCACCACCAAATCGCAGGGGGCCTGGGTGAACGCTTCATATAATAGGTCGCCGTTTTCGAAGGCTTTCACCTGGTAGCCCTCCTTTTCCAGGTAGGAGCGTACCAGGTGGCGGATATTTCTTTCGTCCTCGGCAATGTAAATGAGTTGGCTCATGCAAACCCTCCGTGGGGGAAGTATACCACGCCAAAGCGGCGGGATTATTTTTGTCGCAATTTTGTTGCAATTTTAGGCTGATTTTGTCCCATGTGGATTTGTATAGTGTCCGAGCCAACAAGTTGGGGGTGGCCGAATGGGCACCGGAGCGCGGGGCCGGGGGTGTGACTTGCGGAGCGTCTTGCGAGCGAAACGTAGCGCATTGGCACAGTGCCTTTCTGTGCCACCAGCGGAGTGCCTTGAGCGTATTCGCATCGGCGAATGCGCTCAAGTCGCCGCCTAGCGTAGCAACCACACCCCCGGCCCCGCGCTCCGGTGCCCATTCGGCCACCCCCAACAAATTTATGGGAGGAATGAAGATGAAAAGAGGAACAAAATGGTTGTTGTGTGCGGGGGTTATGCTCCTGTGGCTACTGGCCAGTGCCTGTGGAAGCGGCAACGGCAACGGCGACACGCAAGGCGGGGAGGATACGCCCCACGGGGGAAACGCCGCAACCCCGATGGGTATGGGCACCGGCCGCTATGTGGAACTCAATATCACCCCGCCTATTCACGGGCGGTTGATGCACATTGTCGCACCGGACGGTACCTTGCTTGCCTTTGACGAAGGGCTACGCAACCGCTATGGGAGCACGGACAGGGGCATTACATGGGTACAATCCCCGGGGCCGGGGGCGGGTACCGAGCGTTTTATGGATGTGCAGAGCGTGGGGCTGTTGCCCGGCGGAAATCTGCTGGTGTACCTGCGGGAGGAAGGGATGGCCACCGTCGCGCCCGACGGAACAACGGCGCATTTCCCCGTGCCCGAAATTGACGCGGGTATCGCCGACGGGGATGAATTTATCCTCTCTTTCATACAAGTGCTGGACGATGAACGCGTACTGCTTACCTATAGGGTGGACTGGTTTGCGCGCTTTATGCGGGAAAATGACGGCGAGTTTGTGCAAATCACCGGCGAAAACGAGACGCGCACCACGCAGGTACGCGTAGGGGGGACGGTGACAGGCGGTGCCGGGGGCATGGTCTTCGGCATGGGGGATGTCACCGCCATTCACGATATTGCCACGGGGCAGGAGCTGACCCGCCTTTCCCATACGGATGCCATCACCCCCATGGGCGCGAACGCCAACGGGGACGTATATACCCTCATGGCCCACAATTTGGTGCGCTTCGGGGTGGAGGGGGAGGTATATACCCTATTGAACGGCACGGCCTTCGCCTTCGGCGCGCCTTTGGGCAACACCGTGGCGGTTTCCTCGCTACCGGGGGGCGGCTTTGTCGCCCATGTCATGAAGGCCGACGTAGATGAAATGGCTTTGGTGAGCCGCTTGTTCAAGTATATCTGGGACGAGAACGCAACGGTGGACCCGGATAAAATCCTCACCATCTGGTCACTGGAAGATAACGCCGTGGTGCGTGCCGCCATCACAGAGATTTGGCGGCTACACCCCGAGGCGGACATAACGCTGGAAATTGCCCTTTCCGGCGATGCGGGGATTTCCGCCACCGACGCGATTCGCACCCTTAACACGCGACTGCTGAGCGGGCGCGGCCCGGATATTATCATTTTGGACGGCACACCCATGGAAAGCTACGCCCAGCGCGGAATGCTGTTGAATTTATCCCCGGGCGTGGATACCACAGGCATGTATCAAAACCTGCTCGCAACCTACGCGGCACAGGGGATGTACATTGTCCCCACCCAATTCACCATCCCCATGATTGTAGGCACGGAGGCGCATTTGCGGTATGCGGCTACCTTCCATGCCTTGGTGGACGCCATTGTCAACGGCAACCCCATGCCCGTAATGGAAGCCTTCACCGCCACCGCAGGAGGTGCGTTCACTTTGGGCGGCACCCCCGAAGCACAGCGCGCCATGCTGGGCTTCACCGACTTGGATGAGCTGTTCCATATCCTGTGGCTGGCCAACGCCTCTGCGTTTATTTATGACAACCGGCTGGATTCTGCCGTCCTTGGGGAATTTTTCGCCGCGTTGCACGCAATCAGCGACAAATATGGGCTGGGGCAAAGCGCGGGGGATATGATGCATAGCGGCGGTGTATTTATGGCGACGGCGGGCGGCGGCGGCGGCGGCGTGAACCGGGTAAGCATGGTCGGCGGCTCCCTTATGCAATATATGTTGCAAAACACCCACCTGGCCGCCTTCGAAGCGGGGAATATTATGCTCCTGCGCCCGTTTATGCAACGCGACGACTCCCAACTCGCCCTGTTCCCCGGGCTGGTGCCGGGGGCGTGGGTGCCGTCTACGCTGGTGGGGGTTTCTGCCGACACCCGGGTGGCGGATTTCGCGATGGCCTTTGTGAACGCCATGCTCTCCATGGAGGTACAGCGGGTGAACCACGGGGAAGGCTTCCCCATCATCCGCGAAGCCGTGGCGTGGCAACTTGAACAAATTAACGAGCAATTGGCCGAAATGGACGGGGATTTACCTCCCTTCGAGCTGGACCTGGACGCCTTCATTGCGCAATTACAAACACCGTCACTGATTGAAGCCACCCTGCGGGAAATGGTATGGCAAAGCGCGGAACGTCTTGCCCAGGGCAGGCTAAGCGTGGAAGGGGCTGTGGCGGAAGTTGAGCAAAACATTCGCAACTACCTGGCAGAGCGTTCGTAAAGCAACGGGTAAGAGCTTATTACCCGTTGCCTTCCTCGCGCCCAGCTTCACGGGGATGCTCATTTTCTTTCTCATTCCCTTTGTGGATACGGTGCGCCGCAGTTTCTACGATGTGCGCGGGGTGAATTTTATCGGGCTGGAAAGCTATGTTTCCGTGGTAAATAACATGGCTTTCCGCCTGGCGGCGGTGAATACCGCACGGTTTGTGGCCATTTGCATACCCCTCTTGCTGGTGATTAGCCTTGGGGTGGCGTTGCTGGTGCGCTGTGTCCGGCCGGGGGGCGCGGTGTTCAAGACCACATTTTTGTTGCCCATGGCCGTGCCCGTGGCCAGCGTTGTGTTGCTGTGGCAGGTGCTCTTCAACGACGGGGGGCTGGCCAATAGTGTCCTGGATTTCTTCGGCTTGCCCGGGGTGCGCTTTATGGGCTCGGGGGCGGCGTTTTGGGTGCTGGTGGCTACCTATCTCTGGAAAAATACGGGCTACAACATGGTCTTGTGGCTGGCGGGGCTGGACAGCATTTCCGACACTTTGTACGAGGCGGCGCGTGTGGACGGCGCGAGCAAGCTACAGAGTTTCCGCTATGTCACCTTGCCCTGTTTACTGCCTACCGTGGGCATTGTGTCCATTTTATCGTTGCTGAACAGCTTCAAGGTATTCCGGGAGGCGTATTTGGTGGCGGGGGCCTATCCCCATGATTCCATGTACCTGCTACAGCATTTGTTTAACAACTGGTTTGTGCAACTGGATATCAGCCGCCTAAGCGCGGCGGCGACGATGCTTGCGGCGGTTTTGCTGGTGATGATTTTGATTATACGGAGATTTTTGGATGAGAAGGATTAGTATTCTTGCGCACATTCCGCTGGTGGGGCTGGCGATGCTGGTGTGGTGGGTGCTGTGGTTTATGCTCATGGGCACTTTGATGAGCGTGGAGGAGTTGAACGCCACCATCGGCGCGGCACTCCACGACGACGGAGGGCGTTCCTTCTGGCCGGTGCTTCCCGCGTGGCCCACGCTACAGCCGCTGGCGCGTTTGCTGTTGGATACGCCCCATTTTTTCGTGATGTTTTGGAATACCTTCCGGCTGGTGGTGCCTTCGGTGGCGGGGCAAATCGTACTGAGCGCGCCGGCGGCGTGGGCGTTGAGCCGCTTCCGTTTCCGGGGGCGAAAACTGCTTATTACGGTGTATATCGCGCTCATGCTTATGCCGTTTCAAGTGACCATGGTGCCGAATTTTTTGGTGATTGACCGCTTGGGGCTCATGGACAATGTGCTGGCGGTGATTTTACCCTTCGCCTTTTCGGCCTTTCCCGTGTTTATTATGCTAAAGGGCTTCGACGCCGTGCCCCATGCCCTGCTGGAGGCCGCCTCCATTGACGGCGCGGGGCCGGTGCGTACCTTTTTGCATGTGGGGCTACCGCTGGGCTTGCCCAGTATTTTGGCCGCCATGGTGCTGGGGTTCCTGGATGTCTGGGGAGCCATTGAACAGCCCATGACCTTCCTCGGCGACCCGTCGGCCTGGCCGTTGTCGCTGTTTCTGCCACAAATTGTAGCGGAGGAATTGGGGCTCGCCATGGCGGCTTCGTTGTTAATGCTACTGCCCGCTGTATTGTTCTTCCTCTTCGGGCAGAAATACCTCGAACTGGGCATTCAGGCCGCAGGGATAAAGGAGTAAGGAATATGCGAAGATTCTTCAAGCAAACCGACCTCGCGCAACGCCGCGCCGGAGGGAATATCCTGCGCTTTCTCGCCATTTTGCTGGCGTTGACCTTAATCGCGCAAGGCACAGCGGGGGCGACCTTGGCCCGGGTGGTGCTGGCCACGCCGGAGCGGGGCGAAATCATCGACGCCATTCGCGCCCAGGCCACGGTACATGCCAGCGACCATATTTCGAAGTATGTCCCCCCGGGGCTACGCATTGCGCAAATGCATGTGCACATGGGCCAGCGCGTTGGCACGGGGCAGGCCGTGGCCACCTTTGCGCGGGATGCCTTGGAAGCCGCCTACATCCGTGAATCCGCCGCATTGCAACGCATGGAACGCGACTTGGAAACCCTCCTGCGCGATGCGTCCGGCGAAACCCCCTTGGAAACCGCCCAGCGCAACGCCCAGCGCGCCCGCGCCGACTACACCGCCACCCTACAGCAAAACGAAGCCGACATCGCCGCCGCCCGGGAAGCACTCAACGCGCTGGCACAGCCCGAGGCCCTGCGCAACCACGAACGCGCCCTGGCCGATTATTACAGCGTGGCGGCCCAGGGTCAGGCAGATATCCACACCGCGTTTACCAACCTACAAAACACCACCGGGGAAAACGACATCCCCTTGCAAAACGCCCTACGCAACCACGAACGCGCCCTGGAAGACTACGAATCCGCCCGCGCTCAAAGCGAAGAGGAAACCGCCACGGCCCAAGCCCACTACAATGCCGTGCGCAGGGGCACGGCGTCCACCGTTGACCGCACCGCCACGGAAAACGCCCAGCGCAACGCCCAGCGCGCAAGGGAGGACTACCAATCCGCGCTACGGCAAAACGAAGAAGCCCTGACCGCCGCCGAGGCCGCGTTACTCACCGCCATCCAAGCCCACCACGCCGCCCTTTTCGCCAGCCCGCCCAATCCCGCCGCCCTCGCCGCCGCTTTGGCCGAGGTGGAACGCGCCCAAAACGCCATCCCAGCGGCACAGGCCACCGCCCAAGCCAACCGCCTGGCCGCCGCCCGCCGCGTGGAGGACGCGGAGGCCGCCCTTTCCCAAGCCCAGCGCGGGGCAACCACCGCCACCCAGAACGAACGCGAGCAAGCCGCCACCGCCCTGGAAAACGCCCGCGCCCGCGCAGAAAGCAATATCCTAACCGCCCAACGCCGCCTGGAGGACACCCAAACCGCCCTCACCCAGGCCCAAGGCCACTTCGAAGCCGCTGTGGCGCAAGCCCAGGCCGCCTACGAAACCGCCCGCAACCGCGCCACGGAAAACAGCCAAGCCGCCCGCCGCAGAACCGAGGACACCGCCTCGGCTTTGCACAGCGACGCCCAGCGCGCCCAAACCACCTTACAAAACACCCTCGCCGCCGCCGGTAACAGCCGCCAGCAAGCCGCCCGCCGCGTGGAAGACGCGGAAATCGCGCTACACAACGCGCTACAACAAGCCGAAGACACATCCGCCCACAGCCATATCAACGCCGCAACCCTACGGCTGGACATCGCCGAAAAGCAAGCCCAAGTAGAGGCCCTGGAAGCGTTGCTGGCCGCAGAAGGCGTATTGTACGCGCCTTACGCGGGCGCGGTCTCCTTTGCCCAGCAAACGGGGGAAAGCACCTCCGCCGCACCCCTCGTTACCCTGCGCGATACCTACGGCGGCTTCCATGCCCAATTATCCATCCCCCGCACACAGGCCGAGCGGCTTTCCGTAGGCACACAAAGCGAAGTCACCACCGGAGGCGGCAGTTTATTCTTTGTGCCCACGGTCACGGGCATCGTCTCCGCGCTCTCCAACCCCTGCGAAAACGACCGCGTTACCGTGACCATTTCCCTGCCCCAGGGCAACTGGAACGAGGGTCAGCGCGTGGACGCGCAAATCATTTTCAGCCGCGCCAATTTTGACCTAAGCGTGCCCGTGTCGGCACTGCATTCCGATAATATAGGCTATTTCCTGCTGGTGGTGGCACAGCGCAACACCGTTATGGGGGTGCAAAATGTAGTCCACCGCGTAAACGTTACCCTCATCGCCGCCGACCGCTACCGCGCCTCGGTGATGGGTGCCATCGACCGCAACAGCCAGATTATCACGGGTAGCAACAAGGCCGTTTCCGTGGGCGACAGAATACGGGTGAACTAGCCATGCCGCGTGTTCCGAAAATAATATGCTGGTGTGTGCTGGGGATTTTCCTCGCCTTGGGCTTTCGCGAAGCAAATACCATCGGGGCGTTTTCCCGCATATCCCTGCGCTTCGAGGCCCCCGTCAGCGGGGAAACGGCCCGCCAAGCGCGGATGCACGCCATACACTACCCAGGGGAAAATCCCTTCTGGCCTACCTTCTGGGCCCAGAAAACCGCGACCCTCATCGCGGGAGCGCGGGAAGCCCATGTGCCGACGCTCCTTTTTTCAGGGGACGCCGCACGGGTATGGCCCGCACGCTACCTTACGGGGAGTGCCCCCGGCGCGGCTGATGGCTATGGCATCGCCATTTCCTATGCCCTGGCCCACCAGATGTGGGGTAGCACCGATATCCTGGGAAAACGCGCATACATAAACGACACACCGCGCATTATACGCGGCATCTTCGAAGGCACCGCCCCGCTGGCCTTGCTCCCCTTCCCCATTGAAGACACCTCCCAAAGCTGGAACGCCGCAGAATTAACCGGCGGCACACCCCACGCCACGCGCCACCACGTAGAAAGCTTCGCCCTGGCCACGGGGCTGGGCACACCCCACTCCATTTACATGGGCGGCGCACACGCCCTAGCCCGCTTCATGGCCTGGTTCCCCATTTTCCTCCTCGCCCTGTACGGCGGCACCCTGTGCGTCCGTTATATCCGGGCACATCACCCCAAGCTAAGCATACCCCTGCTACTGAGCGGGCTCCTCCTTTTCGCTTTATGCCTGCCGTTTTTGCTCAACCGGCTTCCCCCCTGGATAATCCCCAACCAATGGAGCGATTTTTCCTTCTGGTCAGCACTGGCGCAACAAGCCTCAGCCAGCCTGCGCGAATTTCTATCCACCTACCCCACCCTCCGCGACGTAGCACTAAACATACACCTACTGCGCCAAGCGGGCATCCTATTTATTTCCCTATTTTGCTGTGCATCCCTATTAACACTACTCTCCGGTAAAAAAGCAGACACTGGCGCACGCTTTTTCCGCAATGCTTCGTTAGTACCTCCTTGCGCACCGCTGGTGCGCCGCGTCGGCACTTCCTCGCCTTGCGAAAAAATCCTCGCGCCATTATCTGCTTTTTTACCGGAGAGCAGTATAACAACCATAAAATAATGCCAAAAACACCCATAATTGACATTTTAAAATTATATTGACAATTTTTGCATCATTTTATATTATATTTATTGTATTTAGTAATCATATTAAGGGATTTTCATTCTAAAGGAGGATGATTTATGAAAGGATTTTTCAAAGCACTGTCGCTTATTTTCGTGCTGGCTATGGTTCTTGCACTCGTTAGTGCTTGTGGCCGCAACGACAACGGCGGCGGTGCCGCAACCCCTGCACCCGCTCCTGCCCCTGTTGCTCCTGCACCCGCCCCTGCACCCGCTCCCGCCCCTGCGCCTGTTCCTACTGACGAGGTTATTCATCTCACCATGGGCTGGTGGGGTGGCGCACACCGCCAGGAAATTACTGAGGAAGTCATCCGTATGTGGAATGCCGCAAACCCAGGCATTCAAGTTACGGGCTATGCTATTGCAGACGGGTACTGGACGGTGCTTGCCACAAGCATCGCCGCAAACAATGTTTGGGATTTGTTCCAATTGGGCTCAAACTATCCCGAATTTATCGACCAAATCGTTCCGCTTAACGATTTTATTGCAAGCGGAATCATTAACACGACACACATCACAGACGAGCTTATCGCGCTTACCACCACACAAATGCTAGGGTATGAAGGCAAGGTAGTAGGCATGTCAAACGGTGTAAACGCATGGGGCTATGTATACGACCCCGCACTTTTTGACGCGGCAGGCGTACCCCGCCCCCACGTTGACTGGACATGGGACGAGTTTGAAACCGCAATGATTGCCATCAGCAACGAACTTGGCATATACGGTATTAACGCATTTGAAAACGATGCGGTAATGCTTACACAGTTCCTGCGCCAAAGAGGTTATGAGCTGTATGACCCCAACCCCAGAATCCTTGGCATTGACAGCCCCGAACCCATGGTGCGCTACTTTGAAATGAGATACAACCTAGTAAGCTCCGGCGCAATGCCTAACCCGGAACAAGCCATGTTGATGGACACCCTTGATACCGACCCCGTAACATTTGGGCGTGCGGCAATGTCCCACCGCGCAAGCAACCAGCTAATCGCTATGATGCGCGCCGCCCAAGAGTATCGCCCCGGGCGGGAGTTCCACATGGTTGTGCCGCCGAGTATGCCCGGCACCGCGCCTGAAGCCGATGTTGTATCTTCGCAAATGTTCTCCATTTCTACCTCAAGCAACCACCCCGAAGCCGCCGCACAATTCCTTGATTTTTGGATTAACAGTGTAGAAGCAAACCTTATTCTCGGAGGAGAGCGTGGCGTACCCATCAATTCTCAGGTAAACGCGGCTATTCCCGGTTTGGGTGCCGTTTCAGCCTTCCACAACATGGTACTGGGAATCAGCACCGAAATAGTGGCAACCCCCCTGGGTAATCCAAGCCAGTCCGAAATTGAGGACTATATCAACGATGTAATTATCGACGCACTTGTTATGGGTATGATTACACCGCAACAAGCCGCACAGCGGGTCTTCGACCATGCTACCGAAGTAGTCGGAAGAAATTAAAACACGTAATAAATGCGCCATCGAAAACCGCGCCCGTCGCGGTTTTCGATTATACATAGAGAGGTGAAAGTATTGGCAGAATTAATTAAATCCGTGAAACCAAGCTGGGGAAAAGTTGCGCGCTTCATGAACAGGGACGGCGTTGTAGGTTATATATTTGCCTTGCCTTTTGTTATCGGATTTTTGTTTATCATGCTGGTGCCCATGGGTATGTCTTTTTACTATTCATTCACAGATTTTAATATGCGGCCCGAACACAATTTTATCGGCTTTTATAATTACACACGAATGTTTTCCGACGACCGCTTTTGGAATGCGATATCGGTGACATTCCGGTTTGTAATTTTTTCCGTGCCTGTGCGTATGGTTTTCGGGCTTTTAATAGCGTATGCCCTCACGCGCAAGTACAGAGGCTCCCATGCTTACCGTGCTGTGTATTACTTGCCTACGTTGATTGGCGGCTCTGTTGCCGTTGCTTTGGTGTGGAGACAGCTTTTTGTCAGCAACGGCGTAGTGTATAACTTGTTTACGTTTTTCGGCTTTGAGGGAATCGGTTGGTTCGGGATTCCACACTTGGCTATTGTGCCGCTTATCGTGATGAGTGTTTGGCAGTTCGGCGCGGCAATGATTATATTCGCCGCCGGCATAAAGGATATCCCTGAATCGTATATAGAGGCCGCTTCCATTGACGGCGCGAACAAATTTCATATATTTTTCAAAATTATTCTGCCATATCTTTCACCTGTTATTCTTTTTAACCTTGTGATGCAAACAATCAGCGCGTTTATGACCTTTACCCAGGCGTATATTATCACCGGCGGCGGGCCTGCCGAGTCTACCAATTTTATCGCGCTATATATTTACAATCACGCATTTACATGGGGCAATATGGGCTATGCCTCCGCCATGAGCTGGATATTGCTTTTGATTGTGGCTGTTGTTACATTTACCATTTTGCGCACATCACGGCGTTGGACATTCTACGCCGATGAAAACTGAGGGAAGCAATTATGTTAGGTAAAATTTTTAAGAAAAATAGATTGCCCGCAACCGGCATTTTAATATTGCTTGTTATTTTTACGGCCTACGCCATGATTTTTGTGACGCGCATGATTCGGGATTTTGCCGATGAGCAATTGGACGAACGGGTTCCGAATGTTGTCCAATCGGTGCAAGCATACATGTCGAACCTTGAGCAATACAACCTGATGAAGGCCAGGGCTTTGGCTGGCGATGTCTACATTATTGACCTTTTGAACCGGTATAATGCGGGAGAAATTACCGCTGACTATGAAGGCTTGCCGCACTATATAAACGCGGCCGGGCGCACACTTGGGATAGACGAAATTGTAGTGCTAAGCCTCGACGGCAGTGTGCTTTTCGGCACAGATTTTGCTTCACTTACACTTTACACCGCCTTACATGAAGGCACAGCGGCTTCATCGTATATCGCCGAACCCGGTGTTTCGATTTTTCTGTCCTCATCGGCACCGGTTTTCTCGGATGGCCATGTAATCGGCGCGGTTTCCGCCATGAGAGGCTTTAACGCCTTGGGCTCTGTTTTGCCTATTGCCCGCACCTTCGGCGCGGAGGTTACTTTTTATGCAGGCGATACCTCTGTCGCGTCGTCGGTTTTTGCGGACCGCGTTGCGTTCCTGCGCGCAGTCGGCGTTACCCCTGCGGAGCATATTATCGAAGATGTCTTGTTCGAAGGCAACGCATACAGCGCGGATTTCATGTTTTACGACGGACTCCATCGCGGTTATTACACGCCGGTTTTGGGCTGTGACGGTACTCCTGTGGGGATGATTTTCGTCGGGGTTGCCATAGAGGATACCTTGCACTCCGTGAACCGGATTATAAGCGGTCTGCTGACTGTGGGCACCCTTGTGCTTATTCTCGCTGTGTTAATGATTATCGGAAGCAGAACACGAGAAAAAATCCGCTACCCGATTTTATATCATTTTTTTATCGGGGTTTTTGGTTTTATTATGATTTATCCCGTACTTTGGATGATTTCCGGCGCGTTCAAAACCGATGTCGAAATTGCATCGGGTGCGTTGACACTGTTGCCTCAAAATTTTTCTTTTGACAATTTCCGCGACGGTTGGCGCGTTTCCGAAACGCTTACCTTTGGTAGGTTTTTCCTCAACTCGGCCATCATTTCCGTTTCGTCTACCATTGGCGTAACCATCAGCTCTGCCCTTGTTGCGTACTCTTTGGCACGGACGAAGTTCAACGGGCGCAAATTGATTTTCGGCATTATGCTTTCCACCATGATGATTCCCGGGCAAGTTGTTATGATTCCGCAGTTTATTATTTTCCACAGAATAGGCTGGGTTAATACTTTTAATCCGCTTATTATACCCTCGTTTTTCGGCGCGGCGTTCTTTATCTTTCTTATGATGCAATTTATGAAAGGTGTCCCCAAAGAACTCGACGAGGCCGCGATTTGTGACGGATGCAACAAGTACAGCGTTTTTATACGCATCATCTTCCCGCTTTTGAAGCCCGCACTGATTACCACGGCGATAATTCAATTCTACTGGGCGTGGGATAACTTTTTGGGGCCGCTCATTTATTTACAAAGCTCGAACCTCTTTACAGTGTCGCTGGCCCTGCGCAGGTTCGCTGATGCCGATGCGGGTACTTCCTTCGGCGCGATGTTTGCCATGTCAACACTGTCGCTAATCCCCGTGTTTGTCATGTTCTTGATTTTCAACAAGCACCTTGTCGAAGGCATAAATACCACAGGGATTAAAGGGTAGCGATTTACCCCTGCGCAAGCATCGCCAGCGCGGCGGTGAGCGCGTCCCCTGACACCCATATGTCCGGCGCGATGCCTATACCCTCCGGCAGGTGGCCCTCCGGCCAGAAAATTGCCCTATTGCTAAAGCGAAACGGGACGCCGGAGCGCGGCATGGTTTTCACATAATTGCCACCGAAATTGGCCACGCCGCGAGTATTTGTCCCTACAATTAAGGTATTGGTAATATTGGTCGTTAAGTCGACTAAAAATTCTGCCGACGACCCGGTGAAGCGGTCCGCCAGAACGATTAAAATATTTTCCCTTTCGACTATTTCATCCGGCAGGTAGCGCATCATGAAAAGGCCGCCGAAATGGTCAAACGGCATGGGCAAAAACCGGTCCAGGTTCACCTGTGTTGTATACGTACTTGTGCAATACGGTGTGCGTTCCACAGGATTTGCTTCATCTACATATATACCGATTTGGATATGGTTGAAGGGTACGATTTCACCCGTTAGCGTGTATATCCAACGCGATGCCGTTACGGAGCTTCCGCCGCCGTTCCCGCGCAAATCCAAAATCACCGCAGGTTCGTCCTGTAATTTTTCCGCAAAGGACAAGAAAATATCGGTGGCTTCCAATTGGGTGATTCCCATTTGCGGGCATTCGACATGGGATTCAAATGACATTGTGGTCATGGAAACCACGGGAATTGTATCAAACCATTCCAATTTTGGCGGTTCCATCGGCGTCCGCGCAACCGGATATCGGCTTAACTGCATGTATTCACTCGTGCCGTTGCTGTACAGCACTGCGCGTGTTACGTTCAATATGCGTTCATGGGTGTCAAGAGGCATAACGATGGCATAGAAAAATGCCCCCCTTTCGTCAATAGAGAGCCGCATCACATCGTATATGGGGATTCCGTCGATTTCCACGGCATACAATCCATTTTCCCTGTTGCGAAACCCATTCGCCGTCCGGTCAAAGGGTACAATCCCTGCGTGAAAATGATATGCGCGTGCCATACTGTGCCTACCCACAAAAAAATGAGCGTCATTAACAACGGGGGACAAATACCTGTTAATAATCTGCTCGAAAAAGTACGTATGAATGCGGTTTGTATATGCCGAAATTGCCGCTGAAATTCTTTCATGAATAGGCAAAAACACTTCATCCCCACCGAAATAGGTATAGCCGGCATATATGTTCCTCAGCAGTTGGAAAAAATCATCCACATCCGCCAGTGCATCCTCTATAGGTATGTTTTCGCCCCAGGGCATATCAATATTCACAAAATCCCAAAAATCGGCGGGATTGGCCGCGTGGCCTTCCATTGATTGAAGCAAGTCTGCTGAATCAAGTCTTATTATGCTTTCCCTGCGCTCGTTGGCGCGGGCTAGTGCGTCTTGCAGTGTAGGGATGACCGCTTCGTATACCGCTTCAATTTCATCCTGCTCCTCGATGTGTTCCCCGATGTGCAAAGCGTAATCCTCCGCGCCCCTGTTCCTAAGCGCGTTGTCCTCGTATAAGCCTATCGTATCATCCTCATCCGTCCGCGTGCCACAAGCGGCTAACAAGAAAAAAATCAGCCCAAGGAATACATATCCCTTCATCGCTATCCCCCCTTGCTTTTTCTATTCATTATATCACCAAAAGGGGGTTGACATGAATTATAATCTGCTCTATACTGTACTTGTTGGCCAACACAGTTAATGTCACATCTGTACGCGGGAGGGATTCATGCGCGACGTTACTTTTGAAGGGGTGGTGCTATATCCCGGATTTTATCATTAAACAGCAAAGCAAAGAGACCATTTACGAACAGATAATTTTCCAGATTAAGCTTCTTATCGCTAATGGGGAGTTGAAAGTGGGCGATATCTTGCCCTCTGTTCGAAATTTGGCAAAATCCCTTGAGGTCAGTACGCTTTCCGTCCAACGCGCTTATACAGAGTTGAAAAAAGACGGAATAATCGAAAGTGTGGAAGGGAAAGGCTATTTTGTTTCAGAAAGTTTGAATAAATCCTCATTGAAGGATGCCTTGCTTCGCGAGGTAGAGGATGAAGCCAAACGTATTATTCAAATTGCCAAACAAAATGGCGTGGAACTTACAGAGTTACAAGAAATTATTAAAATTTTTTGGGAGGATATATAAATGAACGCAACCGTTTTAACTGTGCGCAATCTTAGCAAGTGCTACAGTACTGGCAAGGGCATCAAAAATGTTAGCTTCGAGCTTCAAAAAGGCACGATTCTGGGCATTATCGGACTTAACGGCGCGGGGAAAACCACCCTATTGTCCTGTTTAACGGGCTTTCTGAATTGGGATGCCGGGGATGTAAAATATTCCTTGTCTGGAAAAACGTACAACAAGGTACAAAACGAAGTGCTTGAAAATTTGGGCATTGTATCTGCTGAATACGGTTTTCCCGGTCATTTCAACGCAAAGACTGTATGCAGCATCATGTCCAACACCTATAAAAAATGGGATAAGGCAAGGTTTTATCATGTGCTGGAGCAATTGGAACTTGATTCAAAGCTGAAGATTGTAAAATTCTCCACTGGCATGAAAACGAAATTAGCCATCGCCATCGCATTGTCCCACAATGCAAAAATACTGGTTTTAGATGAAGCTACCAATGGTCTTGATGTGAAAGCCTCAGCAAAAGTGCGGGAATTACTGCATACCCATGTCGCTGACGGTGAAAATGCCATCATTCTCACATCCCATATCATGGGCGAGATTGAAAGAATGTCCGATGCCATCATGTTTATTGACGATGGAAATATTAGGTTTAACTGCAACAAAGATGATTTAATGCACCAATACAAGGTCTTTCCCATGACATCGAAAAGATTGGGAGAGATTGACCGAAAAGATTTAATCCGTATCAAAAAAGGTGACCACGCCGTCCGCGTAATTGCCAAAGACCCGAAGGCGTTTTCTGAAAAATATACCATAGAGCCGGAAGTTTTACCCTTGGATACCATTATTGAAATGTTCTTGGAAGGAGAGAATGTAGCATGAGCGGTTTGATAGGATTAATGATTAATAATTTACATTTGCTTAGGAGAAACATATTGTTTTATATCATGATATGGCTAGTACCCTTTGCAATACAACTGTTGAGTTATTTTGGCATGGTGAACTCCGCCATGAATTTTTCTCCCATTTTGTTTTTACTTACCTTGGCTACATTTCCATCGGTGAGCCTGGAGGTTGTAGGCCACGCATTGAATGCAAAATGGGATGTTTTCCAAAAAGCTATGCCTGTGCGAAAAGAATTAATTATCGCATCTCATTATCTTACGTTTATTTTGCTAAGTGGGCTCACATTGGTGCTGTGGCTACTCTTGCCCTTTGAGCATCACGGCACGGCCAATCTCATCCTCACAATGGTGCTTGTTCAACTTATATGCATCGCGTATTATCCCATATCCTACCTGCTCTATACAATATTTCCTCAAAGGGAATCCACAGGGCAAATTATACTCATTGCATCATTCGCAATCGCTTTTGCCGGGGGAAGCGTGTTTGGAAATCACGCGCCATATGATTATCTCTTACCGGTAAGTATAATACTAACGGTTGGGTTGTATGTGATTTCATTTGCATTGTCGGTATTCTTTGACGGCCTAAGCCGCAAAGGCCGCAAAAGAAGGGCAGTTGTAGCAGTTTCATAAAATTTTTGTGTTAATCAAGAAAGTTGTTTAAGACAAAACAAACGCCTTCTGCGATGGTATTATCATAACGGGAGGAGGAAAACGGCATGAATGTTGAGCAGTTGGTCTATGAATCGACCCTGTATATTCACGACAATTACGGCGAGCAGATAAGCATAGCGGATATTTCGACCCAAGCGTATCTCTCGCCATCTTACTTCGCGAAAGTTTTTCGTGTACTTACGGGATTTACGGTTGGGAGCTATCTAAACCACTACCGTATGTACAGCGCAGCGAAGAAACTTGCGGAAAGCAACAAGCGGATTGTCGAAATTGCATTTGATACAGGGTTCTTGTCGCAGCAGTCGTTTACAAAGAGCTTTTCAAAGACCTATGGAATTGCGCCGGCACAATTCCGTCTGCTAAAACCTATCATCCCACCATTTCCCCCCTCAACTATGTGGAAGGAGCGTGTACCATCAATGGAACTGATGGATTGTTTCAAGAACGTGCGGTTTATCAAGAAAGATGCTTATTTTGTAGTTGGGTTTGAAGCAGAAATTAATTACAACAGCGAGGGAGGTACTGACCCGATTGGCGGCGTGTGGGACGCATTCAATCCGGTGAGCGGTATGATACCCGACAAAAGTTTCGACGGCACCTATGGCATAACCCACAGCGAAACCAATGACGGGAAGGCGAAATACATCGCATGTGTGGAAGTCAGCACCCTTGCAAATATACCCACAGGATTTGTGGGGCGCAAGTTTGAAGCCAGCGAGTACGCTGTTTTCGACACAACACTGGAAATTATTTGGACTGGGATGTTTTACAAAACGCTGTACGCCAAATGGCTACCGGATTCAGGATATAGCTATCGTGAAGATTCGGGTTCAAGCACGTATGAATGGGCACCTTTTGTAAAATACCCTGCCATAGAAGCTTACCCCAAGGGCTGTGAAGATACAAAATCCTTGATGCACGTTTATATACCCATTATAAAGAAGTAACCATGGCAGTGCAGGCCGGTACACACCCGGCCTGCGGCTCTCGCAGGGCGTTGCCCGGGCCCGGTGGAACGCCGCCCCACGTTGCGCGACGGCTACGCGGCCAATTGGCCGCTATTTTTGTGTAACGATTAAATGTATTGACAATGCACATTATATTAATGCACAATGGTTGCACCAATACAAAAAAGGAAGGGATTGCTATGACCAATGTAACGATAAGGATTGATGAAGCAATAAAAAAAGAGGCAGAAACCCTCTTTGACAAACTCGGCATGAGCATGTCTGGTGCGATAAATATTTTTTTCCGCCAAGCAATACGCGAACAAGCTATACCCTTTCCAATCCGAGCCAAGACCGCTGAGGAAAAGTATAACGAATATTTCAACCCACATAATATGAAGATTTTGATTGAGTCCATTGAGCAAGCCAAAAAAGGACAGGTGATTACAAAGAGCCTTGCCGAGTTGGAGGCTATGGAAAATGATTGAAAATCTCGGATTTTCCCTTCGGGGATTCAATGAGTATACCCAATGGCAGATTGAGGACAAGCGAACCCTGAAAAAAATTAATCAGCTTATACGGGACATAATCCGAAATGGTAACGAGGGCATTGGCCATCCCGAGCCGTTAAAAGGTAACTTGGCGGGCTATTGGATCAGAGAAATTGATGAAAAGAATCGGCTGGTCTATCAAATCCTAGACGGTGGCAGGGTGGAGATTTACCAATGCAAAGGGCATTATAACGATAAATAAGCGCATTATAATATGCCGCCAGCATAGATATTTTAAATTGCCAATTCCTCAAACGCCTTAATGTGCTTGCTAAGTATGCGCGAAGCTACACTGTCAACATCCATATCGTCGGCAACAGCATTTCCTTTCTGTAACAGGCTGTAATCCAACAGTACATAGCGTGGGGTGTTATTTTTGAGAATAAAAGTGAAAGATGCGATTTATCTGCTTTTCACTCCAACTTATGCGTGCGTTTTTACTTCCCATTTGTGATTGCATTTGTTACATTCCGCGACGGGGTATTTTTTCAAATCCGTGACGATTTCGCCTACGAGAAAAAGGTTGCCGATTACAGGAATTAAAAATAAAATCCATTCCAGAACACGGCGTCCGGTGCTTTTTCTTTCATGGCCGCGAACTTTCTTTATTGTCGGGTCGGGTGTGTTGCATACGGTGCAATAAATTTTCCTCATGTAAATCCTCCTTCAGTTAATTTTCTGCATTATAGCAAGACGGCAAATCACCGTCAAAGCAATTCTGTTATGACATACAAAGCCCGCAGGAACCAACTCCTGCGGGCTTTAACGTTACTTACGTTACATACGCAACTACTACTTACATCTCTTCAGCAACTGCTCCCACTTCTTGTCCACATGGGCTTGCAGTTCCTCAATCATCCACTCATTGCCCTTGGCGAACATATGGCGGAAGCGGCCTTGCAACTTGATGTAGTCTTCGATGGGGAGTTTTTTCTTGGGCTCGTAGGAGAGCTTCCACTCGCCGTCGATGACTTCGTACAAGGGCCATACACAGGTTTCCACAGCCAAATTACAGATGGTCATCAGCTCTTCGGGCGGGTAACGCCAGCCGCGGGGACAGGGGGCGAGGATGTTAAGGAAAGCCGCGCCGGGGGTGTAATGGGCCTTGTAGGCTTTTTCGTGGAGGTCCTTGAAGTTCTTTATGAAGGTGGTTTGGGCTACATAGGGTACACCGTGGCCCACGATGATAGCGGTGAGGTCCTTTTTGTGCTGGCCCTTACCGATACCCATTTCGCCTTTGCCCTGCTTGGAGCCCACGGGAGCCGTAGAAACCTCGGCAAACATGGGTGTGGCGGAGGAACGCTGAAGGCCCGTGTTCATATAGGCTTCGTTGTCGTAGCAGACATATACCATGTCATGGTTACGCTCCATGGCACCGGAAAGGGCTTGCAAGCCGATGTCATAGGTGCCGCCGTCGCCGCCGAAGGCTACGAATTTATAGTTGTCCTTCAGCTCGCCCTTGCGCTTCTTGGCTTGGTAATTGGCTTCCACGCCGGCAATGGTAGCGGCTACGTTTTCAAAGGCGCAGTGGATGAAGCCTTCTTGCCAGGCGGTGAAGGGGAACAGTACGCTGGATACCTCAAGACAGCTGGTGGCCACGCCGCAGACGGTCTTGTCCTCTTCATTCACGGCACGAAGCACGCCGCGCACCGCAACGCTGGCACCGCAACCGGCGCACAGACGATGCCCGCCAACCAAGCGTTCCGCTTTGCAGGATTCTTTTTTCAGGTTATACGGTTTCATTTCGACAGCCATTAGTTGACCCCCCTTACACCGACATGGCGATAGATATCGTCGGTTTTACCGGATTTAATTACCTCACTTAATTTGTCAAACACATACAGGAAGTTGTCCACGGTTACGTCGCGGCCACCCAGGCCATAGATGTAGTTGACAATCAAGGGGCGGGTAGCCAGGTCATAACAGGCGTGGCGCACATCGGTGAACACAGGGCCGCCTATGCCGGAGAAGCTGTCACACTTGTCCATAACGGCGACGGCCTTCACATTGGCCAGTGCCTTTGCGATTTCTTCCAGCGGGAAGGGACGGAACACGCGAAGCTTCAGCACGCCCACCTTTTCGCCCTTTTCGCGGAGGCGGTCGGCGGCTACTTTGGCGGTACCCGCGCTGGAGTTAAGCACCACGATAACCCGCTCGGCGTCCTCCATTTTGTATTCCTCGAAGAGGCCATACTTGCGGCCGGTCAAATCGCCGTATTCCTTGAACACGTCGAGGATAACCTTTTTCGCGCCCTTCATGGCTTGTGCGCGCTGGTATTGATGCTCGAAATAGTACTGGGGCGTGTCGTAGGGGCCTACGGACAGCGGGCCGCCGTCAATCAGGTGACGCTCGGGCTTGAAAGTTTTGATGAAGCCCTTGATTTTTTCATCCTCCAGCAATTCGATGTTTTCCACCGCGTGGGAGGTGATAAAGCCGTCTTGGCACACCATAACGGGCAACAATACGTCCTTGTGCTCGGAAATGCGCCATGACATGAGATAGTTGTCATAGGCTTCCTGATTGTTTTCGGAATAGAGCTGAATCCAGCCCGAGTCCCGTGCACCCATGGAGTCGGAATGGTCGTTGTTAATATTAATCGGGCCGGAGAGGGCACGATTGATGACCGAAAGGGTCATGGGCAACCTTTGGCCGGAAGCTACATATAATAACTCCCACATGAGGGCAAGGCCGCAAGCGGATGTAACCGTTCCCGTACGTCCACCGGCCGCGCTGGCACCGATACAGGCACTCATGGCACTATGCTCGGATTCCACCGCCACAAACTCGGTGTCCACTTCGCCGTCGGCCACAAATTGCGAGAAATAATGCACCACTTCCGTAGAAGGGGTAATCGGATAAGCCGCCACCACATCGGGATTGACTTGCTTCATCGCAACGGCGGTGGCTTCGTTACCGGAAAGTAATTTACGTATTCCCATTTATTTGTCCTCCTTTTCCCAGGTAATGGCACCTTCAAAGGGGCAAACCTTGAAGCATACGCCGCAGCCTTTGCAATGCATGAAGTCAAAGTCCAGGCGTTTTTCGTCCTTCACGGGGATGGCACTGTCGGCGCATACCGGGAAGCAAAGCATACAATGCTTGCACTTCTCCTCATAGAAGGTGGGAATCATAACCCGCCAGTCGCCAGTATTGACGGCCAGGGAAGTTCCGCCCTCTGTTATGTTCCCGCCAATGTTGATTTGTTCCCAGGTTTGGTCCAACTTAGCGTCTTTTACATAAATCATACGCCTTTAACCTCCTTCAAGCCGCGTTCGATTGCCTTCATATTGGGTGCGATAACGTGGGTTTTTGAGGCGAAGGTATCCTTTATAGAGGTTTCCATTTCCTTCATGAAGGCATCCTCGGGGATGCACCCACTGACTTTTACCACGGCGGCAAGCATGGCGGTGTTGGAAAGATTCCGGTTGCCCAGCTCTTCGCCCGCGATGGAAGAAGCGTCGATGGTGCATACCTTGCCCTCGTAGCCTTCGAGTTGGTCAACGAGTTCCTGGGGGTTTTTGTTGGAGTTGATAACGATAGCCCCCGTTTTTTTCAGCCCGCCGGTAACGGCAACTGCCGACAACAGCGTTTCATCTACCACCACGACATAGTCAGGCTCGTAGATGTTGGAATGCAGCGCACTGCGCTCATCGCTGATACGATTGTACGCGGCAATGGGCGCACCCATTCTCTCCGGGCCGTACTCGGGGAAACCTTGAACGTATTTCCCTTGCGCGAAAGCCGCGTCGGCGAGAAGTAAGGATGCTGTTTTGGCACCTTGTCCGCCACGTCCATGCCAGCGAATTTCTACCATGTTAGACATGCTAGACCACCTTTCGTTTTTGATAATTAGCCTTGTGCATATCCCACAACGCCATCATTCCGATTATACAGCATGTTTGTTCAACATGTAACGGAACATTCGTTTTTCCCTTTATGTGTATAAATGAAAATTTTTTGCAACCCTACATGAAATCGACTACATTGACGAGCCTGCTTAAAAATTCCAGCTCGTCCTTGTTTCCCTTCACAGACTGGGAAGCGGCCACGATGCGGAGCCATTTTTCCACATATTTTCTGGGCGAGTCATTTTTTTCGCAGAAGGTGTTGATATAGTATTCCGCGTCGTTTTTCCTTCCCACCAGGAGGTACATGAGATAGGTGCGGGCGGCGTCGGCGGCGGCGTTGCCCTGGGTGGCGTGGGACCAGTCGATGATATAGGGCACATCTTCCGGCGTGATGACCACGTTGCTCAGCACGAAGTCGCCGTGACAGACCTTGTTGTGGCGGGGCATCCCATTTAGAAATGTCTGTAGCTCGTACTTTACCGAAGAGTCAAATTCCGACAGGCTTATCTTGCGGAACATTTTGTCCCGGAGCTTGGTCAGCAGGGGGCACCTTTGCTTGTGCACCTTGATTTGGAGCTCAATGAGCCGGTCGAAGTATTCCTGCGATTTTTCCGGGTTTTCGCTAAGGAGCTGGGAAAGGGTCTTTCCCTCGATAAATTCCGAGACAATGGCCCATCTGCCCTCAATCATGGTCACTTCCAGCACCTTGGGGATGTTCAGCTCCGTTTCCTCAACCCGGGCCTGATTCAAAGCTTCATTTAATACATCCGCCTTGGAGAAGCCCTTTTCAAAGAGCTTGATGGATTTGTCCCCATCGCGGTAAATGGTTTTGTTGCTTCTGGTGGCAATTACTGTGCTTAAATCCATAACTAAACCCCTTCCCTTATCTGCCATAATAGGCGTTCAAATACATTTCCTTAATTTCCTCCATCAGAGGATAACGGGGATTCGCGCCGGTGCATTGGTCGTCGAAGGCTTGCTCAACCATGTCGTCCAGCTTTTCCAGAAAATCCTTTTCGGGGATGTCATATTCGCGTATGGTATTTTTTATGCCTACGCTGGCCTTTAGCTCGTCGATTTTGGCGAGTAGCTTTTCTGTTTTCTCCGCGTCGGTTTGCCCCTCGATGCCGACGAAGGACGCAATTTCCCCATACCGCTCCGTGGCTTTGGGATATTTATACTGGGAGAAGGCACCCATTTTTATGGGATTTTCCGTGGCGTTGAATTTTATCACATGGTTGATAAGCAACGCGTTGGCCACCCCGTGTGGCAGGTGGAAGGCCGCGCCCAGCTTGTGTGCCATAGCGTGACATACCCCCAAAAAGGCGTTGGCGAAGGCCATGCCCGCGATGGTGGAGGCGTTGGCCATTTTTTCCCGGGCTTCCTCGTCCTTTCCGTCATTGTACGCGGCGGGCAGGTATTTGAAAATGTTTTTCAAGGCGGTGAGAGCCAAGCCGTCGGTGTAATCCGTGGCCAGCATAGACGCGTAGGCTTCCAGGGCGTGGGTCAGGGCGTCGATGCCGGACGCGGCCGTCAGCCCGGGGGGCATATCCATCATGAAATCAATGTCGATGATGGCCATGTTGGGAAGCAGTTCGTAGTCCGCCAGGGGGTATTTTATCCCGGTCTCCTCGTCGGTGATAACGGCGAAGGGCGTCACCTCGCTGCCTGTGCCCGCCGTGGTGGGGATGGCGATAAAATTGGCCTTCGCGCCCATTTTCGGGAACGGGTACACCCGCTTGCGGATATCCATGAAGCGCATGGCCAGGTCATGGAAGCGCACATCGGGATGCTCGTACAGCACCCACATGATTTTCGCGGCGTCCATGGCGGAGCCGCCGCCCAAGGCAATAATACAGTCCGGGTCGAAGGCTTCCATGGCCTTCGCGCCTTCCTGGGCCGACTTCAAGGTGGGGTCCGGCTCCACATTGAAAAAGGTAAAATGCCGTATGCCCATTTCGTCCAGGGCGTCGGTAAGGGGCCGCGTATAATTATTTTTGTACAGAAATTCGTCGGTGACGATGAAAACCTTTTTCTTGACATCCCGCAACTCGCTGACGGCTATCTTCAGGGAGCCTTTTTTGAAGTAGACTTTTTCAGGGGCTCTAAACCATAGCATGTTTTCCCTTCTCTCCGCGACTGTTTTAATATTGAGCAGATGCATGACCCCCACGTTCTCGGAGACGGAATTGCCGCCCCAGGAGCCACATCCAAGGGTCAGCGAGGGTGCCAGCTTAAAATTGTACAAATCCCCGATGGCACCGTGGGAGGAGGGCGTGTTTACGATAATGCGGCAGGCTTTCATAGCGGCTTCAAATCTGGTCAAATCCTCTTTTTCCTTGGTGTCAATAAAAATCGCCGCGGTATGGCCGTAGCCATTGTCCTTGATTAGCCGGTCGGCCTTTTCGATGGCCTCGTCAAAGGTAGTGTATTTGTACATCGCCAAAACGGGAGAGAGCTTTTCGTGGGAAAATTCCTCGGAGAACTCCACGCTTTCCACCTCTCCGATGAGTATTTTCGTATCCTTGGGCACCTTGATGCCGGCCAGCTCCGCAATGCGCCCGGCACTCTGCCCCACGATTTTCGCGTTCAGCGCGCCGTTGATAATAATGGTCTTGCGCACCTTTTCGATTTCGGCCGCGTCCAGTATATAACAGCCCCGCCGCACAAACTCCGCCTTCACAGCGTCATAAATACACGCGTCCACGATAACCGACTGCTCGGAGGCGCAAATCATGCCGTTGTCAAAGGTTTTGGACACGATGATGGAATTTACCGTCATGGGGATATGGGAGGACTTGTGCACCACGGCGGGCACATTGCCCGCGCCCACGCCCACGGCGGGCTTTCCCGAGGAGTAGGCGGACTTTACCATACTTGAACCGCCGGTGGCCAAAATAATGTCGGCACTCTGCATCACTTCATTAGATAGCTCCAGCGAGGGGACGTCTATCCAGCCGATGATATCCCGGGGCGCGCCGGCCTTAACCGCCGCCTCGTATACGATTCTGGCGGCTTCGGCGGTACACTTCTTCGCCCTGGGATGGGGGGCGAAAATAATGCCGTTCCTTGTTTTGAGGGCCAGGAGGGACTTGAAAATCGCGGTGGAGGTAGGGTTCGTGGTGGGGATAACCGCCGCAATCACCCCCACGGGCTCGGCGATTTTTCGGATGCCGAAGTGGGGGTCGTCCTCCACCACCCCGCAGGTAATCGTATTCTTGTACTTATTGTAGGTATATTCCGCGGCGTAGTGATTTTTTATCACCTTATCCTCCACCACGCCCATACCCGTTTCCTCCACGGCCATCTTCGCCAGCGGAATCCGCATGTTGTTTGCGGCCAACGCCGCCGCACGAAAAATTTCATCCACCTTTTCCTGGGAAAACACGGCGAACTCCTTCTGCGCGGCGCGGATTTGCGCCATTTTCCCATTCAGCATATCAACACTGTCGATTATGCCGCCTTGCTCCGTTCGTCCTTTCACATGTGCACCTCCTTAATTTATATAAAAAAGCGCGGACAAACGCACCCCCGAAGGCGCGTCCATCCGCACTCTTATACTCTTATGCAGATTTGCTATTTTCCCGGCGATTGTAACATGAGTATAATGGAAATGCAAATCGAGCCTGGCCGAGACACATTGCCCCCGGATTACTTCCCCTTCTTCTTCCCGCGCACCTCGGGCACGGGCGGGGCATCGTTTTTCGGAAAGTGCTGTTTGTAACCGTTGGCCTCATCCCCGTGGGGTGCTTCGGGGTCGGGACGGCGCATACCTTTCTTGGCCATGGTACCACTCCTTCAAAATAGCAAGGGGCGGTTTCCCGCCCCTTTAAACAAGGATATATGCGATGGTTCGCAATTTACTCTACGTAATTATATGCCTTGCTGAGTGTAGTATGCGCAGGCGGAGAGATTATATGCTGGGAAAAAATTGCACTCAAGGATTTTTTGGTGTTTTAAATTTTGTAAGCGTGAAGCATACCCGGCGGTCAAACCACCCGCAACCTTGACAACGATTTCGCGCTATAATACAATGACCCAAGCTACATTGCGGTTGTGGCGGAATTGGCATACGCGCAAGACTAAGGATCTTGTGTCAGAGATGGCTTGCAGGTTCAAGTCCTGTCAACCGCAGAGATAACGGATAATCCGAACCCGAACGATATTAGGCTTATCGGCGAAGGGTTCGGATTTTGCTATCGGCAATGCGAATAACAAATATGCCGGTTCATCTTTGGAGCCTTTGCCGCGTGCAAGGGCTTCTTTATTTCGGAGGAATTTGTATGCCGGAAAATAAGTTGATTTCGCCGCAAGCGTAACGCGGTTTTTGGCTTGTAAATGCGCCGCGCTTATTTAGGTAAATTTCTTCGGTTTCAATGTCTATATGGAAGTTAAAATTTTCCAATATGTTCATTCCCAAGACTTCTGCAACGCCAATGTCATCTTCGTGGGGCGTGGCTATGATAACGTCTTTAATTTTGAAACCCGCAAAAACAAGGGTGGAAATTTTTCGCAAATCGCACAAAAGTCCTTTTTCGCTGAAGCCCGATATTATACAGCCTTTTTCTTCAATGATTTCGTAGCCCGATGAAACGGCAACGTCCTTGTCGATTAGCGTCATAAATGCTCCGGTGTCTAAAATGATATGTAACTGCTCTACGGGTTTATGGCTATCGTTGACGGTATATAAATCCACAAAGATTTTGTTTTTGCTTACAGATAGTTTGTCTTTATGCGTGTAAGATACATTAAACATCTTTTTGCACCAACTCGCTAAAACCGAAAACATTGATTTCGTTATCCAACAACGACAAGTGCATCCGACGTTCATGTTTACTGCGGTATTCGTCATACATTCCCGTTTCCTTGCCCGCCCATGCCTTATCCGCGACAACAACGGGGATGGCGGAATACCAGGGCTTAAAGATTTCGCCGTCAAGGTCAACCAAAAACACCCATTTCCCATCGAAGGTAGAAAAAATTTCTTTCTTTGTCATACGTTTTGGGGTTTCGATAATCTCGTACATTTTCACACCAACCTTTCTTCTTAACGGAATTATGCCGTAACCTATGTAAAAACGCAAATTCCCTTTGACAAAATTTATCCTCATATGATAATCTTAGCCCAACTGAATATATTCCGTTGAAGGAGAACAGATTTTAACGTCATTTTCAGAGACTTGGTGGGTGGTGCGAACCAAGAATGGCCTAAAGTCGATTCCGCTCTGGAGGAAGCTGGTGATGAATCAGCCCGGTACGCCGGTTATAGCGTCAAAAAGCCGTGTGTTAGCACGGAAAGTTGGGTGGCACCACGGGAGGTATCTCTCGTCCCTTCGCGGACGGGAGTTTTTTATTTTGAAGGGAGCATTATTATGATTAGCATTACCTTTATCAGGGAAAACACTGAGGCCGTTAAGAAAGCGGTGGTCAACAAAGGAATGGCAGTTGACATTGATAAACTGCTTGCGCTTGATTCCTCTTTGCGCGAGGGTTCAAAGAAAATTGACGCGCTTCGTACAGAGCGGAATCGCTTATCCAAACGCGTTCAAACGTGTAGCGATAACACCGAGAAAGCGCGGATAGTGGAACAAGTTCGATTGCTCAAAAATGATTTATCTTCGTGTGAAAATGCTACTCGGAGCGTCAGTACGGCGTTTGACAATTTAATGCTTCACGTTCCATCAATCCCTGCGCCGGAAGTGCCCATAGGAAAAGATGAAGACGATAATATTGAGCTGCGCAAAATAGGATGCGTGCCGACGTTTAATTTTCCATTTCGTGACCACATTGAGCTCTGTGAAATCCATGATATGCTTGACATGCAACGGGGAACAAAGGTGGCAGGAAGCCGTTCGTATTTTTTGAAAAACGATGCCGTCATTTTGGAAATGGCGGTGTGTCGTTTCGTCATTGATTTTTTATCATTGCGTGGGTTTACACCCATGTCCGTTCCACAGCTTGTGAGGGAAAAAGCCATGCAGGGTACAGGATACTTCCCCATAGGTTCTGACCAAGCCTACGCAATACCGGAGGATGAATTGTTTTTGGCCGGTACATCTGAAGTGTCACTGGTAAGTTTTCATCAAGACGAAACATTGCCCATGTCCGAATTTCCTATTCGGTATGCCGGCATTTCTTCATGTTACAGGCGAGAAGCGGGAACCTATGGAAAAGATTCCCGCGGGCTTTATCGGGTACACCAATTTCAAAAAGTGGAGCAGGTTGTATTCTGTGAAGCCGACCATGAAAAGGCGGAGCGCATTCACTATGAAATCCTTGAAAATACTGAGCTAATCCTTCAAGCGTTGGAATTGCCCTATCGTGTTTGCCTAGCCTGCACCGGTGAAATTGGCATAGGCCAAATCAGAAAGCATGAAGTAGAAACGTGGATGCCCAGCCGGAATGCATACTGCGAAACACATTCCTGCTCAACCCTTGCGGATTTTCAAACAAGACGCTTGGGAATACGTTATCGCGACAATCACGGCGAAATGAAATATGCGTTTACATTAAATAACACCGGGATTGCCTCGCCACGCATATTAATACCCTTGCTTGAAAATCATCAAAATGAGGATGGGAGCATTACGATTCCAAAAGCGTTGCGGCCATACATGAACGAGCGTGAAAAAATACAGTAGATAAATTGCCGGGCAAAGCCTTAAAACAACGGCACGGCTTCAACGCCTCGAAGTGCCAATTGCGCTACAATGTCGGTGAAGGCTTCGCCCGCCCATGAGCGGATGATATGACTCACGCCAACGGTCACGAAGAAAGTCGTAGGTTCTTGTGTTTCGCGCAGTAGGCGGAGGATTTCATTGGCGTAGTATGTCGAGCGGAAATTGTATAGCATGTCGCGGTGGTATTTAATGAGAATATCTTCGCTGGCTAGGGTGAGGGCGGTTAAATTTGTCAGCGCAGCTAGGTCATTTATTTCATACATGGCTGCCATGCCGTTTAAGTCATACCCCAGTTCGGCGGCTTCCGTCAGTTCTCTCAAAAGTTCGTCCAATGTTGGGAAGTTTCTCGCAACATGGGCGATAACATCGTTCGGCGGCAGGTATAGCAGACGTATTTGTTGTTCCACGGGCTCCAAGAAAATAATGGGTAAATTTTGCGCCTCTGCGAAGGACATTACATAGAAATCTACCGTTTGGGTTGTGTCCATTTCAAGATTGTCTGCCGCTTCCAGTAGGAATAATTGTGTGATTAGGAGGGAGAGGAACACAGGGTTTTCGCGCTGTATATCCACGAGGCTCTCTTCGGGAATACCAAACGATAACAGCGCGGAAATATAGGCTTCAACTTCTTCGGGGGTTAGTAAATCATCAAGGGTTACGCCGTCGGGCAGGAACGTAGCGGCCGCCATTGCTTCAAGCATTGCAGGGTCTGATAAGTCCGCTTCAAACGCGAATATATCTGCGCGGCGCATCGCGCTTTCTACACTGTATGCCAGCGGGAACCAGCCGTAACGCCCCGCGTGCATCGAGCCGAATAAATAGACCACGTTGCCGCCGTATTCTATGCGGTGCAACGCGCCTGTAATTACGCCGCCCTGTGGGACTTCGGCTCCATGTACGTGGCTGGGTGCGGCTTGCGCTTCAATGGTTTGGATTATCGTAAACAAATCCGAAGTGGTGATAAATGCCCTGCCTTGTATAATAATAATGCTGTCTTGCAATGTAATTGGTTGCCCGTTTACAAACGCGTTTGTGCTTCCTGTGAAAAAGACAATGGAATTGCCTTCTAATGTAATATGGATGCTTCTGTCCGTGCCACTCCAATTCACTTGTGCCGCCGCTTCCTCAAAAGTGGCGCGGATGGGGACTCTTTCCCCCTGCGGCGCGGCATACACGCCCACTGCCGCCGAAAATACCATTGATAAAATAAGTACCATTGTAAGTGCTTTCTTTCTCATGATGTTTACCTCCATGGGGCTTTTATTTACCAACCTGCGGCTGATGCCGGAAATATATCATTGAATCGTTTGCTTGCGTGAAAAATACCGTCAACGTATCTATATGGACGTTTCCGGCTTTGCCGTAAAAAAATTTTTGAATAGATGGTATAATTCCCGGAAAAGCCCGGAAAGAGATTGGGGTGTCGTTATGTGGTTGCTTTATGTGATTCCTTCCCTGTTGCTTTTTTTCACCGTGTATGTAGTTTTGTTTAACCTGTGCGAATTTAAGTTTTCGGTAACAGAATCAATAGTAGCAGTAATATTAACATCTATATGCTTTCACGCATTGTTGGCATTATATAATCACATGGGTACAGACGGCATTACCGGACTTGCCACTGCCTCATTATTTTCACAGTTTATTTATATGCCCATACTCATGGTGCTTGTGTCAAGAAAAACGAAACATAAAATATTGATATGGTTCTATACATTTATGGTTACTGTGTTTTTTACACTGGCCGCCCCCATTGTTTCATCTGTTATCGAAGCATTTGTTCCGGCATTGGAAATCATGCCCCTATGGGCATCCATGAGTGTTTCTTATTTGGGAAATCTCATTTTTATGTTCTTGCTGTCAGCCTATATGGGGAAAAAACTGCGGGAATATTTCGTCCCGTTACCGCTTAATATGAAGTTAAAATTCGCAAGAAACGGCTTCGTTTTTTCATTAATCATCTTAACTTTAACCCTTGTGAATGTGTTAGCTCAAATCATCGGCAGTTGGATTATTATTATCCTTTCAAACATTGTTATGCTGTCCATTATTTACATCACCGCAATTATCATGATGGCATCGTCTTTTTACAGCCAGCACAAGGAAGCCGAAGCCGCGTTCAAAACCAAGGCGCAAAAAGACCTGGAATCACACACCCGCCAACTCGAACATGCTTACAATAATATGCGCACCTTCCGCCACGATTACCGCAACCTGCTGGCAACGCTTAACGGATACGACAATTTGCCGGAGCTGAAGGAGCATCTGTCAAAATCCTTGGGCTACGCCGAAGAAGCACTTGATAATTTGGATAGCGTGGAAGGCCGGTTAAACCTTATCAATATCGTGGAGTTAAAAGGCTTGCTTTGGACAAAATGCGCCCAGGCGGAGGCACAGGGCATAAAAATCGAACTGAACATAGCGGAGCCTGTCTACGATGCCGCCTTAAACCGCGAGGATTTATGCCGCCTTGCCGGAATCGTGGCGGACAACGCCATCGAGGAGCTCCTCTCCCATGATTACGACCCCAAAACGTTGAAATTATCAATAATCATAGACGAGGGCGATTTAATTATTGACTGCGCCAACCCATGCAAAGTCCAGCCCTTGATAAAGAAAATCTTCGATGAGGGTTATTCAACAAAGGGGCCGGGCAGGGGCTTGGGGCTCTCCAGCCTGAAGCAAATCTGCGAAAACAATAAAAATGTATCGTACACGCTACGGATGACAGAGGGCGAATTTGCTATCGTAATCCTGATTAGGAAGGTATGAGCCTATGGTTTCTGTGTTTGTTTGCGAAGACAACCCCCGCTATTTGGAAATGTTGGACAAATGCGTTAAGGATTGCATCCTTATGGAAGATTATGATATGGAGTCTGCGCTGTCCACCGCCGACCCCAATGATATTATCGACTATATCAAAGACAACCCGGTCAACGGGCTCTACATTTTAGATGTGGAATTGGACAACGGCGACAATGGCGTAGAGCTTGCGCGTCAAATCCGCCAGTATGACCCGCGTGGGTTTATCGCTTTTGTTACGGCGCACCCGCATTATATTCAAAAAACATTTGAATACCAAGTCGAGGCTATGGCTTATATACAAAAATCCGATGATGAAAAGCTTGTATGCAAAAAGGTAGCCGAGTGCATGAAAAATGCGTACAGCAAGCATATTTCCCGCGCATACGCCACACCGTTTATTTTCAAGTCCGCAAACGGGCGCACGGTTTCCTGCGAATACGGGGACATCCTCTATTTTGAAACCGATGCACAAAAAGGCGTTAAGCGAATCCTGCTCCACACAAAAGCCCGGCAATACACATTTTACGGCACAATAAACGAATTAACCGCCACATTGCCGAAAGGCCAGTTTTTCAGATGCCACAAATCCGCAATAGTAAACGTGGGCAACCTCACGGAAGATGGGCGCGAGGATTTAATGCAGGGCAAAGACCGTATGCTCATGCCAAACGGTACGGAATGCCCTGTGTCTGTGCGAAAAAGGCGGGATTTACTCAGGGTGTGTCAACAGTAATTTTGTTCAAGGGATTCCGTGGCTCCCCCCCCCAGATTTCCAAACACAAAACCGCACTAAACCCTACCCCATCGGTTCACTCATATAATATGTCACCTATCATTGACGCTTTAACAAGCCGACGACGAGCGGCAAAAACTAAAGCTTGACATTTCCGATTCACTTGTTATAATACACAGCCGTACCTTGGGCTGTCGCCAAGCGGTAAGGCACAGGACTTTGACTCCTGCATTCGAAGGTTCAAATCCTTCCAGCTCAGTCCCAGAAAACGTGATAGAATCAAGGTTTGTCAGATTTCCTTGGTTCTATTTTTTTCCCAAAAATGCAAATGTCCACGATTTTGTCCACGATTTACGCAGATGCAGAGAAGCCCACTCGCACCATTAACCAAAAGCCGGGGCGCAAACCTAAGAGCGAAACATCCAAAGTCGAAAGAATCACGGAGGCATTATGAGCAACTAGATTATTCCACATGCCAATAAAATTGTCAGCATGATAGCGCAAGCTCACCAAAATGCCTTGCGATGTATCAATGGCGGAAAATCGCGGCTTTTTGCAAGGAGGAATCTCGAATGCCAAACTATATTTCCGGCGAGTTTATTAAGGAACTACGTAGGCGTAAAAAGTGGCAACAAACCTATATGCAAAAACTGAGCGGCGCGCCCGAAAATCTGCTTATTACCCTGTCACGGGTCGAAAATCAGCACCAGCAACCTACCCGAGATACAATGAAACGATTTTTAGATTTATTGGGTATGCCCATCGACAGATATTTCTGCCCCTACCTGGAAAGCCGCACCCCCGATACGGAACTGTACCGAGAGCGGTTGTTATTTTATTTGGACTATTCCGACATTGATGACAACACACTTCAATTGGCAAAGGAAACCCTTGCGCGCCTTTCGGAAACCTTAGACAGTGATTCGATTATTAATCGGCAGTTTTTACTTAGTTGCCGGGCGCGCCTGTGCGTAATTGACGGGGCATTTGCCGAAGCCGAAGCTTTGGTAAAGGAGGGCTTGTTGCTTACGTTCCCGGAGTTTGATTTTACTGCATCCGGGGATGAAATGTTTATTCTTGAAGAAGTAGATTTGTTGCATACACTGGCTATGGTTTACATATACGCGGCGCGGCCTCATGACGCCATAGCCCTGCTGGACCGCATTCACGCGGGTTCCGCCAACACGCCGGTAAAGGATGCCGAAAAGGATAAAAAACTGCCAAAAGTATTGTGGCTACTGTCAAAATGCCTGATGGATAATAAAGACTATGAAAACGCGCTGGCCAGATGCGAGGCCGGGTTAAAAATCGCCATCGAACACAATGTGGGGCGTCCTGTGCCCGACCTGGTTTATGCCAAGGCGTTATGCCTGTATCATTTGGGTAAGCGGGAGGAAGGCGAGGTATTTTTGTACTATGCCTATTATTCCTATTTGTTGATGGGGGACAAAAAGGGCGCGGATGAAGTATGGCACCATGCCTGCGATACCCTGGGCATCACCATTCAAACCTACGGCACGGAAAATCTTACTTTTTCAAGGGACGTTGCCGAATTTGAACCGGCCGGCATTCCCTTTGCCTCAGCGGAGGACAACATCGGCAGTGTAATACGCGGGCTACGGTTGCACGCGGGGCTTCCTGCCAAGGCCGTGTACGGCGGTCTGTGTTCCAAGGGCAATTATTCATTCATCGAAAGCGGCAAAGTCAAGCAGGCAGATATATCGCTGTTGCGTGCTATCTTCCAGCGGTTGGGCCGGGATATAAATCTTTTCTTTACCGCGTTTTTGTCCAAAGAGGAAATAGACGAAATGAACCTGCGGGATGAAGTGCGGAATCATTTGATAGATTACAAATTTGACGAAGCCGCTGCCCTGCTTGAGGAATTGCGCAAACTTCCATCTGCCAAAACACGGCTGGGGCAGCAGCATTTAATGCTGTATGATATAAATATGCTGCGGGGCAAAGAGGGTTTTACGCAAGCCTTCTTGGATTTGGTCAAGGAAGCATTGACCCTTACCCTACCGGATTTTGATGAGGAAAAAATTGAAAACTTCCGCTTAAGCTTTACGGAAGCAATGCTTATAAACGCGCTGGCAGTGTACTACTCCAATACAGGGGATTGGCCTCGGAGCCGGGACATATATAACCGACTGATAAGCAACCTTAGGCGTTTTTGCGTGGACGAGCCGGAGTTGATTGCTATATACACAGGCGCGTTGTCTAATTATATCTCTGCCATGATGAACCCCGACATCGTTGAATTGTACAAAGACGTGTACCCCCTTGCTGACGAATGTATAAAGTTGTGCAAACGGTACGGGCGGTTTTATATGTTGCCAAGGATTTATGACAACATCGGCTGTACCCTGGAAGCGGAAGGCCACCCTGAGGAATGTGTGCCCTATCTTGCCCTTGCCTACTACGGGCATGTAATCGCCGGAGATTTATTTAACCGCGAAAAACTGGTCAAATGGGTGAAGGACAAGCTGGGGCATACCTTCGTTCATTAAACACCCCTGCCATTTTATACCATGTACCTGCGTACACACGCAGGTTCTTTTTTTGGAGTTTACTAACTCGATATGTGTTTCTGTTAGCCCTTGCTGTATATTTGGACGTAACACTTAAAAACTCCAACATGGCTCAAACGCGAATGCAGGAGGGAAAGAGATGAAGGCAAAAATACATATATTGATTGAACATTTCCAATGAACCCCCAAATTAATAAAACAAAAAGGTTTACTTGGGTCAAGGACGGCATAATACAGCTTGTCTTTATGAGCGTTGCGATTGTGTTTACGGTAGTTGTTGCCCATATGTCAATCAGTGAGCAATACACTGATTATTACAGACAGCAGATGGAACTTCGCGCCGAGGCCCTTCAATACAATACTGCTCGGCTATTTGAAAATCGCGGGATAACCGCCGAGGAGGATATGACGGCTCTGCTTGCCATTATTTTCCCGGAGGGAGAAACGATACGATACGAGGCGTTCACAGCATTTAGCCGTGAAATGACATCCCAATTATATGAATCCTTGACCCGTGGCATTTTAATCATGGCAGTAGGTTTCATCTTCTTCACCATCGTGACGAATATAAGGAAAAAACCCGGACCGGAAAATTACGAAGAAGAAATTACGCAACGCAAGCCCGAAACGAAATCGCTGCCTAAATTGGTTATACAAATTTTTTCCCTGCTTGCTTGTGTTGCGGTTGCCTTACCGCTTCTCATGTTTCAGGCAAGCTTTGACGGGCTTTTGCAAACAGCGGCTATACTTTTCGGCGGGTTGCTACTTGGCTTGGCACTGGCACATATTATTCGCTTGCTTTTGTGGATTGTAGCCAAACGCACGGGACGGGCAAAATCGGGCTACTCGTCTCAAACAACGCAGTTTTGTATGTTTTTGATGGTGTTTCTTTCGATGTTCAGTTTCTCCATGCACAATGGTTTCAGTGCGCACCTGGAGGCGGAACGGCTGGAAGAATTGCGGCTTAATTCGGTTTTTGCGTCCCTTGCCGCAGGGGACGAATTTAATTTTGGTGGGTACACCAAGAGTTTTGTGCTTTCTTGGGAGGACATTTCACCGGAAGATAATTTGTTCATTTCCGCGTGGGAACTGCAATCCTCCTTGATGGGCATTGTCGGAGAATATAAATATGGCGTAACCGTTATTTTTGACATGGAGGCCGGGGGCGTAGGCGGACTCTCCGTTGCGCGTCAGCCCTCTGCACTGCTGGCGTACGAGCTTCGCAGTGCAACCATTGATTTTCTGCTTGCTATGTCTGCAACGGTTTTTGCGATTGTGTTCTTATTTATGGAAGTGAACAAACTGCTTGAATGCGTAAACGTACCCAACATGAAGCGCGAACGGGAACTGCGTTACGCCTCCGGCGCGAAAAGCCTGAACTTCCTCGTTACCGTTTGCCAAGCCATTCCTGCGGTTTTCTTCGTGCTTATCGTGTTCGGCATTTACGAATACAACCCCGTGGCCTGGCTTCCCGCCGAGTTCGCGGTTGTTCTGCCGCTTACGATTGTGCTTATTATGATGATGGCCGGCGGCGATATTGCGGGACGGTTTATCCGCATCGCGCCGCGCAGTTTAATGCTTGTTGGCTGTGCGGTTGGCGCGGTAGGGTTTATTGCAATGGGTCTTGCGGATAGCTTGTTTCTATGGTTGCTGTTGCTTGCCGTTGCCTATATGGGCGTTAGCATTGTATACGAGGGCATACAAAATTTCATTTCCGACGTGGCGGACACAAGCTACCCGGAATTTCGCGCTATAAAAGAAGAAACGCTATCCGGCGAATATATGGGAAGTACATCGGGAGCGGTTTTGGGGGCTATTGTGTTTGCACAGTTTGGATTGTTTGCGGCTTTTTTGCTTAGTGCCGCGCTCTTGTTGCTTTTGGCGGTTTTCATTTGCTGTATGTTGCCTTACAGGGAATATGAGAATAAACCCGGCCAACGAAGCGAATTTAGCTTCTTGAAGTTTTTGCTCTCGAAACGGGTTTTTATGTTCTTGGCATTCGTAATGACGCCATTTATCGTAGGCGGGTTCTTTATTAAGCAATTTGCTCCGCTTTACGCAGATTCTATCGGCTTGTCCCCCGGCGCGACATCTTGGACGTTTTTACTTATGACAATCGCGGCGGCGTTTGCCGCTCCGTCTGCGGCTCGCTTGTTGATTGGGCGGCTTCGCAAAATTACCATCTGTATTCTTGCAAATTTGATTTCCGCCGCCGGGCTTCTTGTGTTCTCGCTTTTCCCCGGAATTGTTACCATGTATATCGCTTCGGCCTTACTCGGCATTGCAATCGGCGCAGGAACAAGCATGGTGGAAGGCGGGTTTTCGGAACTGGAAGAATCCCGTCGATATACGGGAAGCGTTTTTGTTTTCAAGTTGTTCGGTGCGTTGTTGGGGCAGTTGGGCGTGTTGATTTTTACATTTTCACACGCGCTTTCGCCCGAGGGCGGCTATGTACTTGTTGTTGCGGTGATTATCGCCGTGCCAACGCTTTTGTATTTTATCTTATCGCGGAACCAGCAAAAATTAGTATAGAGGGGTGTTTCAAATGGAAGAGTTGACCATTCACAAAAATATTGACGAGGATGCTTGGAAAAACGCCGGGAGTAATTTCTTTTACAAGGTTCAATATTTTGAACTTGTAGGGCGTTTGAACACCACAACCGCAAAGGACTTTGAAAAAGAGATGAATCAAGCGTTGCGCGTATCGGAATATATTACGCTAAACCTGTCGAGGGTGACACTTTTAACATCTGTGGGCATACGTATCATTCTTAAAACATACAAACAATGCCATGTGCGCAATGGTAAGTTTTTGCTTGAGGACCCGTCCCAACCTGTGAAAAATGTGCTTGGGCTTTCCGCTCTGGAAAAGATGTTGGGCGAATGGGCGTGCTGAATATAAAGGCAGTCAAAGAAAATACAGGAGTTGTCCTTGATTTCGTAACCGCCGAGCTTGAAAATAATAATTTCCCCGCAGATTTGCATTCGGATATTTTGGTTGCGGCGGAGGAAATTTTTGTGAACATTGCGAGTTATGCCTACGGGCCGGAGCCTGCGGGGGAAGTTATCATTACCTCAAACGTTACCGACGAGGCAACATTTACGTTTGAAGATAGGGGCAAGACCTTTAACCCCCTCGAAAACGTAAACCCCGACTTAAGTTCTCCCTTGGCGGAGCGTAAAATCGGCGGGCTTGGCTTGCACTTTGTCAAAAGCCTTATGGATAAAACGGAATACAGGCGTGACGGCGACAAAAATATTCTGATGTTCGCAAAGGCCGCAAAGTAACAATAGGGGGCAGGATATGCGTCTTAAACAGTCAGTTTGCAATATAATCCGCGACGACGGACACAGAAGCCTTGCCAACCGTATTTTCAGCCACGGCATTACGGCTTTGATTATTTTTAACGTGGCGACGGTTGCCCTTGACCTTTTATATATGATTCCTGAAGGTGCCGAGCTTTTCTTTGAAATTGCGGAAGCGGTGACGGTAATTATTTTTACGTTGGAATACGCCTTGCGCCTTTGGACGGCAGATTTACTGCACCCAAAGGTTAGACCTGCGGTTGCACGTTTTAGATACATGCGCTCACCTATGGCAATCGTGGATGTTTTGGCGGTGTTGCCGTTTTATTTGCCCTTTGCGTTCCCCGTGAACACAACGATACTGAGGCTGTTACGTCTTCTGCGGCTTGCACGTATTATGAAGTTGAACCGCTATTCCGATGCAAAAACCTCCGAAATGGTAATGTCGTCAATACAAGAAGCCTTTGTGCTTGTAGACACCGACCATAATTTCCTTAGCGCGAACAAATCCGCAGAAAATTTATTTCCGTCAATTAAAAAAATAAAAAAATACGAGTCGATAACACAGATTGAAAATTGGCCTGCCGAGCTTAAAAACTTCGATGAAAAAACATTAGGACGCTCGGTTCAGTTTATTATGGGTGGGGATAACCATTACAAAGCGAATATCAGCATGATTTTCGACAAGGAGAAACTGCTTAGGTATGTAATTCTCATACAGGATATAACCGAATCCGTTTTGCTTGACCGTGCGGAAAAGGAACGCATAGAGGCCGAGCTTGATATGGCATCTAAAATTCAAGCAAGCCTGCTTCCAAACCGTTTTCCTGCATTTCCGGGACGGGATGAGTTTGACATTTTCGCGCTTATGAACCCCGCAAAAGAAGTGGGTGGCGATTTTTACGATTTCTTTTTCATTGATAAAAACAAATTAGCTGTGGTAATTGCGGATGTTTCGGGCAAAGGAATGCCCGCCGCGCTTTTTATGGTAAACGCCAAAACACAGCTTAAAAATATTGCAATCCGGCAAGAGACCTCCATCGCGCAGGTTATGGAAACCGTAAACGATTTATTATGCGAAGGCAACGATGAATGTTTATTTGTAACGATATTCTTTGGGGTGCTGGATATTCCCAGCGGCAAATTTTCATATATTGATGCAGGGCATGACAAGCCCCTTGTAAAGACCGGCGAAGATAATTTTAACTGGCTTCCCACCCGACCCGGTTTAATGGCAGGATTTATGGAGGGAAGCACCTACGCGCAGAGCGAAATAACCTTACAAAAAGGCGATATATTATTCCTGTACACAGACGGCGTGACCGAGGCGGAAAACCCCGCCAAGGAACAATTTTCAACGGAACGTCTGAAAATCATGGTGAACGGGTGTGACAAAGATTCGCCGAAAGAAATTTTATCATATATTAGAAAAGAGATTGATGCATTCGCAGACGGCGAGGAACAATTCGATGACATCGCAATGCTTGCATTGAGAGTGAATTAAGGATGAGGGGTGGGGAGAATGCGTAATCTCACATCATTCCTGAAAAAAGCGGGGAAAACATGGCTGTGCAGTTGGCGGGGAGACCCGCTTGAACCCGCGGAACCGACATTAAATACGATTGCAAAAACATCGGGCGGCGGCAGTGGCAGTAGCGGCCTGTTTGCTACGCTTTTTTCCACGCTTAATTCTGTGTTTTCTGCCGGGGCGGCCGGTTTTACTTTGGTAACAATGCTTGTCACCACGGCGTTGGGCGTTGTTCCCGTGGTGTTTGATACCGCTATTGACCCCTATTCACCGTTGAGCATACAAGCAACCCAAGAGGTACGCGCTACCATGCGCACAGACACTTTTATTAGCTATGACGACTATGGTGCGCCTGTTTTGCTTGGCGGCGCAGTAGCCGGCAACAGCTTTTTCGAGCAATTGGCTGTATTTCACAATACCGTTAATGTAGTTGCTGAAATTAGGCAGAATGATATTGATATTCCCATTGATGATTTAATGGAGATTATGACTGCGTTCGATATGACCGAAACCACCGAGTTGGCGGAAATAACGAAAGAAATTGTTGCCGTCATCGCACAACAGGAAGCAGAAACACCGGAACCGGTGCGAAGCAATCATATAACCGGAGGCGGAATATTTGCATTAGGGTCAGACACTCGCCTTAGCTTTCAAATTGACCGGCCATATGACGAGTTTACGGGGGTAAGCGTAAATGCTGTAATGCTGGTGCGTGATGTTGATTTTACCGCCGTCCCGGGTTCTGTAATAGTTACCCTTTTGCCGGAGTTTCTTGAGACATTAGAATCCGGGATTCTTCGTTTAACCAAATATTTTGGAAGCGAGCGTTTTTATACGACTTTTGCCATTGAAGCGGAGCCAGAACCTCAACCCGCGCCGGAACCAGAACCTCAACCCGCGCCGATACCTCAACCCGAGCCGGAACCTGAACCCGAGCCTGAACCGGAGCCCGAACCCGAACCCGAACCCGAGCCTGAACCCGAACCTGAACCTGAACCCGAGCCCGAACCCGAGCCGGAACCCGAGCCCGAGCCCGAGCCGGAACCTGAACCCGAACTGGAACCCGAGCCTGAACCCGAACCTGAACCCGAGCCCGAACCGGAACCCGAACCCGAACCGGAACCCGAGCCCGAACCGGAGCCCGAACCCGAGCCCGAACCCGAGCCCGAACCGGAACCAATCCCACAGCCCATACCGCAACCAACCCCATCACCGGGCATTTACGCGCCGGACTACACCCAGCCGTTGCTGTTAGCGGCAACATTCGGTGATAATCTTTCGGCATTACATTTGCCGGGCGGCTGGACATGGAATAATCCGAGTGCTTTTGTTGGATATGCAGGCACACGCAACCACGCGGCAACCTTCACCCCGGCTGATATCGCTAACTTTGCTCCCATCACCAAATATTGGTCGATAACGGTAGGCAGAGCGACACAAACCGGCTTTTTCATAAACGCCCCCGGTTCGCTGGCCTTAGGCGGTGTGCCTGTCATGCTTACGACACAAGGCGGTCAAGCAGGAGCGGTAACATGGGAACTTATTGACGGCAATGCGGTAAGCGTAGCCGCCCCCACGGGCTTTATTTCAATAGAAAGCGCGGGTGCGTTTACTGTGCGCGCAACCCGTGCGGGCGATGCAAATCATTATCCTGTTTACTACACCCTTACCGCCACCGTAAACCCACGCAACTTGGGGAATGTGACGATAGCAATACTCCCGACCGCGGATTTGACCTTCACCGGCAACCCAATAACGCCGTATGATTACTTGGTTGTAACGGACTTTTCGGGCAGTCAGAATCTTACCTTGTCCTCGGATTTCTCGGTGGTATTCAGCAACAACACGAACGCCGGAACCGCCACAATCACACTAACTGCCACAGGCGGCAACTATTTCGGCACAGCAATCGGTAGCTTTACAATCGACCCCAAAGATTTATCGGTTGCGGACGTAACCATATCGGGCACTTTTATGTACACCGCAACGGCGCACACGCCCACACCTACCGTGCAGTTAAACGGCGTAACCCTTGTGTATGGCACGGATTTTGAAATATCCCACACAAACAACACGAACGCGGGAACGGCTACCGTGACCGTAACAGGCATAGGCAACTACACCGGCACAGAAAGCGACGAATTTACCATTGCACCCGCAACCCTTACGATTGTGGGCTGGAGCATAACCAAGCAGTACGACGGCAACGACATCGTAACCAATTGGGGCGCGCTAAACTTCGACGGCTTACAGGGCGGCGAAACGGCAGCTGTGTATTATGGAGACGTTGCCGGAACCTTCGCGCAAGCAACCGTCGGTACGGCTCTTTCCGTGACCTTCACCGGCAACTTCGGCATGACGGGCGGCACGGCAAGCCCATCGAACTATGTAATCACACAACCCACAGGACTTACCGGCGCAATCACCCAAGCCGCCGCGCCTACGCTCGAATGGCCGACAACAAACCCGGTCACGTTCAGCCGAGTGCAAACGCTGGCTGATGTACCGCTTACAAGCGATTTCCCACACGGAAGTTTTGCATGGCAAGAGCCCGACACCATGCCAACCGTGGCAAACAGCGGGTTTATGGTAATCTTCACCCCGAACCAACACGCGATTGACAACTTTGGCATGACGACGGCAACCAACACTGTAAGTATCACCGTATATCCACGCGATATAACCGGCTTCACTGTGGGCACGTTTGCCCCCATGACCTTCGATGGCACGGCGCAAACACCGCAAGCCACCGTAACGCAAAATGGATATACCGCCACGGGAACATGGAGCCAAGTCACCAACGTGGCCGACACCACAACCTTCACCGCAAGCGACAATTTCACGGGAACAATAGAGAATCAGAGCCCGGGCATGAGCCGCGCCGCGCAAACCGGTTTCGCCATAAATCCGCCCGCCGTTATAACCTTTGGCGATGCCCCAGTAACCCTAACGGCAACGGGCGGTCAAATCACGGGCATAATTACATGGGAATTGACGGCAGGCAACGCAGTTGAAATAAACGAAAACACCGGCGTTGTTGAAATTCATCGCGCCGGAGATTTCACCGTGCAGGCAACCCGTGCAGGTGACGGCAACCACTATCCCATAACCGCAACATTGCCGCTCACGGTAAACCAAGCCGCCATTTCCAGCGCAAATATTCAAGTAACAAGCACCCACACATTCACGGGTCAACCGCAAACCCCAACCTTCACCGCAACGATAAACGGAACAACCTTGGCTCCCGGCACAGATTTCACCGCCGCGTTCAGCGGAAACACCAACGCGGGAACGGCGAATATTACCCTTACAGGCATAGGGAATTTCACCGGCACGGCGACGCAAACCTTCACCATTAACCGGGCAGAACAAACCAATTTCGCCATAACCGACCCCGGCGCGATTACCTTCGGGCAAAGCTTCGTGAACCTTGAGGCCACGGGCGGTCAATGCATAAGCGACACTACCTGGGAAATTACAAACGGAAACGGGGCGGCAACCATTGCCCCGGATACAGGCATTGTAACCATAGAAAACGCAGGAACTTTCACGGTACGCGCAACCCGCGCCGGTGATGAAAACCACTTGCCCGTATACGCCACGGAAACATTCACCATCGGACAGCGCGGCCTTTCGCATGTAAACATAACCGTAACAAGCACCCATGTTTATGACGGAACGGCACAAACACCGACTTTTACTGTCACGGACGGCTCTGCCAATCTTGTTCAATCCACCGACTTCACAGCCGCGTTTTCCAATAACACAAACGCGGGAACAACAGCCCTAATCACCCTAACCGCCACGGCAAGCGGCAACTACACCGGCACGGCAACCGCGTACTTTACAATATCCCGCGCACCGGGAACAAACGCGACGGGTTTCACCCCCCCGACGAATTTAACCGCAACCTTCGGGGATACCCTTTCCGATGTAATCCTTCCGGCGGGCTGGGCATGGAACGCGCCGGGCAATACCTCCGTAGGAACAGCAGGGGCGCACATCCACGCCGCAACATTCACCCCCGCAAGCAATAACTTCTACCCCGCGCAAGCGGACTTAACAATAACCGTAACCCAAGCACAGCAACCCGCTCTTACCATAACCGACCCCGGCACACTCGCCTTTGGCGGCGCGGCGTTTACGCTGTTATACACAGGCGGCGGCGTTGGCGCGCTTACTTTTGTAAGTTCTGACGAAGATGTACTTTCCGTAAGCAACATCGGCATGGTGACTATTGAAAGCGCGGGAACCGCCATCATCACCATGACCTACGCCGGGGACGCAAACCATGCCCCAGTTTCCACATCTATAATCCTCACCATAGCCCACCGTAACATGGCAAACGTAACCGTAACCGTAACAGGTACCCATGTTTATGACGGCACGGCACAAACACCGACCTTTACTGTCACGGACGGCTCTGCCAATCTTGTTCAATCCACCGACTTCACCGTTGAATGGAGCAATAACACCAACGCGGGAACCGCCACCGTAACCGTAACGGCAACAGCCGGCGGCAATTATACGGGCTTCGCGACAGGCACATTCATCATAGCCCCGCGCCCCGTAACAATCGAGGGCTTTGATATCACGCGGGCATTTATCAGCGGAAATTACGCCGTAACCGCATGGGGGGATTTGGAATTTGTCGGCATGGTTGACGGGCAAACCGCAATTGTAAACACCGGCAATGTGCAGGGAACTTTTGCACAATCCAATGCAGGAACACACGCCGTAACCTTCACGGGCGAATTTGAAATGACAGGCGGCACCGCGAACCCCGGCAACTACACAATAACCCAACCCACCGACTTAACGGGAATCATAACCCCGCGCAATATTTCGGGCTTTGCCGTAGGCGGCTTTGCCGCGCTAACCTTCACGGGCAATCCGCAAACACCGGTTGCATCCGTAACACAAAATGGACTAACCGCCACCGGCACATGGAGCGATGTAACCAACGTAGCCGATACAACAACCTTTACTGCAAGCGGCAACTTTACGGGAACGATAGAGAATCAAAATCCTGGTATGACCCGCGCCGACCAAACCGGCTTTGCCATAACCGACCCCGGGGCAATAACCTTCGGCGATGCATCTGTTACCCTTGCAACCACAGGCGGCGATGGCGACGGCACGGTAACATGGGAGATAACAGGCGGCAACGCGGTTTCAATTGACCCAAGCACAGGCGCAATCACAACGCTAAGCACGGGAAGCGCGGAAATAACTGCCACCCGTTCAGGCGACGCAAACCACAACCCCGCAACCGCAACGCTAAACATCACCGTAATACCGGTGATAATTCCCGCCGCAGAAATAAACGTAACAGCCCCGATTGTGGCGGCTACGCCAAACACAATCGCAACAATAGCCACATCTTCGCCCAACTTCACCGTAAGCGCGGTAACATGGTCGCCGGCGTATGACCCGTTCAGAGGCGCGACGGCATTCACGGCGCAAGTCACCCTTACGGCGGCGGCTAATCACACCTTCACGGATGGGCTTACCACCGCAAGAATTAACGGCAATGACGCAACCGTAACAAACAACACAGGGGGCGCGGTCACGCTTTCATTTGCATTCCCAGCCACCGCCGCCGCAACCGTCACAGGCATATCCGTTGCGACACAACCGACCATGCTGATTTACACGGCGGGACAGCAGTTAAACTTGGCGGGGCTTTCCGTTACCCTTGCGTTTAATGACGGCAGTCCCAACCAAACCGTAAACTTTGCCGACTTCGCCGCAAACGGAATTACTACAAGCCTAGCACAAAACACTACGCTTGAAGTAACCGCGCACAACGGCCAGTCCGTGGGTATAACCCACACGGCCAGCGGTCAGACGGCAAATACGGCAACGCTTACAGTAAACCCCTCGCCAAGCATAACAACACAGCCCGCAAACCAAGTTGTAACCGTCTTGCAAACGGCGACATTTACCATTGTGTCGGCGGGCGGCACGGGAACGCGCACCTATCAATGGCAAATAAGCACAAACGGCGGCACAAACTGGAGCGACATTGCAGGCGCGACAGGTGCAACCCACACAATTTCCGCAACAACGTTGGAAATGAGCACAAACCAATTCCGCGTAATCGTAACCGATGCACAGGGCATAAGCGCGACATCAAGCGCGGCAACGCTAACCGTAAATCCGATAATTGTGCAAAATGTCGCCATTTCCGTTCCAACGCCAATAACGGGGCAACCCCTCGGCACAACGGCAACGATTGACTCCGGCACAGGGTTTACGGTGGGCGCGGTAACATGGTCGCCATCGGATGTCACAGCCGCCGCAAATACACGTTATACCGCCAGCATCACCCTTACGGCGGGGGCAAACTACACATTTGCAAACGGTCTTACAGGCCCTGTTACGATTAACGGACATCAGGCGGTAATTACAAATAATGGTGCAACCGCCACAATAACACACCAATTCCAACTGACACAGGCGCATTATTTTGCCGACACATGGCAACCACTGCCCGCAACAGGTACACTTACAGGCTACTTCCGCGTGGGAAGCACCATGAGCGCGACAAACCTTGCGATAAGCGGCACGGCAACGATTTATATCCCTGCCGGGGTTACGCTTACCGTAACGGGCAGTGCCGGTACGAATGCCGAAAGCGGAGGTACGTTAAATACCGGCGACTACCAAGGCGCAACGGCACAAGGCAGTGAAGGCGGTCAAGGCGGTAATGCGGCAATTTTACTAACATCAGGCAACACGCTGATTATCCGTGGCGGCGGAACGCTAAACGCCAGCGGCGGCAACGGCGGCAACGCAGGCAACGGCGGCAACGGAGAACCCGGTATTCGCACCGAACGCTCGGGCGGTGGCGGCGGCGGTGGTGGCGGCGCGGGTGGTGGCGGCGCGGGCATAGGTACTCACGGTGTTGCTGGTGGACGCGGCGGCAACGGCGGGCGGCAACGCACAGGTGCCGGAAATGCGAACGACGGCTCAAACGGAAATGCTGGAGGAAATTCCGCCGATGCCGGAACGCTGTTGATAGTTGACAATGTAAACGTAGTAGCCACAGGCGGCGCGGGCGGGACTCGCGGGAATGGCGGCGTGGGCGGTAACTTCGACGGCGGTGACGGCGGCGGCGGTGGCGGTGGCGGCGGTGCTTTTGCTGCTACCGGCAGTGCTATAGGCGCGGGCGGTTATGGCGGCGGTGGCGGTGGCGGTGGCGGTGGCGGCGGTCGTCCGGCTATAGGAAACGGCTCTCACGGTTATGGCGGTCAGGGAGGACGTGACGGTGGCCTCGATGGTACTGACGGACAAGATAGTGGCGGCTCAAATGCTTGGGGCGGCGCGCGCGGCTCCGGCGGCGGTCATGGCAGTTTCGGTGGAAACGGCACAGCACAACGCGCCCAAACAGCCACAGCCACATCTGTTACGGCAATAATCCCCACATTCAATATCACCTACAACCCCAACGGCGCGGACGTAACGGGTATGCCCCCGTCCCCGCAGTTGAAATTCAATAACGTAACCGAGCATATCACCCATATTGTCCCGTCGCGCTCCGGCTTTTCCTTTGTTGGCTGGAACACCGCGCCGGACGGCACCGGCACGGCATGGGCGGCGAACCAAGCGTATACAGCCAACGCGCCGCTGACCTTGTACGCCAGCTGGGAAGGAATCCCCATACCCGTAATCGTGGGTGACAACCTGGGCGGCGGCTTTGCCGTAATCGAAAACGAAGCGGCGGCGTTCTCTCCCTTTGCTTTTGGCGCGTTCGACTTGAGCACCACGAGCCAATTCCAACCGGGCGAAACCGTTATCATTTCCGCTTTGCCCGCCCACGGCTATGAATTTTCCCACTGGCAAAACGCCTACGGCGAAATAATCAGCCGCAACCCGCGGTTTGAAGTTACCATCTTGCCGCAAATGACCGAAGCCCAATTAACCATAACCGCAATATTCACCCCGCTCCCGCTCCTGCTTCCGCCCCTGCCCTTGCCCCTGCCCGATGAATACGAATACGACGAAGAACCCGCAAAAGAAGAAGACGCTCCCCCCGCAAAAGAACCCGAAGAACCCGAAGAACACAACGACCCCAACGACCCCATCGACCCCGAAGTCGAAAACGACCCCGATGACGACCCCCTCGACAAGCCAAAAGAAGAATCCTACGACCCCAACCCCAACGATGAACAAGACCCCGAGCAAGACACAGACATCCCCACAACCGGCTACTACAAACAAAAATATAAGGAGGCTTGAAAATGAGCATCAAGCAAAAAGTATTTAACCTAATCCGCGACGACGGACAGCGTAGCCCCGCAAACCGGATATTCAGCACGGCTATTTCAATTTTGATAATCGTAAATATTGTTATGGTTGTCGCGGAGCTTGTGTTTGACATCCCGGAGGCTTATTATTCTGTGTTTTTTATTGCAGAAGCAGTAGCCGTAGGCGTGTTTACGGTGGAATATCTTATGCGTATCTGGACATCAAACCTCTTATATCCAAAGGTTGGCACGGGGGCGGCAGTTTTTAAATATGTACGCTCGCCAATGGCGATTATTGATATTCTTGCGGTGTTGCCATTCTATTTGCCGTTCTTCCCGCTAAACACAACCATATTGCGTGCGCTTCGCCTGTTGCGTCTGTTGCGCCTGGTGAAGCTAAACCGCTTTACCGATTCAAAAACGGCAGATGTGGTGTTTTCGTCCGTAAAAGAGGCCATTTTTCTTGCAGATAACGAGCAAAATTTTATAGGGAGCAACAACGCCGCAAATGCCCTCTTTCCCGCCGCGGCAAAAGCGAAAAAATATTCCCCCCTTGCCAAAATCGAGGGCTGGCCTTGGGAGCTTATGGAATTTGACCCAAACACCCCACCCATCCGGTTTATTGTGGGCGAAAATTATTATCAAGCGGCAGTTACGCCTGTTTTGGATGGCGAAAGACTTTTACGCAATATAATAATTATCACCGACATTACAGAAACGGTTAAGCTGGAAATGGCAGAACTGGAGCGCGTAAAAACAACCGCTGAGCTGATAAATGTGATGAAAAAATTCGGCGAAGGTAACTTCGATGTAGAACTGCAAACATATGAAGGTGACTGGGCTTGGGCAAACGATGCCTTCGGTTCCCTTCGCAAAAATTTCAAAGATGCCATTGCGGAATTTGAGAATCTTGCAAAATACGCCGGTATGGGGTATTTCAGTATGCTGGCAAGCGAATCAGGGTTTAAGGGAAACTGGGCAGACCTTGCCCGCGCAATGAACAACATGGTCGTTTGTGTGGAAAAACCCCTTGCGGACATCGAACATAATGTGATGAACATGGCTATGGGCAATTTTACAGCACTGCCCGGGGAATACGAAGGACGTTTTGAATCGGTAATAAATGCCTGCAACCGTACCAACGATGCAATAAAAGCCTATGTAAACGATATTGCCCATGTGCTTGGGCGCGTGGCAAAGGGCGACTATGATGTAATTGCGGAAAAGGAATATATTGGCGAATTTGCCCCTGTAAAAACCGCAATAAATGACTTGCTGGCAGGGTTTAACAAAACCAGCAAGGAGAATACAACCGATGAACACCAAGCGTAAACGTCTGATTTTAATTTTAATAATTGCCGCCGTTGCCGTAGTTTCGGCGGTATTATTTTTTATTCTGCGAGACGGACGCGATAGGTACATCCCAAGCCATCTTATCGCAACGGTTGCTTGGAACCCGCACAGCACTGCCGACGACATGGCACACGCATTTGCCGCCTCTTTTACGCGAACACAGCTTACTATACAAAACATACCCGGTGCGAACGGCGCAAGAGGGTTAAACGCAGTATATGAAGCGGCGCGTGACGGCGGAAACATATTATCCACAAGTCTATCCGCCTTTGTAACCGCCGAGGCAATGGGCTTTGGCGAAAGCCCCCGCCAAAACTGGACGGGCTGGCTATGCGCCTTCGCCCCGGCAATCGTCGTAGTGTCAGCGGATTCCTCATTTGCAACGCTCAACGACCTAACCGCCGCGATTCATCAATCCCCCCGCGCGTTGCACTGCGCCAACAGCGGATTCGGCACAATCAGCTTCACCGCCGCCGAACTCTTCCGCACAAAAACAGCCCTCGAATTTGAACATATTTCCCATGCAGGCAGTAGCCCCGCCGTAAATGCCCTGCTAAATGGCGTTGCCGATTTTGCCATTCTGACTTCAACTGAAATAACCCATGCGCTGCGCTCCGGCGAAATCCGCGCCCTTGCGGCATTCACCGAATCGGACTTTGCCATATGGGACGGGGACAGAGAGATAAGCATACCGTCTGTTGTGGGATTTAACGGCAACCTTGACAATCTTTTGCCCTTTGGCGAATTTTATGGCATTTTCATCCCCGCCAACACCCCGCAAAACAGCTTAAACGCAATAGAATCCCAAGTACAAACCGCCGCAGAATCAGAAACCTTCGTAGCCTTCATTCGTGAAAGAGGGCTTGCTCCCTTTACCCCAAACAGGGCAAGAAACGCTGTCATTATCGAAAACTTTTGCAACCATGTATGCCAAACGCTCACAAGCGCGGGCTTTTTGCCGGTATTGCCGTAGTTTTTGTCATCATATCCCTCTTTGATGTCCAAAGTGTAAAAACGTCAGTGTAGGGAGGCAATGCGCCAAGGTGTGCCTGGATTGATGCGCTACCGATGGATGAGATTGAGGGTTCAAGGAATGTATGATATTATGACCATCGTGTTAATTTGGACAGCAATTCCAATTGAGCAGGAGGAAGATTTCATGCTTAAAAAAATTGAAAATCAAGAAATTATGACCACTTGGGATGCGATGAAAAAATATTCCAATCAGTATATCCTCATGTTAATAACAGAAGTTGTAGACATGAGCGGACAAAAGGACCTAGGGCATGTGATTTATGCGGCAGATAAAAATAAAGAGTTGAATCAAATTCCAAGAGAAGAATACATCGGGAAGCGGGTGGCTTTCCTAGAGGGCTGGGATGTAGACCCGTTCCCAATCATTGATAGGGTGGTATATCATGATTAGTTTTGGATTTAAGGCTCATGGGCGGGTGTTTCTTCCCATTTATATTAAACCTTCGCATTTTTATGAAATTATGCATGAATAACCCGGAACAATTCCGCGAAGGAGGTATTTATATGCAAGTAGTTAAATCATACCGGGCATATTACGACGAGGGGATTTTCATTCCATATGAACCGGTGACGGTACCCAAGGGTAGCCAGGCTGTTATAACGATTCTTGACTTTGCATTTGACGCGGCCCGCGATACTGCCGGCACGACGAATGAAGCAAGCCGCCGGCAAATTGAAGCCATGCGTCGCTTCCGAGAAGAAATCCGTAGCAATGATGAACCTGTGCCGGAGTTTGAGCGCGTGACACTCCGGGAGGTAGAGGTATGACCTACGCCTTGGACTCGAACATTATCTCGCATCTGCTAAAGGATAATGACCGGGTATACGCCCACTACTTTGACACGCTCTCGCAGGGGCATGTCTGCGTTATCCCGCTCGTTGTTTATTACGAAGTGCGGCGCGGGCTCAAGGCCAATGATGCACGCAAAAAAATGGGCTCATTTGAAAAACTCTGCACGGTGTTGGGCATGGATGACCTCACGCAAGCCGACATGAACACGGCGGCGGATATTTATGCCGAACGCAAACGCCGGGGCGCACCCATCGATGATACAGACCTGCTTATCGCGGCGCAATGCCTCACCCGCGGTTATACCCTTGTCACAAACAACACAAAACACTTCACAGACATTGACGGCTTGCAATTGGTGGATTGGACGAAATAACAGGAACGCCCCGGCTTTAACATGCTCCACAATCGCACGTACAGCCCAAGGGAAGCGCAGGAAACCCGCGCCGGGGATGGCCAGGGATGCGCTTAAAGCCGGGCCGTAACTTTTTGCGCGTTTTATTCGGCTATACTTCAATTACGAGGGAAGGTTCAAATCCTTCCAGCTCAGTAATGCGTAGCAATAAAGAAACCCTCTGATTCCGGCGTTTGTCGGGGTCAAGGGGTTCTTTTTATGGTGACCATTCTTGTTTTGGTGACTATTTGGTGACTATTGCGGTCATTTCTTCGTAGCCTTTCGGCCTTCCGGCAACGGCTACAGGCTTGATTCTTCAAGGGTTATCAAACGGCATGTTTATACAGAGTAATTTCAATGTCGCGGTAACGCCTTGTGATGACTTCACGCAATTAGAATTGGGTTAGAACTTGCGGTTTCTATGTTTAAAGTGCTGTGATATACTGGAAAAAACGAAGTCGGAGGGGTACTATGGAATATGGATATTTTGACGCACAGGCACGGGAATATGTGATTACCAAGCCCAACACACCCGCGGCGTGGGCCAATTATTTGGGCTCGCCGGCGTATGGTGCCATTGTCACCAATAACGCGGGGGGCTACAGCTTCGTAAAGAGCGGCGCGGCGGGCAGGGTTTTGCGCTACCGCTTTAATGAGCAGGACAGGCCGGGCCGCTATGTTTATCTGCGCGACGACGGGGACGGGGATTATTGGTCGGCGTCGTGGCAGCCTGTGGGCAAGTCGCTGGATATGTATAGAAATGAATGCCGCCACGGCACGGGCTATACCCGGCTTACGGCAAAATATAAGGGCATCCAGTCCACGGTGGATTACTATGTCCCCAAGGACGCGTCCCACGAGGTTTGGCATGTGCGCGTGACAAACACCAGCGATTCCCCGCGCAGGATTTCCGCCTTCGGCTACGCGGAGTTCACCAACGAGCCCCACTACGAGCAGGATACGGTCAATCTGCAATATACCCAGTTCATCACCAAAACCGAATACGAGAACAATTTCATCCGGCAAACCATCAACGGGAATTTTCAAGCATTTTATCAATATATGCCCAAGACGCGGTACTTCGGGCTGGCCGGCGCGGATGTGAAGACCTACTGCGGCGACCGGGAGCATTTCCTGGCCGACTACAGCGGCTATCACAATCCCCTTGGCGTGGCCCAGGGGAAGTTGAACAATGCCCTGAATTATTGCGGAAACGCCTGTGGTGCGTTGCATACCGCCTTCGAGCTGGCGGCGGGGGAGTGCAAGACTTTTACCTTTATACTGGGGGAAAAGCAGGACGGGGAATTTCGCGCGCTGATGGCGCGCTACGCGGAGCAAAGCCTTCCCGGGCAGGAAATCGACGCTTTGAAAACCTACTGGCACGGAAAATTCACCAATCTTTCCGTCCAGACGCCCAACGCGCATTTTAACAATATGCTCAACACCTGGAACGCCTACAATTGCTTCATTACCTTTTACTGGTCCCGGGCGGCTTCCCTGGCCTATTGCGGCCAGCGCAACGGCTACGGCTACCGGGACACGGTGCAGGATATCCAAGGGATTATCCACCTTGACCCGGCGGAGGCGCGGAGCAAGCTGGTATTCATGCTTTCGGCTCAGGTGCATCACGGCGCGGGCTTGCCGCTGGTGAAATACACACACAACCCCGGCCACGAAAATACCCCCGATGATTTGACCTACCGGCAGGAAACGGGCCATCCCTCCTACCGCGCCGACGACATGATGTGGGTCTTCCCCACGGTATGGAAATACATCGCCGAGACCGGGGACATGGCCTTCCTGGATGAAGTGGTGCCCTACGCCGACAAAGGCGAGGACACAGTGTACAACCATTTGCGCAAGGCCATAGATTTTACCGAGAACCATCTGGGCATACACGGCTTGCCCGCGGGGCTCCACGCCGACTGGAACGACTGCCTCCGCATGGGTGCCCAGGGGATAAGCGTGTTCGTCGCCTTCCAATTTTATTACGCGCTGGACATCATGACGCGGCTGGCCAAGGCGCGCGGCGAGGATATCAGCGAGTTTACCGACAAGAAAGTGAAATATGGCCATATCATCGAGGAAAAATGCTGGGACACGGACCGCTTTGTGCGGGGTATCACGGAAAAAGACGTGGTTATCGGCGCGGCGGGGGACCCGGAGGCCAATATGTGGCTCAATCCCCAATCCTGGGCGGTGATTTCCGGCTTCGCGGGCGCGGAGCGGGGCAGGGCCATCCTGGATTTGGTGTATCAGCGGCTCAACACCCCCTACGGCGTGCGCATCATGGACCCCGCCTATGTGCGCCATGCCTTCGAAGGCGCGCTGGCCTTGCTCTTCAACCCCTCCACCAAGGAAAACGGCGGTATCTTCCTGCATACCCAGGGGTGGATTATTCTGGCGGAGGCACTGCTGGGCCGGGGTAGCCGCGCCTTTGAATATTATCTGGAAAGCTGTCCCGCCGCACAGAACGAAATCGCCGACATCCGCAAAGTGGAGCCCTATGTGTACAGCCAATTCACCGAGAGCGTGGACAGCCCCAACGAAGGCCGGAGCCACGTCCACTGGCTTACGGGAACGGCCAGCACCGTGATGGTGGCCTGTGTGGAGGGCATCTTGGGTCTGCGGCCCGACCCGGGCGGCTTGCGCCTTGCCCCGGCCATCCCCAAGGAATGGGAGGGCTTCACCATGACCAAAATATTCCGTGGGAAAACGATGTCAATAACTGTTAAAAATCCAAACGGCAAGGAAGGCGGCGTGCCGAAGGTCATTTTAAACGGCGAAGCCCTTGGGGATAACTATATCCCCGCCGCGTCCTTGAAGGACAGCAACGAAATTGAGGTAATCCTACAATGACAGCCATGGAATATGTGAGAAACCTCGGCTTCGGCTGGAATCTGGGAGATACGATGGACGCCCGGGTGAAAGAAGAAGAGCGCGAAAACTTGACCCCGCGCAAACAGGAAACGGCCTGGTTCAACCCCGAGACCACCTTTGAGATAATAAAAAAAGTGGCGGATTCCGGCTTTACGCTCTTTCGCTTGCCGGTGACATGGACGGATTTTGTCGGCCCCGCGCCGGACTATACCATCCGCCAGGATTTTCTCGGGCGCGTGGCAGAAATCGTGAGCTTTGGCCTGGAAAACGGCATGACCGTGATATTGAACCTGCACCACGAGGACTGGCATTTCCCGTCCCATGAAAACTATCCGGCTGCAAGCGAAAAATTGATGGCTGTATGGACGCAAATCGCCGAGCATTTCAAGCCCTGCTGTAATAAATTAATCTTCGAGGCCATGAACGAGCCGCGCAAAGTCGGCACGGACGTGGAATGGAACGGCGGCGACACAGAGGGCCGGGAAGTGGTGGCTAAGCTGGGCCATGATTTTATTAGGGCTGTACGGGCCACCGGGGGCAACAACGCACAGCGGATGCTGATGGTTCCCCTCTACGCCGCGAGCAGTGACGAGGAAGCCATGGGCGGCTATATCCCTTCGGGCGATGACCGCGTCATCGTGAGCATACATTCGTACACGCCGTATAATTTCGCGTTGAGCGACGATTATTCCCATCACGAATGGACGCCCGCGCTGGAAGACGAAATCGACGCGCTTTTCGCCCGCATCGACAAATATTTTTTGAGCAAAAATATTCCGGTTATAATGGGTGAAATGGGTGCGCGCAGAAAGGGCGATAATTTAGCCGACCGCGTAGCGTGGACACAATACTATGCCGCCGCCGCCCGGAAATATGGCGTGCCCTGCATCTGGTGGGACAATGGACGCATAGAAGGCCCCGATAACTGGGAAAAATTCGGCCTGCTGGAGCGTGGGAAATTAGCGTGGGCTTTTCCCGAACTGGTAGTCGCGTTTTTAGACCTTCATCAGCCCGCACAAAAAATAAACGCCGGCCACATTGTCGATGCCATTGATAGAATTTTTTCCATTGCCTCGGTTATGAATAATAATTAATCCAACGGAACATAATAGGTGTGCAAGGCATATAATTTCGAATAGAAAGTTGCGAACCATCGCATATATCCTTGTTAAGGGGCGGGAAAACCGCTCCTTATTTTTTTCAAAAATTACCTTGAAGGGAGAATTACCATGCCGGATATCAGATTCCGTTGGCCGGAGGAAGAAGCACAGCACGTCGAGCCCAGGCACCTCACCGGGCGAAGCCGTAAAAGCGACGAGTATCTGGACAGGTGGCCCATGTCAATACTGTGGCCCCTGCGCTCGGATAGATAGGGAATGAGCCGCGCGCTATCTCGCCCGTTGCAGTATGATAACAAAAGTGGAGGTATCGTCACCCCATGATGAGTCGGTAAGTGTCCAGCGCATTTCGTTGCCGGATATCCGAAATTCAAACACCTCCGCGTGGCCGTGTTCAAAGATGGTCAGCTCCCGGCCCCTTGTTTCCCAATCGAAATAATCCCGGTTCAATTGGTAGATGAACACACCCGTCCCGTTGCGGTTAAACTCGACGCGATTTTCCCGCCGCTCCTCGGGTGAAAGGCGTTCGTGCCACCCCAGGTGGCCGTTTGTATATTCCCTTTGCTCCACCAGCTCCCAGGTGCCCACAATGCCGCCGAAAAGGTTGCCGCTCAAAAGCAGGAACGCCACCACAATGGCGGCGAACACAATCCCGATGATAATAAGGGGCTTGTGCTTCTCCCATGCGGAAAGGCTGGCGGCCGGAGCCGGGGCTGTCGGATAGGGGGCCGGGGCTTGGGGTGCGGGGGTGCTCCCCTTGGTGGGATTGCCGCAATTTGAACAAAAGGCGGTGTTGCCGGGCAATGGGTTGCCGCATTTTTCACAGAACATAGACGTCCTCCTTGGATGGTATAGTTGATTAAATCGAAAACAGTCTGCTGATTGCGCGGATTTTTGTCGCAAGACAAGGAAGTGGCGACGCAGCGTGCTGGCGGCACGCAAGGCGGCACTGACGCAGAATTGCGGCAAAAAGACCACAAGCGGCAGACTGTTTTCGGTTTAATCAACTATATATGGGCGGGCTAATTTATTCGTGAGCGGGCTTATTCTTCTGTTCCTTGCGCATTTTGAAAAATTCCATAACCGGAAGCAACACCATAACCGCCAGCCCACCGGCGAAACCGTTGTTGTACAGGTTCAGCCCCCCGTGGAAAACCCCTACGTTCATGGCCAATATTAAATGGAGGAAGCCGACGACGAAGCCCCACTTCGCACCATACCGCCGGGTAGTGGGGGACAGGCACATGGAGAAAAGCATAACCGTCAGCAAGCCGGGACTGTTGAAGGCCGTATCGGTAAAAAGCATATGCACCATGGCGGCCACGATGGTACCCGCCACGATGGGTGCCCCCCGGCGGATGGATTTGCCAAAGGCCCCGAAGCCCACAACGGACATAGCCCCACCGATAACCGTCCCGGAGAAGGAGCCGTTAATGCCCAGTATCAAAGCCAGGCAGAATAAGCCCATGGCTCCCATGGCGATGTAAATTTTGTCGCCGTGTATCTTGAAAAATTCGTTATCCTCCGCGTCCAGGCGCAAAATCATGCCAAGGGTCAGCTTGTCCCCCTTACCTATCATGCCGCAGAGGATAAAATAAACCGACGCGATACCCAGAAAGAGGGCGAGGTGCAAATCATAGCCACTGCTCCGGTTATAAATCCCTTCGTACTGCACCCCCAAATGTTGCATGAAGGCGAAAAGGCAAATCCCGATGAAGCCCGACGAAAAACCCACATTATACAAATTACAGCCCTTATGGATATTGAACACGGCGGCGGAAAGGGGCGTGATAATAAACCCGATGAACAGCCCGATAATGATGCCAAAGGCCAGCCCCTGCCAGGTGACAATCACGTCGATATGGGCCAGCTTGGTGACGGCGGGCGCAAGGCAGGTGGCGCACACCGCCGGAAGGATGCAGGACTTAAAGGTAGTCTTGGCGAACCTGCTATATATATACCCCCCGGCGATGATGGGGAGGATGTTCAAGAAATTCTTCCCGAAAAAAGAGAACCCGGCAATCAGACCCAGCACCGCAAGGGTCAGGCCATAGGGCTCGTGCTTGACCAGAATCAAAATGCCGATAACCATAAGCCCGGTCAAGCCCACGTTTACATAGGTTGCCCCCAGCCCGCCAATAGCCACATAATCGGAAACCAGCACATCCGGCGACAAAATAATATCCCTCAACCCGAAAAAGATTTCCCGGGGCGTGGCATAAATAAATCCCTGCACGATAAATATAAAAAATAACAACCCCCATACCTTGTAGGGATTGTTGGTAAAATGGTTTTGCAGGTACGTATGCGCACGCGCCATGATGTCCCTCCGATACTTCACTTGCCTTATGCTGATGATATATAGGAAGCGGTAAAGAGTCAATACATAATCCGCCCCCGCGGCTCCCACTCCGAAAATTGCAGGTTGATTTTTTCACCGGATTGGATATAATAAAAACAGGCCACGGCAAAAACTGTGACCTGTGGTGAAGAACAGTCGCTTCCGGCTTGGCTTCACGACTTAAGTTTTGTTTTGTTTAGAGCCGCTAGCCTTGGTCGGAGGGCGGCTCTTTTCGTTACGTTTCATTGACCGCCGGCCGCCAAGGAAGGCCAAAACCATTCCCAAAGCGGTTTGTAAAAAAGCGTACAAATCCACGAAATTAAAGGTATCCATATGCATCACCTCCTTCCCATCCCAACCTACGAATGAAAAGGCGTGAAGCCAGCCCACGACTGCATGTACATTATACCACATTCAGCACTATAGTCGAATTATGCTACTCTCCGGCAAAAAAAGCAGACACTGGCGCACACTTTTTCCGCAATGCTTCCTTGGCACCGCCTCACGCATCGCGCCGGCCCATTCACCCCGCTTTACCCCACCACGCGCTTTATTATTCCATGGTAGTGAATTAGATTAACATGCCTCCCCCGAAAATTGCAGGTTGATTTTTTCACCGGATTGGATATAATAAAAACAGGCCACGGCAAAAACCGTGACCTGTGGTGAAGAACAGTCGCTTCCGGCAAGCTTCACGACCTAATCAGTTTCTGTATTAGAGCCGCGTTCCCTGGTCGGTGGGCGGCTCTTTTCGTTACGTTTCATTGACCGCCGGCCGCCAAGGAAGGCCAAGACCATTCCCAAAGCGGTTTGCAAAAAAGCGTACAAATCCACGAAATTAAAGGTATCCATATGCATCACCTCCTTCCCATCCCAACCTACGAATGAAAAGGCGTGAAGCCAGCCCACGACTGCGTGTACATTATACCACATTCAGCACTATAGTCGAATTATGCTACGCTCCGGTAAAAAAAGCAGACACTGGCGCACGCTTTTTCCGCAATGCTTCATTACCACCTCCTCACGCACCGCTGGTGCGCCGCGTCGACCCATTCACCCCGCTTCACCCCTCCACGCGCTTTATATTCCATGGCGATAATTTAAATTAACGTGTCCCCCCGAAAATTGCAGGTTGATTTTTTCACCGGATTGGATATAATAAAAACAGGCCACGGCAAAAACCGTGACCTGTGGTGAAGCACAGTCGCTTCCGGCAAGCTTCACGACCTAATCAGTTTCTGTATTAGAGCCGCATTCCTTGGTCGGGGGGCGGCTCTTTTCGTTACGTTTCATTGACCGCCGGCCGCCAAGGAAGGCCAAAACCATTCCCAAAGCAGTTTGTAAAAAAGCGTACAAATCCACGAAATTAAAGGTATCCATATGCATCACCTCCTTCCCATCCCAACCTACGAATGAAAAGGCGTGAAGCCAGCCCACGACTGCATGTACATTATACCACATTCAGCACTATAGTCGAATATTCGACTACATAAAAATGCCCCTGCGGCTTTTGCAGGGGCATTTAGGTTTGGTTTAGCAGTCGTTCCTACAGCTTGAAGTAGGACACCAGCTGTTGCAGCACCTCGGCTTGGGAGTTCAGCTCCTCGGACGCGGCGGCGGTTTCTTCCGACACGGCGGAGTTGGACTGGACTACGGAAGAGATTTGGGCCAGGCCGATGCTGATTTGGGAGATGGATTCGGCTTGTTCCTTGGAGGAGGCGGAAATGTTGTTGATGATTTCCAGGATTTCTGCGGCGTTCTTTACGATGACGGTAAGGGATTCGGAAGTGGTTTCCGCGATGGTGGAACCTGCATCCACGCGGGAGATGGATTCGTTGATAAGCTCGGTGGATTCGAGGGTGGATTGCTGGCTCTTGTTGGCCAGGTTGCGTACCTCGTCAGCCACAACGGCGAAGCCCCTGCCGTGCTCGCCCGCCCGGGCCGCTTCCACGGAAGCGTTGAGGGAGAGCAGGTTGGTTTGGAAGGTGATGTCTTGGATGGCCTTGATAATCTTCGATATGGCGTTGGAGGAGTCTTTGATTTGGTTCATGGCATCCAACATCTGCGTCATGGTTTCGCTACCGGCGTTGGCGTTCTCTGTGGACTTGCGGGAGAGTTCACTGGCTTCGATAGCGTTTTGTGCGTTTTGCTGGGTTTGCTGGTTGATTACGTCGATGCTGGCGTTTAGCTCCTGCACACTGCTGGCCTGTTCTTGCGCACCGTTGGCCAAGTCCACCGCGCTGGAGGAGATTTGCTTGGCACCCATAAGCACCTGGCTGGAGGCCGAGCTGATATCGGCCATGGTCTTATGCAGCTGGGCCGATATGTCGTTCAGGGATTCCTTGATGGCACTGAAGCTACCCACATAATCCCGGGTGATTCTGACGGTCAAGTCACCGTCGGACAGGGACGAAAGGGTCTTCGAAATCTCATTGATATAAATGGAAAGCTGGTCTATGGTGCCGTTGACGGATTCCTTCATTTGCTTGAAGTCACCGGGATAGCTACCGCTTACCTTTTCAGAGAAGTTACCCTGGGACAAATTGGTCATGATGCGCATGATTTCCGATACGGGCTTATCCACGGCCTCGGCAATTTGGTTAAGGCCCTCCATGATGACCTTCCAGCCGCCCTCAAACAAGGACACGTCAATTTGGAAGCTCATTTCACCCTTGTTGGCGGCGGCGTCAATCATATTGTTTATGCCGCCGTTTACGGAATCCAGATTTGACTTGAGGCTATCTACAGCCTTGTTGAACAACGCTTTTTTACCGGGTTGGGGGGCCAGGGCGAACTTGAAGTCACCTTCGCCTACCTTGTTGAGTACATCCAGCAAGTCATGCAGATTGACAACGAAGCCATCGGTAAACTTGTTCAGGTTAATCACCATATCGGCATAGCCGCCCTTGAACTTGGTGGCATCCATACGGTAGTCGATATCGCCCTTCACGTTGGCTTCGGTGGCCATGGTGTCGATATCGCTCACGATGGTCTTAATGGTGTCAACCAGGTTGTATACGTCGCTGGTCAGGGTTCCGATTTCGTCCCGGGTCAGGCTGCTGCGGTCCATGTTGATATTGAGTCTACCTGCTACCACCTCTCCGGTCAGACCCACCAGGTTCTTCACGGGATTGGTGATGGCACCGGCGATAAACAAGGCGATGATTACCGCAATGACAACCAAGATAACCAATACGGCAATGGTTATCACCAAAGCCTGAGCCGCGCTGGCGGCAGTTTCGTCGGTGGCCTCGTCCATGCGGGCGTTGGCTTGCGCTACCATGTCGTCGGTTTCGTCCAGAAGCGCGGTGACGATTTCCCGGCCTTCAAGGGTGGCGTTGAACGCACCGTAATGGTCGCCGCGGCGGGAATAGTCGATTACCGTAATAAGTACTGTTCGGTATTCGTCAAAGAGCCTGCGCGCCGCACGGCTCATCACGAAGCGTTCCTCCCGCCAGGCATCGGTTTGGCCTGGCTGGTTTTGGGTGGAGTAGTCAAAGATGTCCAGCTGCACCCAGATTTCGTCCCGCATGTCTTCTGCTTCGCTAAGCAGGTTGTCCAACTCTTCCATACGGGTCGCGTAATCCAGCGGGGCTACCATAACGGCACTAGCCACCACACGGCGGTAGCCGCGCACCATGGATTGCACGGAGTTGGCGGCTCCGCGGCGGGTGACAGAACCCGCAAAGATATTGCTGTAGTCATTGCTGAGGGTGGTAAGCTGAAAGATGGAGAATATGCCCAGCGCAATGGCTAAGACAATTACCACGCCAAACCCCAACATCAATTTACTACGGATGGTCAGGTTCCTGAACCAACTCATTTTCACTGCCTCCTTTGAAGAGTAGATTAAAAAGCACATGGTACACTTGACAACAATGTTATTTATATATCAGATTTTTCATTTGTCAAGTACCGACAGGATATTTTCCTTATATAATGAAAAAAAATGAAAAAAAAGGAATAAAACGAGCGGCTGGAAAAATTTAATGAATAATTTTGGCGAAAAATAATCGAAAATAGGAAAATTTGATATTGATTAAAGGCCATTTTCGTGCTAGACTCACCGGCACGAATGAAATTACTTAACCCCCATGGGGGAGGAGGCTACAAAATGGTCACAGGATTTAGAAACATGAAAATCAAGGCGAAGCTATTTCTGGGCTTTATCTTGGTACTTGTCGTCTTAGCCGCGGTCGCAATCTTCAGTTTCGTCAACATCGGGACTATAGACAACAGTATCACCGCGCTAATGGAACACCCCGTGCACCGCTACAACAACCTCATAGACATTGAGGTAGAGTTGATGAACATGCGCCGCATCGTGTCGGCTATGGCGTTCCGCTTGGGCGACATCCCCACGCTTGCCGGAATGCGCAACGAAGCACAAAGTTCCTTTGAGGAAATCCTCAGTAAAATTGATGATAATATACGAAATTTACAGGCCGACCAGCTTATAGCCGATGACCGGCGCATAGAGTTTGTCGGCACCAACAATGACCTGCGGCGCATGGTACAGGTGTACTACAACGATGTGCTGATGGGCATGTTCCGTGCCGCCAGCGAAGGCATCGTGGGCGACCCGGAAAGCCGCGCACGGGTGGACAGCTACTTTGACGAGGGTGCGACCGTAGCCGATGTATTGTACAGCTACTTCGATTACCTGCGCGACGGCGCAGTAACCACCAAGAACAACCGCGTGGCGGAGTTGTACTCCCTGGCCGACACTACCACCACCATGGTGCTTGTCTTTGCCATCGCCGGTCTGATAATCGGTGTGGTTATCGCCATGGTTATCGCCAACGCCATCACCAAGCCCATCACCCGCGTTGTCACCACGCTGGAGGAAGTTTCCAGGGGTAATCTCAACGTGAACATCGACCGGGCAAACATCACCAAGGACGAGGTGGGTATGCTCACCAAGGACGCCATGAACCTGGTGGATGTCATCAACAGTATTGTAAACGACCTTATCGAAACCACCAAAGAGTTCAACACCAATGGTAAGATGAGTTTCCGTATAGATGCCAGCAAATATCAAAACTCCTACAAGTCGATGATTGAAGGCGTCAACGCCATACTGACCGGCACCGCCGACAATGTAAAAGACGTGGTTACTGTCCTTGACGGCATCTCCCATGGTAATTTCAATATCACCGTAAAAGACATGCCCGGCGAATTTATGACCCAGGTAAACGCCATGCGCAGTGTACTCTCCAGCCTCAATTCCGTAAGCGGCGAAGTAAACGCCATGATTCAAGCCGCCGCAGTAAAAGGCAACCTCAGCTTCCAGATTGACGCGGCCAAGTACGAGGGCGACTGGAGCAAGATTATGCAAGGCTTGAACGACATCGCAGACGCGGTGAACAGGCCCCTCACGGAAATCAGGAACATCATGAACAACCTGTCCCGCGGTGATTTCAGCATCAAGGTGGTGGGCAACTACGCGGGTGACTTCCTGGCTATCCGCAACTCCATCAATGAAACCATTGACGCCCTTTCGGGGTATATCAACGAAATCTCCGAAGACCTGCGCGCCATGGCCGGCGGCGACCTGACCACAACCATCAAATCCGAGTTCTTGGGAAGCTTCGCGCAAATCAAGGATTCGCTGAACAACATTTCCTCCACACTGCATAAGACCATGTCTGAAATCAACGCGGCCTCCAGCCAGGTGCTTATGGGTGCCAAGCAAATCTCCTCCAGTGCGGTGGACTTGGCCAACGGTGCGCAACAGCAAGCCAGCAGTGTGCAGGAACTCAACGCCAGCATCGACGTAATCAACCAACAAACCCAGCAAAACGCACAAAACGCCATCGAAGCCAGCGAACTCTCCCGCAAGTCCACGGAGAACGCCAACGCCGGTAGCGAAACCATGACGCAGATGCTAGGTGCCATGAACCAAATCAAAGACTCCTCCAACGCCATATCGAAGATTATCAAGGCCATCCAAGACATCACCTTCCAAACCAACCTGCTCTCCCTCAACGCTTCCGTGGAAGCGGCCCGGGCGGGCGAGCACGGCAGGGGCTTCGCCGTTGTGGCTGACGAGGTACGCAACCTGGCCAACAAGAGCCAGCAATCCACCCTCGAATCCACCGAGCTTATCAACGAATCCATCTCCCGCGTGGA
>Ga0209755_10000109_pt1 | contig 153566 bp, 153 predicted proteins | sample TergutCo191P1_FD_187301 | JGI IMG/M metagenome (GOLD analysis project Ga0209755, IMG submission 187301) | Cornitermes sp. P1 segment gut microbial communities from Petit-Saut dam, French Guiana - Co191P1 (SPAdes) (version 2) | ecosystem: Host-associated > Arthropoda: Insects > Digestive... | reverse complement strand
GGCGGCTGACACTTTAATTGTCGAACGCTTAGTTCACAGAAAGGACCGTCAGTCCATTGCCTTCTCATTATAACAAAAATAAGCGCAACCGAGATGAACTCTTCGGTCACGCTTGTATTATACCAAAGAAAGGAGTTTACCATGGCAAAACGCAAACTGGCACTTGATACATCGTATATTAAAAATGTGGCATTTTACTTCCTGTCCGCAGTGGTGTCCATAATTATGATTATCTTTATTGTGTTTCACATGACAGAATCAAACGCCAACACTGCCGAAACCGCTCCGGTTATGGAAGTCGGCTTATCCCGCACTTTGACTGCCCAAGCATTTGTTATTCGCGAAGAACAACTTGTGTTTGCAAACACCATGGGGCATGTTTATAGTTCAATTAACCCCGGGGCAAGAGTGCGTGCAGGTCAACAGGTGATTGAAATTTTTCGCCAAGGTTCTCCTATCAGCCGTCGTCTGATGGAACTTGACACCCAAATTCGCATTCTTGAACAAAGCAACACCAGCGGAAGCGGATCCCACTATCTTTCCATTCTTGATAATCAAATCAACCGTTTGCACATGAACATGATTGAGCGGGCAGATTCAGGGGACTTGCTGTTCTGTCGTACCTCTGCCACCCAAATGCAAATTTATCTTAATCGCCGTAATGTTGCCTCAAGGGCAATTGATTCACTTGACGATGAAATTGCTCGTTTAACAGCCGAAAAGAACTCATTACTTGCGCAAAGCCAAGGAGAAATCCAGCAACGAGTAAATGCTCCTGCGGGTGGCAATTTTTTTCCTGACGTGGACGGATACGAGGAAGTTTTTCGTGTAAGCTATCTAAACAATATGACCATTTCCCGCTTTAACGAAATGGCTTCCGCCAACCCGAATTTAGCAGTTGCCGAGGGCAGACCAAACGCCCAAGGCAGGGTTGCGGTGGCACGAATTATGACGGACACCATGTGGCACATTGCAATGGAAGTGCCGGTTAGCGAAATACGAGAATTAACCGCCGGGCAAATTTACGAAATCACCTTTGTTTACAACGGCAATATCACCTTTGAAAAGACTCTTCAACAAATTATCACCGAATTTGGGAACGAATACGGAGTGATAGTATTCGGCAGTCGAAATGTTCCTGAAAATTTTGAATTTATGCGGACGCAAACGGTAGAAATCACCGTGCGGGTGTACGGTGCAGACCGCAGACCGATTGAACGGGGGTTGCAAGTGCCGGGCACTGCTGTGCGATATGTTGATGGGCAGGTGGGTGTGTTTTTGGTGAACACAAACGCTCGTGCGATTTTTCGCCCTGTGCGCGTTATCAAAGAAAGTGATGGTATGCTGATTTTGTGCATAGAAGACAGCCAGGTTGGGCGATTTGACCTAATTGTTATCTCTGGGCATGGAATCGAAGAGGAGCGACTAATCCGATGAGAGAACATATCAAAACAAACATTAACCACCTTCGTTCTTTGGCACAAGCCGCCTTTGACAAGCGGGGAACGGCGGGGGAGCTTATCTTTCTTGCCGCCACCAAGTCTGTGCCACCGGAGGATATTAACTTTGCCGCTTCCTGTGGAATTACCCACATTGGTGAAAACAGAGTGCAAGAACTGTCAGCAAAACTTCCGTATCTTTACCCAAATTTGAAAATTCACTTTATCGGCAAGCTACAAACCAATAAGGTGAAATACATCATTGACAAGGTGTGTCTTATCCATTCGGTGGACAATATTCGACTTGCGACAGAAATAAATCGACAAGCAGAGAAAAAAAATATTGTGATGGATATTCTTCTTGAAGTGAACATTGCCGAAGAAGAAAGCAAGTCGGGCACAGCCCCCGAGGCGTTGTGGGAGTTAGCCTGCGAGGTGGCGAGCATGGAGAACATTCGGGTTTGCGGACTAATGACTATGGGCCCTGTTTGCCACTCTGAAAGTGAGTATGAAAAAGTTTTTTCAAAAATGTACGATTTTTTTCTTGACTTTTGGGAAAAAAAAGTGCATAATATAGAGAGGGGCAAAATCCCCGCACCTCCATTGCTATCTATGGGCATGAGCGACAGCTTTGTTCCAGCAATAAATCAGGGGGCAAATATTGTTCGTGTTGGAAGTGCTATTTTTAAGACGTAACACAAAAAATGAAGTAAAATATTATAGGAGGATTCAAAAATGAATCTATGGAAAAAGTTTACCAGCTTTGGAGATGATGGTGACGATAACGATGTGGATTACTCTTACGATGATGAGATGTTTGATTATCCGGAGCAAGTAGAACAGGTTGAATCAGGAGGCGGAGGCTCGAACTTTGGCGGCATTTCTGCCGGCACACTTGAGCTTAAAGTTGTTCGCCCCGAGGGATTCGATGCTGTTGCACCAATCGCCGACCATCTGCTTAACAATCGCACTGTGGTGCTTAATCTTGAAGCCACAAACAAAGAAACCGCCCGCCGCTTAATTGACTTTTTGTCCGGCGTTGCTTATTCTATTGATGGCAAAATCAAGCGTGTTGCTAATAATACATATGTTATCACTCCAAACAATGTTGATGTTAGCGGCGACGCCACAAGAGAATCCCAAAAACCGGCACAGCCACAAAATCGCAATGTGTCCGAAGATATTTTTGGCTTCTAAAGTCGATTGACAAGTGAAGTGAGTGTCGCGACTGTGCTTGCACGGGATGACCGAACGAACGAAGTCAAAAAAGGGTGCATACCCCGCCCCCCAAGGGGCGGTGCGCGCCGGAATGCGGCGCGGGATCCAGGGCTTGCCCTGGAGGAATAAAAAACCCTTTATTTTTCACATATTTTCTCTCCCCCCGTTTGAATTTACGCAACCGGGGGTATAATCAGATAGAGCGATAGAACTATAGCAAAGAAAGGGACTGTATATGCGCTATTTTGTGTTTGTGGTTGTGATGACTGTCAACGGGTTTATGCTTATATTGCAAATGCTGATGCTTGCACGAATGATGTTATCTTGGTTTATGCAGGACGCAGACGGCCCCGCTGTGAACTTTGTTGTGGAAACAACCGAAGTTTTTATTGGTCCCGTCCGAATGTTTTTTGATAAGATGAAGTGGTTTGAAGGATCGATGATTGATATGTCCTTTATTACTACCATTATGATTTTGATGATTGTGAATTTGATGTTGCCGACGGTACGAATATAATTAGGACAGGCACGCCTTAGGAGGTATCCATGCTCCCACCACATGAGCTGAAAGTAAACGAGTTTACCCGTGTGCTTCGCGGCTATAACGCTGTAGAGGTAGACGAACACATAAAATTTATGATGGACAAGTATGCAGAATTGTACCGTCATAACAACGAGCTGGAGCGGGAACTGCGAACCGCCACGGCTCATTTTGCCGAGCTTAGCCAGAACGAAGAGGCCATACGCCGTGCCATGGTAAACGCCCAGCGTGCCGAGCATAAAATTGTGTCCGAGGCAGAACAGCGTGCCGAGCTTTTGACCCGCACCGCCCGCCAAAACTGCGACAAGATTCTTGTTGACTTTCGCAACAAAATCCGTAGCGAACAGCTGACACTACACAAACTTCGCAGTGCGGTGGCGGAATTCAAAGAGATGTCCTTGCTCCAGTACAACACTCACCTCGAGTTTCTGAACCAAATTGCACCCACAGCAGGTAGCGACCCTGAATGGGAGCTAACCGAAGAGGACTTTGCCAACGAAGTGCTTGAGCAAATGAAGTTAGACATTGCCCAGGCAACAAGAGAGGACGCCACCCCCACGCCACCGCCGATACCTTTGATGAAAAAAGATGATTTTGGGGATTCTGCTTCAGGCGAAGTTTTGGAGGTGGGGGAAAAGCCTACTGTGTCCCGCCGTGCCTTGATTGACGGGGAGGAAAAGCCCTCTCTCCGCCGTCGTGCTTTGAAAAAGGGCGGGGGCGGAGCGAAAGACGAAGTTATGCCGGGCGACGCACTTATTGAAGCTGCCATTGCCGCAGACAGTGACGGCGCAAGCACTATTTCATTTGACCCGATTATTGCCGCCGAGATAAGCGACGTGCCATCTGCACCAACGCAGGAGATAACCATACAGGAGTGAAGTGCGATATGAATGACTATATTATAACCTTTAGATGGGATGACGAGGCAGGAGTTTGGATTGCTGTTTGCGATGACATCCCCCTTGCCATCGAACATAATTCCTTTGACGCATTGATTGAAAAAGTAAAAGTTATCGTGCCGGAAATATTGGCGTTGAACGCTGTTGCGTAAAAACACGAGCAGACACAAGGTCTGCCCCCGGACTGAAAAAAAAGGTCAAGTTCGTGGGTTATGCACCCACACCGCACAAGTTTTTTGTAAAAAACTTGACTAAAAACTTTTTCTCGCAAAAGCATTAAATGCTTTTGTACCTAAGGGCAGAGCCCCATGCCCTTGACCTATATCAAATAATATTATAAGGTAAAACTATGAAAGACTACACCCCAACCCTAAACCTACCTAAAACCGACTTTCCCATGAAAGCGGGACTTCCCCAGCGCGAGCCGCTTATGCTTGAGGGCTTTGCCCAGGGGAAAATATACGACAAAATGGTGGAGAAGAACAAAAATTGTCCGCCTTTTTTGCTACATGACGGCCCTCCCTTTTCTAACGGGAACATTCATATCGGTCACGCAATGAACAAGTTGCTGAAGGACTTGATTTGCAAAAGTCGTGCCATGAGCGGCTATTCTGTGCGGTATATACCCGGCTATGACAACCACGGACTGCCCATTGAATCCGCTATTGCAAAGCAAAGTGGCGTTGACCGCAACAAAATGTCTGTTGCGGAGTTTCGCACGCGTTGTGCCGAGTTTGCACAAAATTATGTTGACTTGCAAACGGAGCAATTCCAGCGACTTGGAGTGTTCGGGGAGTGGGATAACGCCTATCGCACAATGACCCCCGACTTCGAGGCGGCGGAAGTTGAAGTCTTCGGTAAAATGTACGAGCAGGGGTACATCACCAAGGGGCTAAAGCCTGTGTACTGGTGTCCCAGCGACCAGACCGCCCTTGCGGAAGCGGAGATTGAGTACGCCGACGAGGAGTGCTACTCTGCCTATGTGGCGTTCGCCGTGTCCGAAGCAAGCTCTGCCCTTGCAAAGCTGTGCGAACAGCATAACGCCGCACCCAGCTTTCTTATTTGGACGACCACCCCATGGACGCTCCCGGGCAACCTTGCCATCACCCTCCACCCTCGTGTGGAGTATGCTCTCATTGTCGCAGGTGGGAAGCACTTCATCACCGCCGCCGACCTTGCAGGGGCTACCATGGAAGCAGGTGGCGTTGCCGACTACACCATCCTTGGCACTCTCACAGGTGCGGACATCGAGGGTACACTTGCCCGCCACCCATTCTTGCCACGTGACTCTCGCTTGATTTGTGCCGATTTTGTCACCACCACAAGCGGCACAGGGTGCGTACATACCGCCCCCGGCTTTGGTGCTGATGACTATGTTGCCTGCCGCCGCTATGGGATTGATGTTATTGTTCCTGTGGACGACCGAGGCATTCAGACGGAAGAGGCAGGGCCTTTTGCAGGAATGCACTACAGCAAAAGCAACGCCGCTATTATCGAGTATCTTGAGCAGTCGGGAGGATTGTTCGCTCATGCAAAAATGAATCACAGCTACCCCCACTGCTGGCGTTGCAAAAAGCCGGTGATTTATCGTGCCACACCCCAATGGTTCTGCTCGGTCGAGGCTTTCCGCGACAAAGCGGCTGAGGCGGTGGACAAGGTTGAATTTATCCCCCCATGGGGCAAAGAACGGATGCAGTCCATGCTTGCAGAGCGTGGGGAGTGGTGCATTTCTCGCCAGCGTGTGTGGGGTCTGCCTATCCCTGTTTTCTACTGCGAAAACCAGGATTGCCCCCCCATTTGCACTCCCGAAACTATCGCAAAGGTATGCGAAATCTTTGCCCAGCGTGGCAGTAATGCGTGGTTCGACGACCGGGCGACTGACCTACTGCCTGCGGGCTTTGCTTGCCCAACTTGCGGTGGTAGCGCGTTCACCAAAGAAACAGACACCTTAGACTGCTGGTTCGACTCGGGTGTGACTTTCTACGCCTTGAAGAAGCAATATCCAGAGCTATCCTGGCCCTGCGACGTGTATATCGAAGGCCCTGACCAGTATCGTGGCTGGTTCCAGTCGTCACTGCTGACTAATATTGCCGCCGGCATGGGTGCGCCCTACAAGGCGGTGATTACCCATGGCTGGACGTTGGACGGACAGGGGCGTGCCATGCATAAATCCCTTGGCAACGTGATTCCCCCCGCCGATATAATCAAAAACTACGGGGCTGAACTGCTTCGTGTGTGGGTGGCAAGCGTGGACTATCAGTCGGATGTGCGTATCTCTGATGGGGCGATGAAGCAGTTGTCCGAGAGCTACCGCAAAATCCGCAATACTTTCCGCATTCTGCTGGCTAACCTTGGAGATTTTGACGCGCGCGTAAACAGCGTTGCTTACGCCGATATGCCGGAGGTTGACCGCTGGGCGCTTGCTGAGCTGAACGAGCTTATCCGTGAAGTGCGGGAGGCGTATGACGATTATCGTTTCCACACCGCGTTCCACAAAATCCTGTCTTTCTGCACAATCGAAATGTCCAACCTGTACATTGACATTGTGAAGGATCGTGTGTATGTGGAGGGGAAAGATTCCACCCTCCGCCGCAGTGCGCAAACTGTGATGTATGCGGTGCTGACCGCATTGTTGCCACTATCTGCGCCAATTCTCACCTTCACCGCCGAAGAGGCATGGGGATATTTACCGCATAAGTCGGTGGAGAGTGTGTTTCTTGTGGATATGCCGGAGATTGATATTGATACAACAGCTCCACAGGGGTTAGAGAATGTTAAAAAATACAATGTACCTGGCTGCGAAAAATTTGAAAAAAGAGTTGAGCGAACACTGTTTTTGTACCGCTGGAAATCTCTCTTCGCTATCCGTGACGATGTGGCAAAAGCGCTTGAAATCGCACGTGAAAGCAAGCTGATTGGCAAAAGCCTTGAAGCGAAGGTGACGTTGTATCCTACGGAAGAACAAAGAGAGCTTTTAGCCTCTTGCGATGGGATTTTGTCCGATTTGTTTATCGTTTCGCATACCCATATCAGTATGCACGCTGCTACCGCACCTGCAGACGCATTCACCGCCGACAGCGGGCTTGCCGTCCACGTCGCCCCAGCCGACGGAGTGAAGTGCGAACGTTGCTGGATTCACACCACCGACACAGTGGACGACGAAGGTACGACGATATGCAAGCGTTGTGCAGGGGTGATTGGGGTAGAGTAGAGAGTGTGGAGTTTGGAGGGTGAAGAGTGGAGTTAAGGGCAAAACACCCGTCACTCGCTACGCTCCTGCCACCCTCTTTCAAAAAGAGGGCTTGGGTGCGGCACGAATCCTTTCTTTTGCCTTTGACCTTGACCTTAGCCCTCTTTAATTAAAGAGGGTGGATTGCGGTGGTTTTCCGCAAGACGGGTGTTTTTTTAGAGGTCGCAGCCCAGGGCGTAAGGGCATTTTAACCACGAAATGACACGAAAATTCACGAAAAGGCACAAACAGGAAATCGAACCCACGTAGGGGCGACCTTGACGCCGTTCCCTACATGGTACGGTTTTGGCAAGAAACATACCCTTCCGCACCCGCTATCCGTCCTCGCTGAAGCAACATCGTGCTGAATTTTAAGTATTCGCTGTACCCTCTGCGGGAACTTGTTTGCAATGAATTTCATTGGCAAGGCATCTTCGTGCTACGCCAAGCGAGCATTGTTCATGTTTTGGGGATTTTCAAACCCCTTTTCTGAAAAGGGGTTTGAATGCCGGGTTGTTAGGGGGCGGCAAGAGCCCCCTAACGAAAAAGCGGGTGTAAATTGACGAGCGTGGCTTTATGCGACAGAAACAGCTCCATCTCAAATGGGCAACTTTCGGGTACATCCCGTGTAGGTACACCAGTATCGAATGCTACCAAAGAGCCTGAACTCATCAAGATTGAATGTTGATGCTACCCCAAAAGGCGGGACGCCCAAGGGCGGTCATCCCCTACACAACCCCTTCCCAAGGAAGGGGAAAAAGGTCAAGGGCGTTACACCACTAAATTCGCAAAAAAGCGGAGCAGACCTCCCACAACATTCACCAAAAGGAAACCCATGGAAACAAAAAAAATATCCCGCACAACAATACACAAAATCATTCTGTGGGCAATGGTTTTCGCCATGCTTGCAGTTGACCATCTGACTAAATGGCTGACTACCACCAATCTTGCACGCGGGCAGTCACACCCATTTATACAAGACGTCCTGCATTTTACATATGTACGCAATTACGGGGCGGCACACGGAATGTTTAGAGACAGCCGTTGGGTTTTCCTTTCCCTTTCCTCTGTTGCTATTGTTGTGTTGGTGATAATGCTTGTGTTTTTCTATGACCGCTTTTCCACCCTTGCAAACTTTGGAGCGGCGTCTATTCTTGCAGGCGGTGTGGGTAACATGATTGACCGCACCTTTTTCGGAGAATATCTTTTCGGTGGTGGGGTGATTGATATGATTGATGTCCGTGCGTTCGGCGGAATATGGGGTCCCGTTTTCAACTTTGCGGATATTTTCATCACCCTTGGTGTGGTGGTGTTCATGTTCGCTTTTATCCGTGACGAAATTCGTCTTGCCAAAGGGAACAAGGCGAAATCTTTTGCTGATACTGAGTCCAGTGAACTCCCCCCAACTTGCGAAAAACCACCGCAAGCCACCCCCCTCGCAAGCGAAGAGGGCATGGCTGAACCCAACCATGACCATGACACACAAAATTAGCCCCGTGCAGGTGGGCACGCGCCTTGACCAATTGACGGCAGAACTCGCCGAACTTTCCCGCTCCGCCGCCGCAAAATTGATAGAGGAGGGTGGCGTGACGGTAAACGGCGATACCTTGCCGAAAAACTATCGTATGCGAGAGGGGGACGAGGCAGAAATCACCCTGCCCCCACCCGCCGAACTTGACGTCGCTCCCGAGGACATACCCCTTGATATTGTGTACCAAGATGCCCATCTTGCGGTGATAAACAAGCCCAAAGGCATGGTTGTTCACCCGGGGGCGGGGCATTTAAGCGGCACGTTAGTCAACGGATTGATGCACCACATGAAGGGCAGTCTTTCGGGGATTAACGGGGTTTTGCGCCCCGGAATTGTCCACCGATTGGACAAAGACACCAGCGGACTTTTGGCGATAGCAAAGACCGACCAGGCTCACGCAGGCTTGTCCGAACAGCTTGCAAGCCGCACCATGAAGCGAATTTACCATGCCTTGGTGGTGGGTAATGTGAAAACCGACAGCGGCAGGATAGATGCCCCCATAGGACGACACAAAACCGACCGCACCCGCATGGCAGTAACGCATTTTGCGTTAGGCGGGCGGGAAGCGGTGACAGATTGGAAAGTGCTGGAGCTTTTCGAGGGCTTTACCCTGCTCGAGCTTTCACTGCACACCGGGCGAACCCACCAAATCCGTGTTCACCTTGCAAGCCGAGGTATGCCCGTTATGGGTGACGTAACATATGGCGGCGGTAAAACCCTGTTTGAACGGCAGAACAAAGCCATTTTAGAGGGGCAATGCCTTCATGCGATGCGACTGACTTTTATCCACCCGCACACAGGGGAAGAAATGAGTTTCGAAGCGAACTATCCACCGTATTTTGCGGCGATGTTGGCGAAGTTGAATAATTGTCCTTAAAGGAGTTTCCATGAAATACGAAGTTGTAATGGGTCTGGAAGTTCATGTCGAGCTTGCCACCCAAACAAAGCTGTTTTGCTCTTGCTCTGCCCATTTTGGCGCAGATGCCAACCAAAACACCTGTCCCGCTTGTGTTGGAATGCCGGGTATGCCTGCGGTGCTGAACAAGGGGGCAGTGGAGCTTGCTATTGCCGCCGCCCTTGTAACCAACAGCAAAATCACCCCGGTGATGACCTTTGACAAAAAGAATTATTTCTACCCTGACCTTCCCACAGGGTACCAGATAACCCAGTTATTTGCCCCTATCTGCCGTGATGGTTGGGTGGATATTGAAGTTGCGAGCGAAACTCGCCGCATTACCCTAAAGCAGATACATATCGAAGAAGATGCGGGGAAAATGGTGCATGATGGTCGCATTGGGGCGTCTTTGGTGGACTACAACCGCGCTTCTGTGCCCCTTGTGGAAATCGTGAGCAACCCCGATTTTCGCACGGCGGAAGAGGTGATTGCCTACCTTGAAAAGCTCCGTCTGTTGCTATCTTTCGCGGGGGTGTCCGACTGTAAAATGCAGGAGGGCAGTATGCGTTGTGATGTGAATATCTCTGTTCGCCCTTTTGGGCAGGCTGAATACGGCACACGGACGGAGATTAAAAACATGAACTCCCTAAAGGCCATCACCGCCGCCATTGCCCACGAGTCACAGCGGCATATTGACCTTATCGAGGGCGGACGCGGCGACGAGCTTGTGCAGGAAACACGCCGCTGGGACGACGACATTGCGGCTACTTTCTCTATGCGTGAGAAAGAGGCGGAGGCGGATTATCGCTACTTCCCTAACCCTGAAATCCTTCCTGTCACTATACACGAGGGCTGGATTAGCCATGTTCGTGCCATCCTGCCGGAGCCGTCTCATAAGAAGTTCGCCCGTCTGACCGGCGAGCTTGGCTTGTCCGATTATGACGCAGGTATAATCACCGGAAGCAAGACCTTGTCCGATATTTTCGACGGCACAATGCGCCACTTTCCGAAGGCGAAAGAGGTGGTCAACTGGATTATCGTCGAGCTTCTTGCCATTGCCAAAGGGGATAACAAAGGGGAGGACGATGTGTCTATTGATTGTGAGAAGTTCGCCGCTGTTATGGAGCTTGTGGACAGCAAAAAGGTGAACCGCGCCACCGGGAAAAAGCTGTTATCCCTTGTGTGGAAAGACAACATTGACCCTGTGGCGTATGTGGAGGAAAACAATCTTGGCATGGTGCAGGACGATGGACTTGTGCAAAGCCTTGTGGCACAGGTGCTGGTGGAGTTTGCCGCCTCGGTGCAAGAGTACCGAGAGGGCAACGCCAAGGCGTACAACTTCCTTGTGGGGCAAACCATGCGGAAGTTAGCAGGCAAAGCCGACCCTGCCGCAGTGAACGCGGAACTGAAACGACAGCTTGAAGGGCAATGAAGAATGAAGAATTAAAAATGAAGAATTGGTGAAATTTGCTTCGCAAATTACAGATTGAAGAAAAAGGTCAAGGTCGTGGGGTTTCACCCCACACCCGACCACCTTTTTGCAAAAAGGTGGAACAAAAACTTTTTTCTCAAAAGCATGAAATGCTTTTGTACCAAAGTTTTTGAGGTTCTTAGGAACTTTTTTCAAAAAGTTCCTAAGTGGGGTTTGGGGCAACGCCCCAAGACAAAAAAGACTTTTTCTTCAGGTTAATCATCCCAAGGACACCCCAATGAAAGACAACAAAAATCTGCCCTCACAAGTCGAAACAGCGGACACCGAGGAAAAATCATACACGGGCAAACAAATTCAGTGGTTTCCCGGGCATATGGCGAAAACACGACGACTTATTTCTGAAAACCTTTCCCAGGTGGACGCCGTTTTGGAGTTGTTAGACGCTCGTATTCCAAACGGGTCAAAGAACCCGGAAATTCTTCGATTGTGCCAGCACAAGCCCATACTCACCCTGCTGAACAAGTCGGGGCTTGCTGACCCAAACGCCACTCGTGAATGGATAAAGCATTACGCCGACAGGGGGCATGCCAGCCTTGCCATTGACTGCATCAGCGGCGAGGGCATGAAAAACCTGCTCCCTACTGTGCGCGAACTCCTTGGTGAGAAAATCCAGTCTTACGCCAACAAAGGAATGCACGGACGCAAGCTGAAACTTATGGTTGTCGGCGTGCCAAATGTGGGCAAATCTACCCTCATCAACCGCCTTGCAGGACGGAAGCGTGCCAAAGTCGAGGACCGCCCGGGAGTGACACGGGACAAGCAATGGGTCATTGTCAGCGACCAGTTTGACCTAATGGATATGCCCGGGGTGCTGTGGCCAAAATTTGAAGATGAAGCGGTGGGCGAAAATCTTGCCATCACCGGGTCAATCCGTGACCAAATTCTTGACATCGAGCATATTGCAACCCTGCTATGCCGCCGCTTGCAGGAACGCTATCCCGCCCTGCTGTGCGAACGATACAAGATAACGGAAGAAGAGGTCGCCCAACTGCCCGACTATGACTTATTAGAAGCCATTGGACGAAAGCGAGGCTTTCTTCTTCGTGGCGGAGTAGTGGACACCGAGCGAACAAGCGTGATTTTGTTGGACGAATTTCGCGGCGGCTTAATTGGGCGGATAACGCTTGAGAGAATATTGTAGAAACAAAATCCCCCTCATGTGAGGGGGATTTTAGATTGTCGATAAAGGTCAAAGTCGTGGGGTTTCACTCCACACCCCACCACCTTTTTGTAAAAAGGTGGAACAAAAACTTTTTTCTCAAAAGAATGATATACTTTTGTATCAAGGTTTTTGCCGTCAAACAGATCGCCGTAATGCGTGAGCGGGCAAACTTGTGCGGTGTGGGCGCATAGCCCACGACTTTGAACTTTCTCTTCAAATTAAATCCCCCCTCATACGAGGGGGGGATTTTTTGTTATACAGCAGAGCGTTTTTTCATCAATGTAGTATATCCAACAATTACGATTCCAACAACTGCAAGCCCGATAATCAAAACGGTACTCTCTCCTGCTGGAGGAGTAGGATCTTGTTGATTATTATCGTTTTGGTTTTGGTTTTGGTTTTGGTTGTTGTTGTTGTTTTGGTCATCACCATCAACTGCTGGGGTAGGGACGATTACGATCAAATCCGCAGTGTTTCCCGCACCAAATTCAGCAGTGAAACTTACTGAACCAGCAGGCAAAGTAGCAAGGAACGCCTCGGATAGAGTGATAATCGTGCCACCAGGAGCAACCGCAGTAGCGAAACTACCGGCAAGAACAGCAGTGCCATCTGCACGAAGCAGGCGAGTAAATGTTGCGATGTTGCCATTTACAGTAGCACTTACTGTGCCAGTTCTGTTTGTCCATGTACCAAAATTATCAATTACTGCATAGGGAAGAGTTTCTGTAGAAATCACCACAATAGCATTTGTGGCATCCAAATCGCCCGCTTGTGGTATAATCGCGCGGTATGCACCGATTGGAGTTTCTGGAACTTCAAGGACTGGACCAGTAATAGGAAGAGCGTGGATACGGGTTGTGCCATCATATATATACACCATTTCACCCATTAACGATTCTGAAGAAGGGATGATAATAGTTGCTGTGCCTGTCAAGCCAGTTTCGGCAGGTGCACCAAGCAAAGCTGAGCTCCAGTGTCCGACAAGCCCTTGCTCTGCAACAACTGCACTACGTATAGCAGCATTCAACGCACCGGGAGCAAGTGGGTACAATGGATGAGCAATGCGAGCACCACTGTTCATAATATGGTTACGAACAGGGGCGGTTATTGCTCTACCAGCACCTGTAGCTAAATATATTTCAATCATAGGAATAACGTTCAGTCCACTTTGACGGAAAATACCGTAAGCGAAAACATCACCTCTTGATAAACCAAGTCTACGATATGAATTTTCGCGGTTTAGGCTAAATATCGAATGGGATGCTTCATAGCGACATGTGCCGGCTTCAAAAGCATATAGCAAGCGAACAAGGCGTGTGTTATGATTGTTTATAGAAAGTACAAAAGCATCTCGTTCGGCGTTGGAAGTCGGTCGAATATTCCACCGGTTGTTTTGGTAGCTATGACCACGATGCATATATTGCATAAAGTTCGGGAAAACGTTAGTTACAACGTCAACCAAGCCAAGGTTAGAGTCAAAGCGATGCCCAAGTTCGTGCATAGCAAGGAAGTCCATAGTTGGGCTGTTAGGAACCATAGTGGTTACACGCAAGTAGCGTTGCAGTCCAAGTCCGCTTTGAGCTGCTGTCACGTTTGTTCCACTCATGCCAAGAACGCGGTTAGCCATGAAAGCAAGGCCCGGTCCGCGGTAAGCGGGGATAGCAAACTGTCTTGTGTGAACAAGTCTGTCCCATGGGTTAGCGGAGTTAATGCACAAAGCATACCAATAGTTGAACCAGTGAGTCATGTGTTCTTGGTTGTCAAGAATGTTTTGAATACCCTGTCCTGTACGAGTGTGGTCTTGTCCCTGTACAAGATTACCTAACATAAGGTCGTTTCTATCCGCCCAAGCAACCATCATTACATAGGTTGGACTTTGGATAATAGCAAACATTTGCCCAAAATCGGCGGTGGCAGCTGTAGGGACAAATGTCCAGTTTGCCAGCCAGTTGGCTTCTGTAATATAAAAGTGACCCATGGCCGGATTGGCATCTTGATAATTAAACAGATTTATACTGCGAACACTGTTTGCGCCTGTAAGAGCAAAGCGAACTTCAATGGTGCTGTGACCATTGTCGTTACGCGGCGTAACAATTGCCGGAACAATACCCATTCGCGGGAAAGAACTTCCATCTCTTGAAGTGCCGCTTCCGTGACTGATTGTTTGCCAGTTATCTCCGATAGCTCCGCGACCGTGTCCGGGAGTACCATTCCAAACGGCGTGATAGCCATAAAGAGTCAGGGCGGTTTGACCTCCGCCTGTTGGGCGGTCTATTACACGAATGTCAAAGCTGGAGTTTGGCATAGCATACAAACCAAGAATTTGTTGGTCTACGCCGTTACGCTGATTACCAGTAGCAACGGTTGCACCAAAATCTGCGTTTGGCATACTGTGAATTACACGACGCACAAGAAATTGTGTGCGACCAGCCTCGAACACCACCGGTACATTGATATTTACCGTTGTACCACGAGAGTTTGTGATTTGGTATGTAATCGTGGTGTTTGTAGTAATCGCAGGGTTTGCGGGGGCAGTACGCTGAATATGGTGGGTAATATCCCCGTCGAACACATCGGATGCAAATGTACGGAACGCGGCGTCACGAATATCGACTGTTGTGCCGGCAGGAGCATAAATTGCGATTACACCATAGAAAAACGGAGCATCCGCATAGGCGGCACTTGAGGTGTCAGCCCAGCCTGGCTTTGCTTCCGGGCGACCTTCATGGTTAAAAACTCGTCCGTTAAATCCGGATATGTCAAAATTACCGACATTGTTCGGGATAAACGGAGAGGCTAATCCGCCGGATGTTGGCGTAACATCAGTAATTTGTTGTGGCGAAGCAGTTGCAGGTCCTGTAGTTCCAAGGGCAATAGCCATTGTGACAAGCATTGTCATAACAAGAACAAGTGCAATTATCTTACGCGCCTTAATTGTTTTGATCATAATAAAATCTCCTGTTTTAGTTGAGTGTGATTACGACATTGTTCAAACTACACACTTATTATCATAATTATACAACATATCAAAGCCTTTGTCAATAGGTTTTGTAAAAATATTTTTGTAAGTTTTTTAATGGTTTATTGCCCATTTACAGCCATGGTAATATCTACAAAAATAGCCAATGCTATCACTCCACATACCATTTTGCCTGTGCTTTGTACATATCCGCATACAAACCGCCCTGCCCCATCAGCTCCTCGTGACTGCCGTCTTCAACAATTTTGCCTTCATCGAACACCAAAATTCGGTCAACAACGCTTGTGATACCAAGCCTGTGGGAGATGAGAATGGTGGTCTTATCCCCTGTCAACTCGGCGAAATTGCGGTAAATTCGTGCCTCAGAGATTGGGTCAAGTGCGGCCGTCGGTTCGTCGAGTATGTACATACAGGCGTGACGGCGGTACAACGCCCGCGCAATGGAAATCTTCTGCCACTGCCCTCCCGACAGGTTGCGCCCCGATTCGGCGAACACACCAATCATCTCGTCAAGGGCATTTTCATGCTCCGCAACAACCTCATCAGCACCCACTTTTTGCAGGAGTTCGGCGAGGAATGCGTCGTTATCTTCCCCAGTTTGTTCGGGGGCGGAAATGTTGATGTTGTTCCTCAGGGTGTCCTCGTATTTGCAGAAATTTTGGAACACCACAGACACCGACTGTCGCACCTGGGCGGTATTCGCCGAAATCTCCACCCCGTTCATCTCCGCACTTCCGCTGGTCGGCTCGTACAACCCGCATAAAAGGTTGATAAACGTAGACTTTCCGCTACCGTTCGCACCAACAACGGCGATTTTCTCCCCTTGGCGAATGGTCACATTGAACCCGTCCAAAGCCTTTTTCTCGCTGTTAGGGTAGCAAAAATCCACATCACGGAAAACCACGTCCGCTTTTTCGTATGGCGTTTGCAGGGTAGCTTCATACGCCTCTTTTTCCGTTTCAAGCAGGACGAAAAAGTCCTCCATGTAGCGAATGTCGGTGGTGATTCCCGTTGCGTCCACAAGCAAGCGCGTGGTGATGCTTTGCAGTTGCCCCGCCGCAGTTATCACAAGCATCAGCGAGCCGATTCCCCTGTCGGGATTGGCGAAAATGCCAATGGCTGTGATGATTATCACCGCCAAATACACCCCATTGCGAAGCAGGTCGGTTAATCCGTTGCCCAGGGTGTGTTTACGAGTGAGTTTTTGCCTTTCGCCAATCCAAGTGCCGACATATCCTTTCCACAGCTTATTCAAATATGGATACAGTCCAAAAAAACGCAACTCTTTTTGACCCGGGTCATGGCGAAAACGGTAGCTCATATGCAGGGACAAATTGCCGTATTGAGAGAAATACAAACGATTGTCGTATGTTTCATTTTTCTGCATCATAGTAAGTATTGCCGCAGGAATACAAGTCACAAGAATAATCAACACAATCCATGGGCTAACAAGCCAAAGAATGAATACAATACTGAAAAATGCGATTAAATTTGAAATCCAGTTTAATATTAGTGCAATTCCACCAGTGGCTTTGTTGCCCGAATATGCGCGAAACAGGTTCACTCGTTTAAGAAAATCATCGTGATTTTCAATATATTTCAACGGAACACGGGAGAATAACATTAGCGCCTGTTTGTCGATATACTCATTTATTCGTAGTGAGTCTTCGGTTGAATAATAGCTACTGATGAAAGAAAATATCGTTTGGGCTATGTACAAGCCTATTAGCACGAGTAGGGAGATTAACACTACACGAAATGCGACTTCACCTTGGTACAGGCTTTGTGCACCGTCACTAAAAACAGCCAGTTGCAGGGAGATTAGCATAGGAAAGAACGCCATGCCCAAGCCAAGTATGCTAACAATCAGCGACATACGACTTTTCAGGGTAATGCTTAGTGCAATTGCCTTGCGATAATATTTGAATTTGCTCATTTGTTGTCCTTTCTGTGGGGGGAATCTTTGTTGTCTTTTGAAACAACAAAAATATTGTCATTGCGGGCTTGACCCGCAATCTCATGTCATGTTTCCTACTTAAATAAATCATCCCATCTCGGATTAAACTTACCTATCAGCTCGTTTTTCCATTCTCGTTTCCAATTCATCAATTGCTTTTCTCTTGCGATAGCTTTCTTTGGACATCTAAAAACTTCATAATACACAAGTCTGTTGCAGTTATATTTCGCCGTGAAACAATTTTCATTGATTTTGGCTTTGTGTTCATTGACACGGCGGCGCAAATCATTTGTTATGCCAATATAAATAACTTTGCTATTGAAATTAGCCATGAAGTATATGTAGTAATTTTTCATTCGTTGTCCTCCGTTTGTAACATGAGATTGCGGGTCAAGCCCGCAATGACAATGTTTTTTGCGTATCTATATTCAACAAAAAATTTTCGTTACAACCTTAATGACAGTGTTTTTGTTGTTTCTTGAAACAACAAAGATGGAATATTCCACCCTCACCCAACGTACCATTGCGCCTGCTCGTTGAAAAAGTTCGCATACAGCCCGCCTTGTTTCATCAACTCAGCGTGCGTGCCAACCTCCGCAATCTTTCCACCATCAAGCAACACAATCCTGTCTGCCATGCGAGCGAATCCCACTCGGTGGCTGATGAGAATTGTGGTTCGCCCCTCTGCCTTTTGCTTGATATGCTCAAACTGCTCAAGCTCCGCAAGCGGGTCAAGCATGGACGCCGGTTCGTCGAATATTAGTATGTCTTTGTCGCTAATATGCGCACGTGACACCCCAAGTTTTTGTCGCTCGCCCCCCGAAAATATCACACCCTCAGGCAGCACTTGTCGGTCAATATATGTATCCTCGCCCTTTGGCAACTTCTGCACAAAATCATATGCACCACCTTTTTTCAAAGCCTCGGTAATCCGCTCTCTGTCCTCAATATGGTCAATGTCGCCGAATCCGATATTCTCGTGAATCGGTAGATGAAACAAGCAATAATCTTGAAAAAACGCCCCGATTTTGTTCTTCAAAAAGCCCTCTTCAAGGGTATCATAATTCTGCCCGTCAAAATATAATTCACCGCCTTTTGGGCGAAAAAGTTGCAACAAAATGTTCACAAGGGTACTCTTGCCACTACCATTCACCCCCACAAGAGCGATGGTTTCGCCCTTTTTGATTGACAGGCTCACATCATCAAGTGCCACGTTGCCGCCAGGGTAGGCGTAGTTCAAACCTTTGGTTTCAAAAAGGTTGTCCGTGTCATAACCAAGGGCGTTTTCTGCCGATATTGGCTGTGGCGGCTTTCTATCGCAAATTTCTCGCACAGTTTTCATCACATGAAGTCCATAACTAATGCTACCCATATAGCCGGAAAGTTGCCCTATCGAGCCTGAAATGTTCATAGTAAGTGTGAATATAACAAGCAATGCCCCGACCTCCAAGTTGCCGTTATATAATGAAAAAAGAGCGTATATCGTCATTGCACCAACAAAAATGTTGAAGATAAGTCCGCTAAAAAAGCTGCGTAAATCCCATGTAAGGTTTTCTTTTTTTCTAAATGCAAAAAAATCTCGATAGGACTTTTCCCATTTATCAAGCATATGCTTTTGTAAGCCGAACACACGAATTTCTCTTGCGGCTTCTGGGTTGCGAGTTAAGTTGAAATAATGCTGTGCAAGGCGATGATTACCTTTTGCCTTGTCAAAGCGTTTTTCCAATCGTTTGTTAAACATAGCATTATATACATTTGTCCCTATCATGAAAAGTAGTGCAATAACAAACACAAGCATCGAGGCTCGGCTCGCTACAACAAGCAAGGCGATAGTCCCAATTAGCGAACTGACAAATCCAATCGACCCGGTAATAGTATGATTAAACGCACCTGTTTTGTATGTAGCTGCATGAAAATCGTCGTTTTTGCTCTTAACCATTAGTTCTTCTAATGGATAATTCATTATGCCGTCAGACAACTTCTCCACAATTCCCACATAATACTTATCATATACCAAAGTATACATCAAGTCATAGTTCAGCCTGTTGGACAAGCCCACAAGGGTAAGAATAATCCCAAAGGTGATAATAGTGGGCAGAACCGCGCTAAATGTCCCGTCACCTGTAGCGATAAAGCTGCCGATAGCATCAATGATTGCACGTTGATAGCTAAGCGCAATAGCTGGCAACACCGCCGCCGCTGTTGTTAGTAAAAGCAATATAATCAGCAGGATTTTATTTATTCTCCATGCTTGTTTGTATGTCCACATTAGTGTTGAAAGTTTTGTTTTCATGGTATACCTTCGGTTTTTTGTTTTACGCACCTAATTATATCACAAAATCAGGGTTTGTTCAATTACCCCCCCGAATTTACAATTTGTTCACAAATAAGGGGTTGTTATAGCGTATTATGGGTGTGGAAAACAAAAGTGGAGGAAAGATTGTGAAAATTGCACTTATAGGAATGACAGGATGCGGAAAAAGCACGGTGGGGGTGGCGTTGGCGAAGGAGCTTGGCTATGCTTTCGCCGATGTTGACCGCGTTATCGAGGCGCGGGAGGGGGACAGCGTGGCGAACATATTCGCCCAGCGAGGGGAAGCCGCCTTTCGCGACGCTGAAACCGCCGCACTTGACGCCTTGCTGTCGGCAGAGGGTAACGCAGTCCTTGCTTGTGGTGGCGGCATTGTACTGCGGGAGGAGAACCGCAAAATGCTTGATGCAATGGCGTTTGTCGTCCTACTCACCCGCCCGCCGGAGGTGGTGCTGACACACCCCGAAGTGGTGAACCGCCCTCCCATTAACGGCGAGCCGCAAAAATATCGTGAACTTCTGGCACAACGACAGCCGCTATATCTTGCGGCGGCACAGTTAGAGGTGGACGCGATGGATGTTGAAACAGCGGTTGGAGAAATAACAAAAAAATTTCATGTATAATACCCAATATTTCGGTAAAAATAAGAATGCAAGTATTTCAAAAAATACCGAAAGGAAGTGATTTATCATGGAAAACCAAAACAAAAAAAGCACATCCGGTCAACAAAAAAGCAACAGCGGCTCGAACAATGCCGGCAACAACAACGGCAACATGAACAACAAAAAAGGCACTACTGAAAACAACACAACAGGCAACAACACCAACAACAAATCGGGCAGCAACAAGACCACAAACAATAGCAAGTAAGCAAATTTCCCCTTGGTGAAAATCAAGGGGGATTGTTTTGTAGGAGTGCATTTGTAGTCGGATAATTGGGGTGCGCATGTGATTTTTTCAAAAACGAACATTTTTTCGCAAAACCTCTTGACAGGCTGGCAAAAAGGGTGTATAATAAAAGAGAACATAAGTTTGCATTAGAGTAAGGTGTTGGATAAAGATAAAGCCATGTTTCATTCTCGTTATATTGACTTTTTCAAAATCGTTGCTACGCAATGAAACAGGGTGAAGAAAACCCAGAAAACACCTTGGGGCGTTGCCCCAAACCCCACTTAGGAACTTTTTGAAAAAGTCACTCAAAATAAAGGTACAGTGAACCATGAACACACACGAAAAACTTGAAATACTCACAAACAGCGCAAAATACGATGTTGCCTGCACCTCTTCCGGGGTGAAAGACCGCCCAGGCAAGACCGTGGCGTGCGGGGTTTGCCACGCCTTTTCGGCAGATGGGCGGTGTATCACCCTGCTGAAGATACTGCTATCTAACGAGTGCATTTACAACTGCAAATACTGCGTCAACCGCACAAGCAACGACGTGCCACGGACTACATTCACCCCTGCCGAGCTTGCGGAGCTGACGGTGGAATTTTACCGCCGTAACTATATTGAGGGGCTGTTTCTGTCCAGCGGTGTGGTGAAAAATCCCGATTACACCATGGAGCAGATGATTAAGGCACTCGAGCTACTTCGCCACACCCACAATTTTTGGGGTTACATCCACGCAAAAACCATCCCGGGGGCTTCTCCCGAGATGGTTCATCGTCTTGGCCTGCTTGCCGACCGCCTAAGCGTGAATATCGAGCTTCCCAGCGAGGCAAGTCTGAAGCTCCTCGCCCCGGATAAAACCCGCGCCGCCGTCCTTGCTCCCATGGGGCAAATTCGTCAAATGGGGGAGCAAAACACCCGTGAACTACAGCTTTATCGCTCCGCTCCCAAGTTTGCCGCCGCAGGGCAAGCCACCCAGATGATTATCGGAGCTTCCCCCGAAACCGACTACCAAATCATCAAGCTGTCCAGCGCAATGTACGAAAAATACGCCCTCCGCCGTGTGTTTTTCTCGGCGTATGTGCCCACCTCCAACGACAGTTTGCTTCCCTCCATGGACACCAATCCACCCCTATTGCGGGAGCATAGACTATATCAAGCGGACTGGCTGATGCGATTCTACAAGTTCAAGGCGGACGAGATTTTATCCCCTGAAACCCCCGATTTCAACCCCTATCTTGACCCGAAATGCAACTGGGCGTTGAATAATCTTCACCTTTTCCCCATTGATGTGAACAAAGCGGGGCTGGCAGATTTGCTCCGCATTCCGGGGGTAGGTCCCACCAGCGCGGAGCGGATTGTCACCGCCCGCCGTAACGGACGGCTGGCTCTGGCTGACCTGCGGCGAATTGGGGTTGTCCTGAAGCGGGCGCAGTATTTCATCGTCGCCGCCGACCACCTGCCCCCAACAAGCAAGGACGCCACGGTTCGTGCCTTGCTTGACCCGGGTGCGTTTAATTTCGGGGTGGAGCAACTCACGATTTTCTCACCCACACCAGCCACCACCCTCCACCTGCCCCCCGCCCAAAAGGCAGAGCGGAACGCCCTTGAGGAGGTGGTGGAGGGCTTGGTGGCGGGGATGTAGGCGTTTTTATTTTTAGTAAGCGTTTTTACCACGAAATACACGAAAATTACGCTCCGCACTAATGCTGTAGGGAGACCGTCCTAGGTCGCCCGCCGAATGGGATAGCACCTAACAATCGGGCGGGCATGGAAACCCGCCCCTACAACAATGTTTCGCTTTTTCAGTACAAACTGGCGAACACAGTTCGCCCCTACAGGGCAACAAAACCCGCACCGCACCCGTAGGGACAGCAACCAACCTCCGCCTTTTCAATAAAATAATTTGCGTAAGCAAATTTTCCTTAATTTTTCATTTTTCATTTTTCATTTCCCGAGGTTCTCATGACCACAACACAACAAATCTTCACCTACGACGGCAGTTTCGACGGCTTTCTGACTGTGATATACCACTGCTTTCACGAGAGGGCGCGCCCTCTTGACATTGCGGCGGAGGACAGCTACGCCAGCCTGTTTCCTCCTCGCTTTATCCCCGCCGACACCGCTCTTTCGGGGCGAGTATGGGACAGCATTCCCCGCAAAATCTCATCGGAGACGGCACAGCTTGTCACCGATGTTTTCTACTCCTGTATGCCGCAAAAAGAGTTGGCACTACTGAATTTCCTTCTGCGGGCGTACAAAGAGGGCGGGCGGTTGCTGAACAGCCTTGGCGACCCGATGATTGCTCCCCTGCTAAAAGCCCGCGGACACCTTCGCATCGAGGCGCACAAGCTGGTGGGGTTCGTGCGATTTCGTGACACAGCAGGAGGGTTAGTGTCCGAAATTACCCCGAAAAACTTCATTTTGCCCTACATCGCCGACCACTTCATGATGCGTTACGACAACGAGGATTTTGCTATTCACGACAAAACCCACGGGGCGGTTCTCGTATGGGCAAAAGGCGAGGACGGCGCGCGGAAAAGCGACATTTTTCAGGTGGACAGCATCGAATTTCCCGAAAGTTCGGCAGAGGAAGAGCGATTCGAGTCATTGTGGAAGCTGTTTTACGCCACAGTTGCCATCAAGGAGCGGTACAACCCCCGCTGCCGCATGACCCTGATGCCCAAGCGATATTGGGCGAATATGCTGGAGGTGAAGGAGGAGTTGGGGCGGGGGTGAAATATTTTTTCGCCATATGTTGCTTTTTATGAATTGGTATGGTATACTGGTTGTATAAATGCGAAAAGAGAAATCTGCCAAGAATGCAACTAACAAAGGAGTATCAACCATGAGCACTACAAAACGAAAGCTCGCCATTTCCCTCGCCCTGCTAATACTGTTTTCTGCTCTTTCTGTTGTGTTTTTAAGTGGATGTAGGAGAGAAGATGCTTTCACTACTCCAATGGTTACAAGAAGACATTTTCTTCGTGATGATGGCACAGTTTGGCGCTTCCAGGGCGGACTTCGCCTTTCAAAAATTGAAAATGTTTACAATATTGTTCATATCGCAACATTTTATGGCGGACCCGCTATTGGATTTTTTGCACTTAAAGAAGATGGCACCGTATGGGCATGTGCCTAATTTATTTTATCCGTACATACTAAGCCGTTAAAAAATATAGGATATTCAAGGCTTTTAGGGTATTCACGGTATCTATTCACAACTAAAGTTTGCATACAGCCGGACGCTCTTATCTGAAAATGTTTCTATCCGGCTAATCAGTTTATGGATTGTTGCCTTACTTAAAATCTCGTTAGCCATAAAATCATCAATCGCCGCCAATACTTCCCGGCTGTCCTCTTGATACTTCATAAGCTGGGTTTTGCGTTGTTGCAAGGCTTCCATGTTACTTTCCAAAGTGGCGCGGCTCTTGGTAAAGTCCTCATACAGAAAATCATAATCCCGTTCTGCAACCTTACCTTTTAACTTGTCTTGATAGAGGAAACGTAAAGCGTTTTGCGCTTGGTCGAGTTCCTTTTTTATTGCCTGTTCTTGCTTTTCAAGCCCCTCTAATTCAATCTTTACCTTGCCACCTTTTGCACTTTCCAATAGTTCAGCCCGGTTAATGCGGCTTTTGAAAAGGCGTTTTAACTCGTTCAAAACAAATTCTTCAAGTTCCAATTCGGGTATGAAGTATCTGCCCGTTGTGCAAATCTTTTTTCTGTAACCGTAACACACAACATTAAACACGGTAGAATTTTTGTTACGGTCAAAAGTCATTTTGTTTCCACACTCACCACAGAACAAAAGCCCTGCTAAAATGTGTTGATAAAATTCTCTTTTCCCGGTTTCGGGGTTTTTGGTTTGCTTTACGTTGTTACGCCCTACAAGTGATTGCACCATGTCAAAAACTTCATTTGTTACAACGGGGTCGTGCATACCGGGTACAGTTATCCATTGGTCTTTTGATAAAATATCGTACTTGTCGAGTTTGTAATTAACTTTCCGATACTTGTTTTGCACCATACAGCCGATATAGGTTTTGTCAGTTAGGATTTTACGGATTGTTGGAGCGCACCATTTACCCGTTATGTTGGGCTTACCCCCTGCATATTTGCTATTTTGCTTTTTATAGAGGATTGGGGGAAGTATACCCTCATCATCAAGAGATTTTGCTATACCTACATAGGTTGCGCCCTCACAGTATGCGGCGAATATCCGGCGTACTACCACGGCGGCGGGTTCGTCAATTTCAAAAGTTCCTTTGACTTCCCCTAACTTATAGCCGTATGGGGGAAAGCCACCAATATACAACCCGGCTTTGCGCTTGGCTCTGAACGTAGCAAGGATTTTGTCGCTAATGTCTTTTGAATACATATCATTCATTAACAGCTTAAAATAGATTTGCATACTACTACTGCTATCCATACCGCTTGAAAGTGAATCATAGTTTTCTAAAATAGCCACATAACGGATTTTGTTCAATGGGAAATACTTGTGTACATAGTCGCTTGTTTCGCCCATGTCGCGCCCAAGCCTTGAAAGGTCTTTGGTTATAACCATGTTGACGCGCCCGGTTTCCATGTCTTTTAGTAAACGCTCGAACCCCTCACGTTGGAAGTCTTGCCCGGTAAAATCTATTGTTGCGTGTTTTCGTTACGGAAGCGGAACGGGATTTTATCTATGACAAAATGAATGAGGTAAATACAAATAACTTTGGAGCATACGCCCGTAAAATGCTTATAGACGGTTACGCCATACATACCGACTAACGCAAAAGTTCCAATAACAACAGCGGCTACAATAGTTTGATATATCCAAAATGAAACTGTATCAAAGTGGATATGTAGCCGAAATGCTGTATACCATATTGCTAAGATGAAAATACCAAGCATTATTAAAGGCATTGCTATATTTAATGCTCTCCGCATTGTACATCCTCCATTTCATTCATTCTGTTATTGGCTTTGATAATTTCATCAAGCGAAACATCGGGATTACGCCAACGTACAGCACTACGCTCCCGCTTCATGTGCATTGCGTTTTTAGGACAGTTGTGTAAGCAAGCCAAGCACCCTGTACAAGACTTCCCAAAACTAACGTCATCATTGACCGTGATATTTCCACTCGGGCAAACTTTCGTACAGATTGTGCATTTATTACACTTGCTATCTATTGAAAATTTTTTAGGCACATTCTCATAGTTAGGGATTCTGCTTACAATAGTAGTAAACAGGCTTGTAATTGCGCCAGCTTTTTTGTCGGGGTTCTGCTTTCGTGCGGCAATGTTTTTCACAATCTCTGTGATTTTTGGTTCAAAATTGCTGTCTACTTTTTGGGCAATTTGTTTTTCGATACTTGCCTGTGACATGGTATTGTCAACGGTTACGGCATCGTCCATATAGTCAAACCTACGACCGCTCTGTGTTGCTAACTTTTGCATGACTTGTAGTGAAGCCCCTGCCATGCCGCCACTTGTGGCAATGACAAAAGAATATTCGCACTCAAACTTTGCTTTTCGCATGAAGTCTTGAACTATGTCGGGTGCAGTAGCCCAATAGACGGGGAAGATAACGCCGATTACATCATCTTTGTATGCAAAAGCCGGACGCTACCCGTGTAGCCGGGTTTAATGCTTGGAAGAAAGATTTTAAGCGAAGTGTAAATAAGGGCGAAAAAGGCATTAAGATTATTGCCCCTGCACCATTCAAGACCAAACAGGAAGTAGACAAGCTGGACGGCAACGGCAAGCCCGTTATTGGCACAGACGGTAAACGTGTTAAGGAAGAAAAAGAAGTTACTATACCAGCCTTTACAGTTGCTACCGTTTTTGATGTATCGCAGACGGACGGCGAACCCTTACCCCAGCTTGGCGTTAGTGAGTTGACCGGGAGCGTTGAGCAGTACAAAGATTTTTTTGCCGCAGTAGAAAAAGTATCACCCGTTCCCGTTGACTTTGAAAAAATCAAGACAGGCGCAAAGGGATATTTCCACCTTGAAGAAAAGCGCATTGCTATAAACGAGGGTATGAGTGATGTACAAAATCTTAAAACCCTAATACATGAAATAGCACACGCCCGTATTCACGACATAACCAGAGGGGACGGAAGGGGATGGGGTATTATATCAACCAGAAGATACACAGTAATATTAAATACCAATGGAACTGTAGACCTTGAAACTTCCTGCCAAGAATGCGGTGGACATATACACCGCTTACATGAGTTAGAAAACATCACTTCTGTTTTTTCAATAGGCGATGCCGCAATTGCACTTCGAGATGACGGCTCGCTTTGGGCTTTTGGAAACGGAGAGAGTGCAAGAACTTTTTTAGGCTTAGACCATACCCCAAGACAAATCGAGTTTCGCCAATGACCAATCCCACAATATACATAGCCACCCAGGGTTGCAGGGTGAACCAATACGAAAGCTCGGCAATGGCGGGGCTGTTTGCAGAGGCGGGCTTTGCGGTGGTGCAATCCCCCGAAAAGGCAAATGTTTGCCTATTCAACAGTTGCACCGTCACCGCCGAAAGCGACCGCAAGGCGCGCCAGTCCATTCGCCGTTTGCTCCGTAGCAACCCTAACACAAAAATCATTGTCACCGGCTGTTACAGCCAGCGCACCCCCGATGAAATCGCCGCTATTTCGGGGGTTGCTTTGGTTTGTGGCAACAAGGAGAAATTGCAGGTAGTGCAGTACGCTCTTGCCCTTGTCCGTGGGGAAAAGATTCCCCAAAACCAAGTAACACCAATGGATAACGCCCCATTTGAAGAAATGCAAGCCGAGGAAGACAGCCGCACTCGTGCATACATCAAAATCCAAGACGGGTGCAGTCGTGCTTGCAGTTACTGCATTATTCCTGCTGTGCGGGGGGCGGCCCGCTCCCGCCCGATGGACAGCATTCTTGCAGAGGCGAACCGCCTGTGCGCGGCGGGGTATGTGGAGCTTGTCATTGCGGGGATTGAGGTTAGCAACTTTCAACCCGGTTTGGTGGAACTCCTCCGCAGGCTGTCCGAGATTGCCACCTTGCGGCGCATTCGCCTTTGCTCCCTGTATCCCACCACCATCACCTGCGATTTTGCAGACGCAGTCGCCGCCCTACCCAAGGTGATGCCACATTTTCACCTGTCCATGCAAAGCGGGAGTAGAGAGGTGCTACAGCGAATGAACCGCCCATACGACCCGGAGAAAATCGCCGAATACATGGCATATATGCGAGAAAAAATCCCCGCTGTCAGCTTTAGCGGAGATTTTATCGTTGGTTTTCCAGGGGAAAGTGAAGAGAATTTCGCCGAAACCTGCACTTTTGTGGAGCAGGCAGGCTTTATGGACACGCATATCTTCCCCTTTTCCTCCCGTCCATCTACCCCTGCGGCGGATATGCCCCAAATCAGCCCCCAAGTGAAAAAATCCCGTGCCGCCCGCCTTGCTGAGGTGGGCGAAACAGCCAAAGCGCGCCATCTTTCCGCTATTGCCAGCTGTGGAGAAGTCATGGACGTGCTGTGCGAAACCTCTGCGGACGGAGTGTGCGAGGGGCTGACCCCATGCCACGCCCGCATTAGATTCCACGGGGCGGCGGCGCAGGGGCAGATTGTCTCCGTGCGACCGGAGAGAGTGGAGGGTGGAGTGCTGTGGGGGGAATGCAGAATTAAGAATGAAAAATGAAGAATTGAGGTAGATTTGCTTCGCAAATCTTCGATGAGTAGCGAAAAGCAGACGCAAAGATTGACCGATTTTGTAGTCATACCAACCCTACATATCATCCACCACTAACGCCGTCTGCGCTTGGCTTCGCAAGGGTCCCGGCAGGTGGGATATAATATACGGCAGGTAAATCCGCGGGATGCTGTGGTGGTTAATAGTGAACAGCCCCCGCTCGCCAAAAACAATGGTGTTTCCGTCGGCTGTCAATGTCCGACCCCACAAACCATAAATTCCAAGGTGCGCCACAATATCACGGCGGTGCATAACGCGAAAAATACGACTACTTGCCCCAATTTCATATCCGTGCCGCTGCATTGCTCTGTTGGCGATATTTGGCGTTGCAAAGCCAATTGTCATAATGTTTTCCGCCGGAACGCCCCCGGCAACAAGGTCAATTGTAAGTAATTCTGCGTGCGCGCCTCCCATGCTGTATCCTACAATCCAAACCTTCCTTTGGCTTGTAGGATAATTTAATTTGTGGATTCCAAGCTCTCTTTCAATTTCGGGGAGTATGTAGCTTAAAAAATCGTTATATTGCGAATAAAATCCTTGATGGACACGCCCTATATCCCGCCACGAAGTTGATAAAAAATTCAGACTTCGACGAAAATTTTGTCTTGTAGTTGGACTGCTCATTTCAAGAGGAATCGCACCTCGAAAAACAAGTGCAACAAGGGTGTACTCTCTGTCATCAAGCTCCAATATCCTTGCTCCGGCGTCCACCATCAAGTCATCAAGTTCCTCTCCTCGGTGGGTGAAATATGTATGCACTCTAACAGGGTCAAAGCCAAGTGCCGCAAGGGCTGCGTTATAGTCAGAATAGCCCTCTTTGGCGTATGCAAATTCGCTCATCATTGCACTCCAAAAAGCAAACTCCCAGCAAAATTCGCCGTTAGCAAAAATCTCGAAAATTGCGTCATCTGTGGGAGCATCGATAGTTTCAAAGGGATTCCCCACAAAACGCCCTTGATTAACACTGTACCAAAAATGTGTTGCGAAAACGAACACAAGGGCTGCAAGGAAAAGTACCATGCAACCCAAAATTATTCGCTTTTTTGTAGGTAGTAGTTTTTTCATTCGAGTATAGTATAACACAATTTAGCTCAAAATACAACCTTAAAATCCAGGTCATATGACCGCGTAAAATGATACAACAGATTAGGGTGATTTAATTCACTAAATTTTTGTCGCTATCTTGCCGACAATCTTGAATATCGTCCACAAATACAGTATCGCCCACGACTTGGTATACAATTCTATATCGCTTGTTTGAAAGCATATGACGGTATTTTTGTGGAGTGACAAATGGTCGGTCGAAAACAGGGTTGCGAAATGGCAGGGTTTGCAATGAATTGATGTCACAGGTCAATTTTTCAAGCAAATTGTTCGCCGCCTCGATGCTCACTCTTGCGAGAAACTCGAAATGCTCTGCCATGCGGTCATTTGCCGCGGGAGCAACCACGACATTGTAAAGTTCACTCACTTTGTGCCGCTCCTTTGGCAATAGCTTGTTTCATATTAGCGCGAAATTCCTCGACAGACAAGTCTTTTGTGCCTGCCACGCGAGCGCGCTCGACAGCAAGCAAGCGTTCAGCCGTCGCCAAATCTTCCTCGCGCCGACTGTACGTTTCCATGTCCATGATAACAGTATCGCCAACGCCATTTTTCGTGAGAAACACAGGTGTTTGCCTGTCGCGGCAAATCTCGGCTATTTGATTGTAATTTTTGCGAATATCGCTTGAAGAACGAATAATTGGAGTCATTTCACTCACCTCGTTGGCATATTTATATCAATATTATACCCTAATTTAGATATTATTACAACCCCTTTTTTGAAAATATTTATCAAACTATATTTCATTTATCGCATTTTTTCGATTAAAGAACCCCCTTGACATTTCGCGTGATGTATGGTATATTATAGTTCAGAGCAAAACAGAAAGGCGGCAGGAAAATCACGAGTTTTCCTTATGCGTGGTGTGTATTATGAAAAAAGCAATGTTATACCCCCTTGCGATATTTTGTCTGCTTTCTTTTGCAGTCGCATCGTTTTTCATATTGCAGATTTTCGCCAACTATGCCCCCTCTGTGACTTACATTTCCCAGTGGTCGGGGCTTACTATTTCAAACAGCACTCCTGTGTTTGCTTCTCCTGCCGAAAGCGGGGAGGCTGTTGCGTATTTAGCGCGTAGCCGCCCTGTTCGTGTGACTGCACAAGCAGGAGATTTTATGCGAGTGCGGTTTGATGACACCATTGGCTATGTTCATGCTACCAACCTTCGTCCTGCCAAACCGGACATTATCCCCTCCACTTATTGGCGCACAACCGCCGAGCATGACACCATGACCATCACTACAACCCCTGCCGCCCGCAACGATAATATCACCAGCAGGCTGATAATTCACCACACAGCAGGTCTGCCTTTTACCACTCATGACACAAATGCCACCCTTCGCCGTATTCGCGATACCCATTATTTTCATTTGACGGTGCAAAACTGGAGCGACCTTGGCTATCACTTTGTTATTGATGGTGCAGGGCGAATTTGGGAGGCCGCTCCTCTCTTCGCTCGCGGAACCCATTCGGGAGGATATTTCAATCATGATATTGGCATTTCGATTATAGGAAACTTTCACCCAACAACCTCGTATAATCTTGTGCAAACTATGCCACATGGGCAAGAAATGACCGATGAACAACAGATTGCGCTTATGGATTTGTGCCGCTGGTTAGTGTTCGAACTTGGGCTGGATAATATAGTATACGGCGACGAGTCACAGCCCCGCCCATGGCTTCACGCCCCAATTGGAATGCACTCTGATGTTGTCATTCGTGCCTGCCCGGGAGATAATGTTGTGCCTTGGGTGCATAGGGTTTTGCGAAGTGAAATTAACGCTTGGGTGCGTGCAAGAGGTTAGATAGAAGGCACACTCCTGAAAGGAGTGCCAGTTTGAAGAAAAACCCTAAAACACCTTGGGGCGTTGCCCCAAACCCCACTTAGGAACTTTTTGAAAAAAGTTCCTAAGAACCTCAAAAACTTTGGTACAAAAGCATTTCATACTTTTGTGAGAAAAAGTTTTTGGTCAAGTTTTTTTCAAAAAACTTGTGCGGTGTGGGCGCACAGCCCACGACCTTGACCTTTTTCTTCACCCGCACGGCAGGCAACCGAAGTGCGTGAGAGTTCTGCGACTGTTGTCGCTTTCCACCGAGATAGAAGGCACACTCCTGAAAGGACATAGATGAACAACTTTAAGCCATTACCTCCACGGCGCAGACCGCAAAACGTATCAAACAATCGACAACGGCAAAATCGGCACAAAAAACAGCAGTCGAATTTTTTTAAGCGTGCTCTTGTCCTTTTGCTTATTGTTTTCATTATTGTTTTAACGATTTTTTCTACGTCCTTTTGGAATACAAGTAGAGAAGAGATTCCCTACACTTCCCCTTTGTTTTTGGTGTCGCCTCATCTAATGCTTGAAAATCCCGACTCTCCCCTCTCTATTGACACATACTGTGACATTCCGCCAGACCCCAGCATTTACTTGAACAACGATACGCCAACAATTTCGGATATATCCACGACAGGTTTGGACCAACTTCTTTCAAGATGGGGGAATAACATTGGCATTCACTTTGAATGTATAAACAGCGGATTTGTCTATGCTCACAACGGAGACAGGCAATTTTTCGGTGCAAGTGTGTCAAAAGCTGTGCTGGCATTGCAATTTTATATGCTTGCAGACGCAGGTGAAATTGACCTTGACCAGACCCTGCGAGCAAGTGCGAATCATGCCCGTCACGGCTCGATGAGCTATGGAGAACGCATCACCATTAGACGGCTGATTGCCATGAATTTGTATCTAAGCGACAACGGTGCAACCCTTATGCTACGCGATTTTCTTGGAAACGGGAGTGCTACAGCAGGAATGCAACGGTATCGTCAGTTTGTCTCTAATCTTGGAGCAAACCCTAACTTTGTTAGAAATTCGGTTATGGATTCTGTGCTAACTGCAAGCCAGGCGGCACTTTTCGCCCGTGCTATTCATGAGTATATCGAGGGTGAAAACCCTAACAGCGAGGAGTTTCGCCGCTATCTTACAAGTAATGCCCACCCATTTTTGTTTTTGGATTCGCCTTTAAGCGTTGCTTCGAAAACAGGTTGGTGGGACGGACATTTGAACGACATGACCATTGTATATTTAGAAGGTCGTCCGTTTATTCTCACTATGCTAACCTCCGGCAGAACGCCCCTGCGCGGTTCTACCACAAATAGCGTAAGACAACAAGACAGGAACGATTTTGCCCTTATATCAGATGCCTTTCTGAATTTTCAACGAAGCAGAGATATAGGTGGTGAGTAAGCTACCAAAACAATGCAAAACGAAAACCCCTACATTCAAATAGAAGACCTACATTTTTCCTATTCCCGTGAGGAGGAAGAGGGGGTGGAAGTCCTCCACGGAATCAATCTTGCTGTACAGCGGGGGAGCTTTGTTGCTGTGCTTGGGCATAACGGCAGCGGAAAGAGCACCATGGCAAAGCTGTTGAACATGATTCTTTTGCCCCAAAACGGCAAGATTATCATTGACGGCAAAGACATCACCGACCCGAGCATGACCGAGGACGAAATGTACGAAATTCGGCGAAAAGTGGGCATGGTTTTCCAAAATCCTGACAACCAGTTGGTTGCTACTGTGGTGGAAGAGGACATTGCCTTTGGTCCGGAAAATCTTGGCGTGCCATCGGCAGAAATTCGCCGGCGGGTGGACGATGCCATGGAGCTGTTGGGCATTTCTCATCTTGCTCGCCACGCTCCCCACAAGCTGTCGGGAGGGCAGAAACAGCGGGTTGCTATTGCGGGGATTATCGCCATGCGTCCCGAGTGTATCATCTTTGACGAAGCCACCGCAATGCTTGACCCACAGGGGCGGCGAGAGGTGATGACCACCATGGAAATGCTGAATCGTGAGCATGGCATCACCATTTTGCACATTACACACAACATGGACGAAGCCGCCCTTGCTGACCGTGTGGTCGTCATGGACGGCGGGCATATTCGCACCTGCGGCACACCGCGGGAGGTGTTCTCCCAGGTGGCTTTGCTACAGGAAATCGGATTAGACGTGCCGCAAGTCACCGAACTTTTGCATGAACTAAACCTACATGGACACGCCTTCCCCACAGGAGCAATAACCGAGGAGGAATGTGCGGAATTGATTGTGGGGGCGTGGAATTCGTAGGGTGAAGTGTGAAATGTGGAGTGAGCATAACACCTACAAAACCCAGTAGGGAACGATTCAACCGTTGCGTATTTCTACACACCTACCCCGTCTTGCGGAACACCACCGCAATCCACCCCTTCCGCTTGCGGAAGGGGATTAAAATCAAAACACCCATGACCCGCTAAATGACAACGAAACCCGCCCTCCGCTTTACCACGAGGTAACATCATGAACATCACGCAAAAAGGCAACATCGCCACACTTTCTGACCTGCACGGCTTTTCCGCTGACCGCACATTCGACTGCGGTCAGTGTTTTCGTTTTGACAAGGCGGGTGAGGGCTGGCAGGGGGTGGCTTTCGGAAAATTCGCCACTTTCACTCAGCCGTCGCCTGACAAACTTATCATCTCACCTTGCACCACAAACGAAGCGTTAGACTGGGTGAATTTCTTGGGATTAAACAAGGATTATTCCATCAAACAAGCGGAAATTCTCTCTGCTGCAATGGCACATGGTGCAGGAGAGGTCATGTCTGCCGCAATGGAAGCAGGCGACGGCATTCGCATCTTGCGGCAGGAGCCGTGGGAAGCCCTTTGCTCCTTTATAATTTCGCAAAACAACAACATTAGCCGTATCAAGAAGAACATCGCCGCCCTCTCCGCCTCGATAGGGGTGAAAACGGCGTGCGGAAGCGGCTATGCTTTCCCCACTCCTCGTGCAATTTGCACCGCAGGGGAGGAGGAACTGCGGCGGTTGGGACTGGGCTTTCGTGCTAAATATGTACTTCACGCCGCCGAAATGGTGGCGTTCGGGGAGCTTGACCTTGATGCGGTGAAAAACGCCGGATTCGAGCAGGGGCGAGAAATGCTCATGGCAATCAAAGGGGTTGGCCCAAAGGTGGCGGCGTGCGCCTTGCTGTTCGGCTTTGACAAGGGAGAGGCATTTCCCGAAGACGTGTGGATTAAGCGTAGCTTGCTCCGTTTGCCTGCTGGCTTCACTCCTGGAATTTTCGGGGAGAATGCGGGGCTGGCACAGCAGTATTTGTTTTACTTGGAAAGATACGAAAAGGGCAAATAACAAAAGGTCAAGGTCGTGGGCTATGCGCCCACACCGCACAAGTTTTTTGTAAAAAACTTGACTAAAAACTTTATTACAAAGCCCTTGTGAGCGTTGAAAGCGACGGTTGCTTACTTTGCCAGCAAACAGGTCGCCTTAATGCGTGAGCGGGCAAAACTTGTGCGGTGCGGGCTGAAAGCCCACGGTCTTGACATTTATCAAAAATCACCCCCGCTACCTTTTGTAACGGGGGTGATTTTAATTACTCTTTCGTGTTAGCTGTGTCAGCTTTTTTCTTGCCTTTGCCAAGAAAAACTACACATACTACAATTGCGGCAATAACAACAACCGCAACAATAACAATGATTATCACTGTGTTTGATTCATTGCCGGGTTCTGTTCCTATAGGCTCATCACCCGAGGGTTCAGGAATATAGACATGCAGCAGGGCATCTTCGTCGCCGGCAAACTCAGCTATAAGGTCAGCATAACCTGCAGGCAGAGTGCGTAGGAATGCGGCGCTTATAGTGATGACTGTGTTTCCATCAGGAGTTGCTGATGTGCTTACATAAGCCTCTGGAACTGGCGTTTCATCGTGAACAACACGCGAGAATGCGGCTTGTGCAGCGTGAACAGTGAATGAAATATCGCCAGAGCGGTCGTACCAGTCAACAAAACTATCTTCAACCTCAAGGGCATGATGGAACACTTGAAGCTCGGAGATACCAGGGAGCAATCCCTCGTTACCCATAATACTTACGGTACGCACGCGAACATAACGAGCATAAACCCTGTCAAATGTTAATGGAATAACCATTCTATTAACTCCTGCAACTCCAGATGCTATTACTGTCCAACCCTCAGCATCAAGGCTGTTGTTTTCGTGAGGGTGTTCACTCAGGTCGGTTGCGATTTCTACTACAAACTCACCAATCGCACGGCGTTCGCCTCCTGGGTCGGATGAAATATGGAGAACTATTTCGTTGAACACAGTTATATGCGGGAAGTAAATACCGAACCAAAAATTCGGATTAGCGGTAAACCCATCAACATTTGAGTTCATACGAGCCATATCAGGAGAAAATAAGTTTCCGGCTATACCTGTGCCGGCAACATCAATATTAAGGTTACCATTGTTAATTATGGCAATAGGGCGTGACGGATTTTCTTCAATTGCAATTGCACGAGCACCATGGAAGACATGTGCAAGGTTACGGCTATAAGCAAATGGGTCATTAACGGTGTACGTTACATTTGCGACATTTAGGGCGGTGTTAGTGCTGACAAGCAAAATCTCATTGATTGTGTACAACCCTTGTGGACGAGGTAAAACAACGCGATATGCTCCAACCGGGATAGCCGGAACACTTACTGTCTGCCCAGTAATCTCAAGCTCTTGGACACGTGTTTCGCCGTCATAAATATACAATTGCTGTCCAAAGAGAGAAGCCATGTCCGGGGAAGTAATGTTAATTGTTGCCGTGGCAGTTAAACCTGTGTTGGCAGTAGCGCCAAGAGAAGCAGCACCCCAATGTCCAACAAGTCTTTGTGCGGTGACAACGGCTTCTCTTGCCGCACGGTTAGCGGCACCCGGCATCATTGGATATAGGAAATTGAAGATAGGGGCAGTGCTGTTCATAATATGGTTACGAACTCTTGGACTTATTTCTCTGCCCTCGCCATAACCCATATATAATTCAATAACAGGTATAACATTTCGTCCGCTTGAACGGAAAATCCCGTAAGCAAACACATCGCCGCGCGTCCACTCAAATCCGCGATAACCTGCCTCGCGATTCACGCTGTTAATTGACTGGAAGGCTTGATAACGGCACGCACCAGATTCAATTGTATACAAAAGACGAACAAGATTAGTATCATGGGTGCTTTCAAAATTCGCAAAAGAACGCTGTTCAGCCGCCGATGTCGGAGAAATATTCCACCGGTTGTTATGGTAGGTATGACCACGATGCATTTGTTGCAAGAAGTTAGGTTTAACATTTGTTACAACGTCAGGCAAACCAAAGTTAGAGTCAAAGCGATGTCCAAGTTCGTGCATTGCAAGGAAGTCCATAGTTGGGCTGTTGTGATCCATAGTGGTTATACGCAAATAACGCGTCAGTCCAAGTCCGTTTTGAGTTGCTGCTATGTTTGTTCCACTCATGCCAAGAACGCGGTTAGCCATGAAAGCGGCACCCGGTCCGCGGTAAGCAGGGATAGTAAATTGTCTAATATGAACCAGTCTATCCCATGGGTTAGCGGAGTTGATACATAAACCGTACCAAAAATTAAACCAGTGGGTCATGTGTTCTTGGTTGTCAAGAATGTTTTGGATACCCTGTCCTGTGCGGGTGTGATCTTGTCCCTGTACAAGATTACCTAACATAAGGTCGTTTCTGTCTTGCCAAGCAACCATCATTATATATGTTGGGCTTTGGATAATAGCAAACATTTGACCGAAGTCATCAACCTGTGCTGTAGGAACAAAATTCCAACCTGCCAGCCAGTTGGCTTCTGTAATATAGAAGTGACCCGTATTCGGATTGGCATCTTGATAATTAAACAGATTTATACTGCGAACACTGTTTGCGCCTGTAAGAGTAAAACGTACTTCAATGGTGCTGTGACCGTTGTCGTTACGCGGTGTAACAATTGCCGGAACAATACCCATTCGCGGAAAGGAACTTCCATCTCTTGAAGTGCCGTTTCCGTGATTGACTGTTTGCCAGTTATCTCCGATAGATCCGCGACTGTGTCCGGGAGAACCATTCCAAACGGCGTGATAGCCATAAAGTAGCAGGGCGGTTTGACCTCCTCCTGTTTGGCGTTCGACTACACGAATTTCAAACCTGGAATTTGGCATTACATACAAACCAAGAAGTTGTTGGTCTACGCCGTCGCGCTGTCCGCTAACAAGGGTTGCGCCAAAATCTGCGTTTGGCATACTGTAAACCACACGACGCACAACAAATTGTGTGCGGTCAGCCTCGAATACCACCGGTACATCGATACTTACTGTTGTGCCACGAGAGTTTGTGATTTCGTATGTAATCGTGGTGTTTGCCGTAATCGCAGGGTTTGCAGGGGCAGTACGCTGAATATTGTGGGAAATATCTCCGTCGAATACATCGAAAGCGAAGGTACGGAACGCCGCGTCACGAATATCTACTGTTGTGCCGGCAGGAGCATAAATTGCGATTGCACCATGGAAAAACGGAGCATCCGCATAGGCGGCACTTGAGGTGTCAGCCCAGCCTGGCTTTGCTTCCGGGCGACCGAAGTGGTTATAAGTCACGCCGTTGAAGCCTGATATGTCAAAGTTGCTGACATTGTTAGGCACAAATGGCGAGAGGAGAGTGTTTCTCTCGACAGGTCTACGGTGCGCGTGAACTGGCAATGGTGAAACGACTGCAGCGAAAACCATTGTCGCAACCATTACAAGTGCAAGTAACAACGCCGTTGTTCTGCGTGAATGTTTGATTTGTGTCATGTTTTAATCTCCCGTGGAGGTTTATTTTGAGTGTGTTGAAAAACGAGATTGAAACGCCCATGTGAGCGGTGTAGGCGACGGCATTAATGCGTGAGCGAGCCATGATTGACCTCGTTCCATCTTTATTCAACACCCCATTTTACACTAATTATATATCATATTTCGGAATTTGTCAAGAGGTAAATGTAAAACATTTTTCCGAGAAAAAGATTTTTCCGACATTTTTCCGAAACATTTTTCTGTGTTTTTTACAGTTTTTCTCACTAATTGAAAATATACTGAAATATACGAAAATAGGTGTTAACAAATCAAAAACAAAGTGTAAATATAGCACAAACCTATTGACAATTTATACATACACATATATACTGTATATGGTAGGTATTCTGCCAATAACACATTTTGGAGAAATTTCAAATGAAACACAAGATGCAAAAAATCACTGCCCTACTACTAATTGTTGTGGTGATGTCCCCCATGATGATAGCATTCGCCCGCCCTGTTTGTCCAATGGAACGAACAATGGCGCAAATTTACACCCAAGCCGTTGCCAATGTGACAAATGAGCAACTCGCCGAAATTGCCGCACATCGCCAAGCTGAAGAAGACTTTCTCGCAAACCTTTCTCCCGAAACGATGTGGATAGAATGGCTAAAAGACAACTGTGTTCAAGATTTGACACGAGCTGAAGTTAGATATGTGCGTGAAAAAATTGACAAACTGTATATACAGATGTCTGCCCAGCCAGATGCTATGGATGTGATGGGTGAGGCAACAAATAGTACTCCTTTAGCAAGGAATATTGAAGTGTGGACGCGAAGATTTAGTGAAATTGATGGCTTAACTAATAGAGTTGTAATTGCTGCTATCGAATCATACGGGGTGATGAGAGGAGCTGATGCGCAAATGAATTTCCCCAACGATCGATGGAGACGAGACGCTTTCAGACACTATGCATGGAATTTTTTTGCAGCAGGTAGCATTGCTGTTGGTGTAAGTGTCACAGGACGAATGAATTCTACAAGAATCTACACAACAAATCGCGAAATGGTTACTATGGTTTTTAGGCACTTACCACATCTTGATGTTGCAAATCCAACCGACCTACAAATCGCAACTGGTATTCAATTCCGCACTATAGTATTGACAAAAAGACATTTTGACTTGTGGACTCCACATTTCAACTGTTCATTAGGTAGAGAAGATCTAATGGATTTGTGGAATAACGAAATGGGAAGGCAAGACGCTACTCTTCCTAACGCCGCGGCATTATCTCAATTCAACATTCGTTGGAACAATCGGTCAATAATCAGAAGCAATAGCACAGCAGATGTAACATTGGCAATAAGACAACAAATTTTCAATAATCGTTGGGATATCCCAACAAGGCGATAAAGGAAGTAACCCTTAGAATTTGTAAAATGCATTCAATTGCTTATATCAACGAGGGGTATTACATGAGTGATAAAGCCACAAAAACAACGATAAATATATTATACTTTTTCGGTATATTGACAATCATTGCATTAATTGCCTATGCAGAATATTGTGCACGGTCGTGGTCAAACGGTGTATGGAATGGTATTCATGGAGTCGCTCCACCTATACCATTCCTGCGTCATTTTTTGCAACTTGAGCCTTTTAATGTATTTGTTTCCATTGCGTTAGCGGCAGGGTCTATTCCTATGTCGGCAACAACTATTCTTTTTGGCAAGTACAACAACATATCTGAAAAGAGATATTCAAGACTCAAGAAAACTTTGATGTGGATACCTGCAGGCTTTTGCGTTTTAATGGTGATCCATGTGATACTAAGAGTTATTATAAACATAGGATTTGCTTTGTTTTGGTGATGAAGTTATCCTATGTTTGACAGAAAAAAGCAGATGAAAACTCTCGTCTGCTTTTTTGTATTGCATCAAAACTATTCTCCCATCAACTTCAACTTTCCTGCCCGCTTCTCCCCTAATAGTAACGCCAAATCTTGTTGTGTCACTGCTTTTAGCAGGAGCAACATTGCCACATACACCACTGCCGCCACAGCGATTGCCACCAGCACCGCCGCACGGAAGTCCATGACGGCTATCAGCCCGCGATTGGTGAGATACGCCGCCGCACCGCAGACACTGGCGGCAATTAGCGGACGGACAAAGGCTTTTCGCAGGTCGGGCATGACTTTTGTGTGGCGAACCACGAAGTACATATTCAGCCCCGCGGTGGTGATGTAGCAAAGTAGTGTGCCAATGGGCGTGCCAACGATGCCAATCCCCGGCGTGCCAATAAGAATATAGCTGGACAGCAACTTCACCACCGCCCCTGCTACAATAGAGATAATGGGAAGTTTTTCTTTGCCGCAGGCTTGCAAAATCGCAGTAGTCACAGCGGAAATGGAGATGAAGAATATTGCCATGCCAAGGATAGCAAGGAGAGGGGCAGCCGCCATGGCAGAATCGTCGTCGAACAGCAGGGTAAGTATTGGCAACGCCAAAACGGACAGCCCGATTGAGGCGGGCAAACCTATCATCGCCGCCGACTTGATGGCGTTGGAAATGGCATTTCGGGTGGTGTTTCTGTCCCCACGTGACAAGGCGGCGGATATGTATGGCACAATGGAGAATGCAATGGGGTAAATCAGCACCGGTGGCAAGTTGAAGAGGGGTACGGCCAGCCCGGTGTAGTTGCCGTACAACTGATTCGCCATAGCCTCGCTGTAGCCTATGGATTGCAGACGGCGCATAACAATTGCAAGGTCGATAATGTTGGTCAAACTCAGCACCGAGGCGGACAAGGTGATGGGAATAGCGATTTTCACTAAACGACGGAGGATTGAGCGATTGCTTTCGCTGTCGTCTGTATGTTCACAGCCGGAATGAAAATGTTTGCAGCATTGCCCTTTTACGCCTGCGGGGGCTCCCCGCCCTTCTTTGCGGTTGGAGATGACCGCATATGCCCACAGATATAAGAAACCCAACGCACTACTGATGGTAATGCCAAGAATCGTATACGCCGCAACCACCGCAATGTGATACCCTCGGCTGTTTGCCCACACAGCAAAGGCAATGCCGAACACCAGCTTGCCTCCTGCCTCGATAACTCCGGATACCGCCGTGGGGGTCATATTCTGTCGCCCCTGAAAGTACCCACGCATGGCACTTGACAGGCACACAAAAAACAGCACAGGTGCCATAAGGGCAATGGCGTGGCGTGCAGGGCTGTTGCCGATGGCACTTGCCAGCCCTCGCGAGCCAAAAAACATTATTGCACTACCAACCGAGCCAATTCCAAGGAAGAGCAACATAGTGATACGCAAAATTCGCCGTGCTTTCCCCGATTTGCCCTGGGCAAGATTTTCCGCCACAAGAATGGACACCGCCACAGGCAATCCCGCCGTGGCAATCATATGAAACAGGGTGTATATAGTATAGGCAGAGTTAAAATAACCCATGCCGTCATCCCCGATAATGTTTATCAGAGGGATTTTATACAGCAGTCCAATGACTTTAACCACAACAGCTGACAGGGTAAGAAAAAGCACCCCTGCCAGCAGTTTTTTTTGTCTTATATTAGCATCGTTCATGTAATTTCTCCGTTGCGCTTGTTTCATATAGTCGATTAAGTAATCGACTATAAAATAATATTAAAAGCATTGGAGAAATATGAGTGGACGAGAAGCCAAAACCGCAATGGTGGTGTTGTTTGTACATACGGAAGACCCCGCCACCACGGATACGGTTTTGCCCTTGACCTTCTTCCCCTCTATGGAGGGGTGGCAGGCGTAGCCTGACGGGGTGGGTTAATTATTGCTCCACCGAACGTCATTGCAAAGGCGGTTTGTGCCGTGCAATCCATTAGGTGAGCGTTTTGTTCGGCGAAATCCGCCCGCCACGAAATGGATTGCTTCGTCACTTCGCTCCTCGTAATAAGGTTGTAACGAAACGAAAATGTTTATGCTATCTAAAAAGGCGGGACGCCGAGGGCGTCGTCCCCTACATTTGTTCAACCGCACCCCTTGTACGGAACGGAGTCAAGGGCGTTCCGCTGACGATGCCGGTTGTTTGGGTTTAAGACTTCACTCTTCCAGCACAATTTCCGCTTCGGTGCAGGTTTTGCCGTCATCGCCAACTGCACGGAAGTAGTGCCGTCCCCGTTCACTGCCTTCGCCGGAGTATATTTTCAGGGTGCAACCCATTTTTGCCTCGGCGGCAAAAGAAAATGTCAAACTAACAACCCTTTGCCCGTTAGTCATAGGCAAAAATCCGCAGAACATATCAGGGTAACACGTGTTGTTCATGTGGCGGTTCACGTCACAAACCGCGTATGTAACAGGATATTCCCCCATCAGTGACATTTTCACTCCCTCGGGAATGCGAAGTTTCACTTGATCATACAGCTCAAGGGCTTGCCCCATCTTGAACCCGGCTTCAAAGTCCGCAGTTCTAACAAGGCTACCGGAATTTATGTCAAGTAATGCCCACACTGTCACCATTTCGCACACAAGGTCATCACCGCGGAATATTCGCGCAGAGCGGACAAAGCTCACTCCACGGCTTTCACAGCCCCATGTTTCCACGCGGATTTTTTCATATGCTCGCAGGGAGCGGTAGATGCTGACCACTGCGCGGGAAAGGAAAAATGTTCGCCCTGCGTCGAACAATGTTTGGGGCGAAGGTCCAAGCTCTTCCAGTTGCAACATTCCAGCCTCCTGCATATATTTCATCAGGCAGGCGGCACGTACTTCGCCGTTGTAGTCGGTGTCGTGGGAGTTGACTACCATTTCATAGCTGTAAATCATTTTTGGTTAGGTTCTCCTGTGGGTTTTGGTGATAGTGTGGGGTAGGGGGTGTTGCCCCTGACGGGGTAGGTGTGAAACCAAAGAAACCGCACCCACTCAGGTAGTCCCCGAAAAGGTACGGCTGTGCCATCGCACTCCCCCCTGTCCCTGCGGGACACCCCCCTCGCAGAGCGAAGGGGGCATAAGGGAACATTTCGGCAAGCCCCAATCGGGTGCGTGCCTCCCTCTTCACTCGCGTCAAGGCGCTACAAAGCCCACTCCTAATCGTTATCGTTGTCGTTGTCGTTGTCCACATCATTATCGTCAATTGGGTCATTATCGTTATCGTCATTATCATTGCCCGGTGGCGGTGGTGGCGGCGGAGGCTCTACCCCGGGACGCGCTCGTGCAATAACAAGATCCACACTTGATTCTGCCACGTGCGGTGCGCCGCCCGCTGGAGTTTGGCGAATTACCAACCCTGGCTCGACAGTATCAGAATAATCATACGTCACCGTGCCAACAACAAGATTTGCCTCAGTAATAGCCGCAGTTGCCTCTTCTCTGGTTTGTCCTACCACGTTTGGCACTGCAAGAGGAGTTCCGGTGTTAATGCGAATGTTTATCACTGTATTTCGTGCTACAGACGCATTTGCAGCATGGGATTGGAAGGATACAGTCCCTGGCGGCACGCCTTCAACGGCTCTGGGTTCGGTTGTTACAGTACCCACCCGCAGATTTGCGGCACGAATAGCCGCTTCTGCCTGCGCCCTTGTCATGTTCTCCAAATTAGGCACATTGGTATTTTGAATTGTTGGTCCTCTGGACACTTGCAATGTTATCTGATTACCAAATGCGGCAATGGGTTGACCGGGAGCAGGCTTTGTGCTGACAATCAAACCATTAGGTATTGCGTTATTGTTTACATGTTCAATAACAACATCAAAACCTCTTGCCTGTAAATTTGTTTGGGCTATACGATGGTCTTCCATGATATAGTTTCCCATACGTGCCATATCGGGACCGGTTGATACAGTTAGGGTAACTGTATACCCATGACGGCGGGTTACACCAGGCATTGGGTCCTGGCGAAAAACCTCCCCACTTGGAAAATATCCGTTTGGTTCACGAAGAACACGCACTTCAAAACCTTGATGATTCCAGTTTTCAATGTTCAAACTGTTGGCTTCTTCACCACGGAAATCAATAACTCGTATACCCACATCCTCGGTAGGTCTGAAAATATCAAGTAGCGGGTCAAACACATTAAATATCAAGTAAATTGCTGATATTGACCCAACAATCAATGCGGCTAAAAACACCGCAAGAATAATCGGGGTCATTGTTGCTTTTGAGCGGCGGTCGCCGAAAATACGCTTGCGAAGAGATTTTTTCGGCTGGATATACTCTTCTTCCTCCTCTTCAACCTCAGCAGGAGTTTGTTTTGCTGTTGCATTTGCAGGAACACCGAAATCAAATACTGTGAAAGGGTCAGCAGACACTTTCTTCAAGTAACCAAGCATTTCTTCTGCAGACTGAATGCGTGCCGCAGGGTCTTTTTCGATTGCTTTCAGGATAATCTGTTCCAGTCCACGGGGGATACTGGGCAAAACTTCGTGGGGTGGGCGGGGAGTGTCGTTAATTTGCATCAACGCAACAGACACAGGAGTTTCTCCGTTAAATGGGAGTTTGCCTGTGTTCATTTCATACATGAGTATGCCCAAGGAATAAAGGTCACTGCGGGCGTCAATCTCTTTGCCCCCTGCCTGCTCCGGGCTAATGTAAAACACCGTACCAATGGCTTTGTCCGCCATGGATACTGTTTCTGCGTTAGGGAGTTTGGCAATGCCAAAGTCAGTAACTGTTACTTTACCGGACTTTTGCAGCATAATGTTTTGCGGCTTAATATCACGATGAATAATTCCCTTGCTGTGGGCGTGTTCAAGGGCAAGGATAATTTGCTCGGTTATGGTGATTGCCGCCTTAAACGGCAACGCACCTTTGCTGTCCATGTAACTGCGAAGAGTGATGCCCTCCACCAAATCCATAACGATATATTTATGCTCCCCACGAACTTCAACATCATAAATTTTCACGATGTTAGGGTGGTCAAGCATTGCTACTGCTTTGGATTCGTTGATAAATCGCTTTACCGAAGTCATGTCGCTTGCAATTTCTTCTCGTAGCAGTTTGATGGCAACAATGCGGTTCTCCAAAGTGTCAAATGCCTCGAAAACCATTGCCATGCCACCCACGCCAACGAATTTATTCAGCCGATAGCGGTCGTTAAGCAACCGCCCAATGTAACTGTCATATTTGCTCATGTTTCCTCCAATTAGTTTTGTGTCTCTCTAAGACGGATTCAGGTCAATCATGTTTCAACCTCGTTTTTCTTACTTCGTCAAAAACCGTTGCTACGCAACGAAGTGCGTTTTTGAAAAACCAAAAAAATTCGCTCCAAGCGGAAAATCACCGCTTATCCGCCGAGATATTCAACACACTCTAACACTGTATCAACAATGCGGTAATATTATCGTTTCCGCCAAGTATGTTTGCTCGTTCTACAAGATTGTTCACCTTAGTTTCAAGACTGCCCCGTTTAGTAGCATACCCATGAACTATCTCATATATATCTTTGTCCTCGATTAAATTGGATAATCCGTCGGAGCATAGCAGAAAATATTCGGTTTCCCCGTGCAAGAGTTGCACCATGTGCAGGTCAACCTCCACTTGCTCCTCGTTGCCGATTGCACGCATAATCAAATTTTTGTTTGCGTTGGTTCGTGCGTCTTTTGGGTCAAGCTCCCCTTTGTCAATAAGATATTGCACATAGGAGTGGTCTTTGGTCACTTGGGTAATGCCGTGGCGGTTAATTCGGTACAGGCGGCTGTCACCCACGTTGCCCGCGTACAGCACACGATTGTGTATCACGGCGGTGACGAGGGTTGTACCCATGCCCCGAAGCTCGTTATCACGACTGGCAACCCCGTACAAAAAGGTGTTTGCTGTTTTCGCACTCTCTCTTATGGTTGCACCTATGTTAATTTGGTTAAAGCTATCCGCCGCAGCGGCAACTTTCAGAAATTCTGCCATGTACATATCAAGAGCAATACTGCTGGCGATACTGCCACCGCTGGAGCCGCCCATACCATCACACACAATGGCGATAAGCAAATCTCCAAATATCATGGCATTAAAGCTGTCTTGGTTTTCTTCTCTTTTTTTGCCGACATCACTTTTGCCGTAATAGGTCATATGGGGGTCTCCTTTGGTTAGTTTTATGGCACTCCGTCTGTATCGTATGGCGGGCGGGAAAACCCCACCCCTATAAGATAAAAATCCCTACCGTCAAATAAATTTGCGTAGCAAATTCACCGCAATTCTTCATTTTTCATTCTTAATTCTTACTTTGCCCCTGCCCGCAGTTGCCCGCACGCCGCGGCTATATCCGTGCCAAGACTGCGGCGCACGGTGGAGTTCACCCCATGGCGGCGTAGTCGCTCGTTAAATCTGCTCACTGCCGCAGGGTGTGAGGGGGCAAACCGCCCGCCAACATCGTTCCATGGAATCAAGTTCACGTGGTAGGGCATATCCCGCATATATTTTTGCAATTTTTCCGCCAAATCATTCGCCTGATTGTCGCCGTCGTTGACACCTGCAAGCATTAGGTACTCAAAGGACACCCGCCTGCCTGTGGCACGGAAATAATCCCTTGTGGCGGCAAGCACCTCGTCTACACCCCAGCGGGCGTTGATGGGCATAATCTCGCTTCGGATGTGGTCGTCGGGCGCGTGGAGGGAAACGGACAGGGTAATAGGAAGCTCCTCCTCTGCAAGTTGGCGAATTTTGTCCGCCAGACCGCAAGTGGAAAGGGCAACGCTCCGCAAGCTGATGTTCAGTCCATTCTCTGCCCCGGCCGCCCGAATAAACCCAAGCACATTATCGTAGTTATCTAACGGCTCGCCGACTCCCATCAGCACAATTCCGCCGATACGCTCGCCAATTTCACGCTGTGCCACAATAACCTGCCCCAGCATCTCCCCGGAGGTGAGGTTTCGGGAGAATTTCGCTCCCCCGCCATGGTCAGAAGATGCACAAAATTTGCACCCCATACGACAGCCCGCCTGAGTAGACACGCATATGCTGTTGCCGTGGCGATATTTCATCACCACCGACTCCACCCGCTCCCCGTCGGCAAGCTCAAACAGAAATTTCGTCGTACCGTCTTTGGAAGTTTGTTTTGTCACCACCTTTGGCAGGGTATACACCCCGTCGGCGGCAATACGCTCTCGCATAGCTTTGGGCAGATTGCTCATTTCCCCAAGTGCCGCCCCCTGCATCATCCAATTATAAAGCTGGGCGGTGCGGTAGGTCGGCTGACCGATAGAGGTAAGATATTCGGATAACCAGGCATGGTTCATGTCCAGTAGATTTGTTAATTTTTCCATACAGAGTTATTATAGCATAAAATCAAAGGGAATGCAATACTTTTGCCCAAAAAAGCCATCGGGAAAGTCATCGCAGAAAAATGTCATCAAAAAATGTAACATCTGCGCGTATATTGCTCCACCGAATTCGAGTATAAAAGACCCCCATGCGGAGTTTTGCATGGGGGATGTGATTATTCTGCTGGTTGGGTGGCAGGTGCGCTTGAGATAGCTTTGTTGTTGTTAATGGCATCGGCAACTTCTTGGAAATTTCCAAGGTTAAAGCGATATTGTTTGCCGCCGTCAACTGTAACTGTCACACGATTGCCGGCGAAAAAGCTACGCTTTGCTTGGGCAAGCACAATTCTGTCATATGTGTACTCTGTGCCGTTCATTTTAACGCCGGTCGCATCAACACTAATGCTTTTTTTCAAGTCCGTGTAAGCCAAGAAAATCTGAAAAAATGTAAAAGCTAAGAAAATAAAGAACAGAATGTCTGGACCAAATGTAACAAGCGTCCAAATGTCAATGGCGATGTTAATTCCAATGTTCATAACATGGGTCGCAATGTTTTTACTACCTACTACTGTTGTCATAATGACCTCCGATATGTTTTGTTTTATAGAAATAACTATATCATATAATTTATGGTTTGTCAAGAGATTTCGCTTACTTTTTACATGAAATTTATTTCCTTTGCTTTACCCACAGTCGCCGCAGGAAGTCCATAGGCAACACAAGAAGGGATAATCCAAACACAAAAGCAAGCTCGCCGCCGCTCATACCAGCGGTGCGGAAAACCTCGCCGCCGAAGAAGAGCATAGCAATTTGTATCACCATAATTGCCGCCATAATCAGCAAAAACAGCTTGTTGCGTCCGATATTGGCAAGCAGATTTATCCGTTCGCTTCGGGAAATAAAGCATATTATCACCCCGGTAAAGATGAACAGGGCGTAAAATGCGGTGTAGAAATAGATTTCGTTGTAGAAAAAGTCAAAGTGATTTTGTGCTTGCCGTGAAGCAAGAAAGAGGGAACAAAGGGTGACGGCAAACACCCCCATTGTCCATATTTGTTGCACCATTCCACGGGTAAGAATGCTTTCGTCACGGCGTTTTGGTGGCTCTTTCATGTAGGAGGCAAGCGGCGGCTCACCTGCGAATGCCAGCCCGCCAAGGGTGTCCATTATGATATTCACCCACAGCATTTGCACTACTGTAATTGGCGTTCCCACTCCCAAAAGCTGTCCAAGAAATGATACTCCCACCGCACACAAATTCATGGTCAGCTGGAAAGTGATGAACTTGCGAATGCTTTTGAAGATAGTGCGACCGTACAACACCGCCTTGGTAATACTGGCAAGGTTGTTGTCCAAGATAACAATATCCCCCGCTTCACGGGCGATTTCCGTGCCGCTGCCCATGGCAAAGCCCACATCTGCTCGCTTTAGAGCAGGGGCATCGTTAATGCCGTCCCCTGTCATGCCCACAACCAGCTCCGCCTCTTGTGCAATACGCACCAGACGGCTTTTGTCTGACGGCAAGGCACGTGCCACCACCGCAAGGCGGGGCATTGCCGCACGAATCTCGCCGTCAGTCATTGCGGCAAGCTCGGTGCTGGTTATAACAAGGCTGTTGCTGTTCGGGGTAAGAATGCCGCACTCGGTGGCAATGGCACGGGCGGTGTCGATAGAATCTCCGGTTATCATCACCGGTTGAATTCCTGCAGAGCGAAGCTGGCGGATAGATTTTTGTGCTTCTGGGCGAAGTTGGTCGCGGATTGCCACAATGCCCACAAGAATCATGTCTTGGGGCAGGGTGTCTTTTTCCGCAACCCCCTCGGAGTAGGCGATAGCAATCACTCGCCCTGCGGCGTGGGCAATTTCGTTCACAGTAGCCCCCAACTTGGCATACCCTCCTCCGGGTATGTTTGGACCGAAAGGGCGAACCTCCCCTGTGGCGTTGATATACTTGGTACAGCGGGACAAAATGGCTTCGGTTGCCCCTTTCACAAGGGTGACTTCCCGCCCGCTGTCCCCGCTCAGGGTCACAGAAGAAAACTTTCGCTCGCTGTTGAACATGGTCTTGCCGTCTACGCTGGCGTTGTACATTCCTACGTCCTGTTGAGCGAACTGGAAGATAGATTTTTCGGTGGCGTTGCCCCCTGCCATAACACAACCACCCTCGGTGAATGTAGGCTCGCTTGTGGCGTTATATCGGGCGTTCATCACGAAAAGGCGGTGAATTGCGGGAGCTTTGCGAAGCTGGCTTACATCGGCGAACTCGCTTCCATCAGCCAGTACCAATCGGTGGGCGGTAAGCACTCCACGAGTGATGGTTCCGGTTTTGTCAGTGAACAGCAGGTTCAAACTGCCTGCGGTTTCAATGCCCACCAGCTTTTTCACAAGCACGTTGTCCCGCATCATTCGCTTCATGTTGCTGGACAGCACCACAGTTATCATCATGGGTAGCCCTTCCGGCACAGACACAACCATAATGGCGATACCAATAGTAAGGGCGCGGGTGATTTGATGGGTCAAATGCCCAAAGTCGGTGATATAGTGGGAGATAATATTCCAGTCAAAGTTATTGCTGATAACCAACACATTAAACAGATAGGCGGCGGCAACAATTCCTCCTGCGGCGTAGCCAATACGGCTAAGAGAGCGTGCCAGCTTTTCAAGACGAAGTTTAAGCGGGCTTTTTCTGGTGGTTTGACCAAGTTCGGTGGCGATACTGCCATACAGAGTGGCTTCCCCAACCCGCACAACTTCCATAACGCAACTGCCATCACACACCAGCGACCCGCGGAAAAGACAGTCGGCAGACTCAAGGTCAAATGGGGGGATATTATCCTCGGCGGCGCGTTTGCGAATCTCACGGCTTTCTCCCGTAAGGGCGGACTGGTCAACACGCACTTCCCCTGAAATCACACGGCCGTCTGCAGGGATTTTGTCCCCTGCGGAAAGGTAGACAATATCACCCACCACAAGCTGGTCCTCTGAAATTTCCTGTATCTCGCCGTCCCGCATAACCTTTGACGGCAAAGATGCCGAGGACTGGCGAAGCCGCTCGAATGCTTTTTCGCTTCCATGTTCTGATATGGTGGACACAAGGGTGGCAATGGTGATAGCGGCGGCGATACCAATGACTTCTGCCCACTCGATGTTGCGGATAGTCAGGACAATATTCAGGGTCAGGGCGATAAGAAGTATACGAATAATCGGGTCGCTAAGGTTGCCAATAAACTTGCGAAAAAACGAGGTTTTGGCGGCACTTTCCAGGCCGTTGCTTCCGTGTGTTTCCCGTGACTTTATAACCTCTGCGGCAGTAAGTCCTTTTGATATATGCTGTTTTTGGCTCATGTCTTTCATGAAAACCTCGTTTTTGTTATTTGTACAAGTATATTCAATTTAGCGTCAGATAATGCAGACAAGAAGAACAAGCTCAAGGTCAAAAGAAAGGTCAAGGTCGTGGGGTTTGGGGCAACGCCCCAAGGTGTTTTAAGGGTTTCCTGCAAATTGAAAGGCATCATTTCTGATGCCTTTCTTCTTCTGTGTCAGTTGATGTTACTGTAATAACGCACTCAAGTGCCATTTTGTCGTCTGCCTTGGTGATTGTTACAGATAAGTTACGATAAATAAAGTTGTCGCCTACTTCGGGAATATGCTCTAATTTGTCCATAATCCAGCCGCCTACCGTGTGGGCTTCAATATCTTCGTCCTCGTCAAGGGATAGCTCTTCAAACAAATCATCAATAGAGGCGGAGCATAGAACACGATACTCCCCGTCGCTCATAAGAACAATGTCCTCCACAACTTCGTCAAACTCGTCCCAAATATCCCCTACAAGTTCCTCAAGTATGTCCTCCATTGTCACCATGCCGGCTGTGCCGCCGTACTCGTCAGTGACAATAACCATGAGTACCTTTTGCTTTTGCATCATCTTGAACAGGTCGCTGATTTTCATAGAGGGTGCGGCAAAAGTGGGCGGCGTGATAATATCAGCCACACTTTGGTCCCGCTTAATCATCAGCTGCAAAAAGTCGCGCATATGAACAATGCCGGTAATGTCATCAAGGCTTTCTTTGTACAAAGGAATACGAGAATGCCCTGATTCTAAAAACACCTCCGCAAGCTCGTCAATGCTAACATCATCATGCGCCCCAACGATTTTCGTTCGGGGAGTAAGAATATCTTCGGTGAAAAGGTCGTTGAACTCGATAACGCTGTGAATCAGCTCCATGTCCTCTTCATCAATCGCCCCCTCTTCCTCAGCTTCGTCAACAATGGACAAAATCTCTTCTTCGGTGTAGGTAAGAGTGGTTTCTGCCTTAAAGATTTTCCCCATCAGCAGTTTCCATTTAGCGAAAATCCAGTTAATCGGAAAAAGAAGCACAATCATCCAGTGCATGATGGGAGAGGCGAAAAGGGCAAATCTGTCTGCCGACGCCTTCGCCATACTGCGGGGGGTGATGTCGCCGAAAATCAAAGCGACAATGGTGATAACGATAGTGGACAGCAAAGTGCCATAGTCATCAAAATGCCGAACAAAAAGCAGGGTAGAGATACTTGCCGCCGTAATCAGGGCAATATTGTTCAGCACAAGGCAGGTGGAAAGCAGGTTGTCATAGTCCTCGTACAATCGCAGGGTCAATTTAGCGCGCTTCGAGCCTTCTTCTGCCATGGTTTTGATACGAATGCGGTTAAGTGCGACAAATGCAATTTCCACCGCTCCCAAAAACCCTGAAAACAGGATAAGGATAGCGATGGCGATTATGGTTAATATACTGCCAATGTCCATATAGTTGGTGTTGGCTCCTTATACAGGTTGATAAATGAATGTGTTGAATATCTCGGCGGATGAGCGGTGGTTTTCCGCTCGGAGCGTATTTTTCTGGTTTTTCAAAAACATGAACCGTTGTGTATCAACGGTTTTTGAAAAACCAGAAAAACGAGATTGAAACATGATTGACCTCGTTCCATCTTTATTCAACACCCCCATGAATATCTTATTATAGCGAGTAATTTTGCTTTTGTCAAGTGGTAAACAAGCTAAAATTTGAAAAAATTGAAAAAAATGAAAAAGTTTAACCAACTCGACTCTTTTTTGACATTATCACGCCAAAAACGCCCCCCGCAATAACTACAGTTGCGACTGGTATTACTATAAACACAAGGGCAAAACTTCTTTGAGTGTATGGGTCGTTTGAATTGTATGGGTTGTTTGTTTGCGGAGGGTTTGTATTTGATTCGCTTTGTGGAGGGTTTGTATTTGGAGTTTCGGTAGGATTATTTGGGGGTTCGATAGGATTATTTGGGGTTTCGGCGGGATTATTTGGGGTTTCGGCAGGATTATTTGGAGTTTCAGCGGGATTATTTGGAGCATGTAAATCCGGAACGTTCACCAAGTCGCCTAAATCAAAATCACCATGCACCAAAATATATGTGCCGGGGTGGCTTACATAAAAAGCATATGCACCAATATAGTGGTTGTATATCACGCCGATTTTTTCTGCTGTTTCCATGTCGCCGTCGATGTTTATCGCTACAACATTGTTGGTATTTGTTGCACCAAAAACCCGCACCTCTACCGGGTCGTAAAACTCGTAAATATTCACGCGGTACTGCATAAGCTCGTAGCGGTAATCAAATCGGGCGGAAACAAGAAATATTTCAGGGACAGCCAAAGCAAAATCGTTTGCGGTTATTCTGTTTTGTGCATTTAGCAGACGAACATCATCCTCGTCATTCAGCAAATTAGTCACAAATATGGTGTACACAAAATCTTCGCTGTCTGCACCGCGAGAGGCGCGAGCGGCGGCGATTGTATTCTCGAATCGAATATTTAACTGAAATTCTTGCCCTGTGACTTCAATTCTGGAAATGTCAAACTGGAAGTTCTCTACTTCACCCCAAAGAGGAGCGCCAAGCACGGGAAACTCGAAAGATTCGCTGTAAATCTCCGTTCTGTCTGTTTCAAATGTGTCCTCATCCATGGCGATGCTCATTTGGTGGAAATGATTTGGGTATCTAAACATTATTGACGCACGTGTGTGTCCATAAAAAAGCCAATATTCCCGCCCGAATTCATCAAAGTGGGGGCAGGCGACAACATTAAAAGAGGTAGCTATCATAACAAGAATGACCAAACTAATCAGCACAAGGCGGAGTGTCTTTTTCACAGGTTTTGTTCTCGGGTTGTGATTCATTGCTTGCTCCTTTTCTGTTAATGAAAATAAAGGCAAAGATTGTGGCCGGAATAACAAATATAAGTCCCATACTGCCGGAAATACCACTGATTATTTCGGTGGCAATAGACTGTAGGTTGATAATTTCGCTAAAGCCCATGTCAAATCCAATTAGTATCAAAATAGTCGAAAGAGAAGAGCCGGTATAAACCAAAATTAGAGTGTTTACCATAGTGCCCATTATGTCACGACCAATGTTGAACCCTGATTTAATCAGGTCTTTGTCAGATGCATTTGGATTTTGTGTTCTTATTTCAGTTAATGATGAGGAAATCGAAATTGCTACATCTAAGCACGCTCCAAGAGTGGCTATGATAATACCTGCGAAGAGTAAACCACGGAAGTTGAATCCGCTTCCCCCGGGGAGATACTGCAACATTTGGGCATCGCCATGTGCAAAGCCTACACGGGTAATTGCACTAAAAACATACGCAACAACCCCCGCGATAACCAAACCTCCTGCAACACCAATGGTAGCAGAAATTGATTTTTTACTAATGCCAAAGCATATGCCAAAATTGATTATTGTGGCAAGTATGCAGGCTAATATAGACAGAATTATTGGGTCATATCCACGCAAAAGCAACGGAATAAGCCCGAAAATAATTAGTAAAATTATTGCAGCAAGGGAAATCAGCGATTTAATCCCCTTTGTCTTACCGACTGCAATAACACAAATCACGAAAATCAAAACCATCCATAAAATCGGACTTTGGCGGTCGACACCCTCGAAGAAAAAGGAGTGCTGGTCGGCTTGTGTGTCAAGTTCGGCGTGTACAATAATGCGATTTCCAGGCGACAGGTAGATATAGTTTCCTGTCAAGGTGTTGTTGATTGTTGCCTCTGTGCCGCGCAAATCGCGGTTCAAAATGCGAATGGTTACAGTTTGCACAGTGGTGCCATGCACCTCACGATTGGTGACTTCGACCACTCGTGCACGATAGATATTAAGCTGATAATCTTCTGCAATATTTGCGTTTCTTGCGTAAATGCTAATAGAAAATGTAGCGACAAGCAGTAAACAAACAAGCAACAGAATTACAGACTTTGCTTTTTTAGTCATCATATGTAAATCCGTCGAATTCGTACGCTTCAAGCACCATTTCTTGATGTCTTTCGTTGATTCTGTTAAGCCCGGGGATTAAACTGTTGAAAAAATAAATGTCAACTACTCCTGTCATTCCGTTGTCGCGAATGCTGTTAAGGTTTATGCCTCTGCCGGTTGCTCCATTCCGATTGTCAACGATAACACCATGTGGGTTGTCATCGCAACCTGAGTGAGGGAAAGGCATAATCGAGCCGGCGATATGTCTGCCTTGAACAGTGACAATCACGGCTCTTGGGCGGATATTCCAAGTTCCGCCTGCTATGTACAGCATATTTTCGGTGTCTGCTACAGTAAGTGGCTCGACGTCGGCAAGGGTGTTATACCCGCCGGTAGTTCGCATTATGCGAAATCTTATCCCGGTTTCTATATCAAAAACTTGTGCCTCTACACCTTCGGCGAATATTTCCAAGGCTTCGGTTACATTTAGTAGCTCAATCACCGGGTCTTGACCCCTTGATATATCATCGGATATATCATCGTTTTTTCCAGGCTGATAAGTCTGGTTTTGGTCGTTGTCAGTTGTCGCGGGTGGTGCGTCACTGCAAGCAAAGAGAAACACCAGGGGCAACAAAACAAGGGTTGCAAAGATTTTTTTCATAAAATTAACCTCCGTACATCATATTATATCACAAATTCAGTTTTTGTCAATACCGAACATGATTAAAAAATGTTAATTTTCAGTAATAGTTGCTGTGGGGTTGTTTTGTTCTGAGTTCGGTTTTTTCGTTTTTTTCAATAAAACTATTGACAAAAGTAAAAATATAGTGTATTATATTTGTAAAGGGTGTATATTTTATGTAAAAAATGCTTTGTGGTAAATGCTGTTCGCAAAGATATTGCACCCAAAAAATTCTTTCCAAAAAGGAGAAAAACCTTATGAAAAAGACATTAAAACTTTCAACTTTGGCTCTTGTTGTAGTTATATTACTTACATCATTTGCTATTGTTTCGTCCGCCGATGAAGCAGAATGGGAAGCATATTGGACACCAAGAATATTCGCAACCTTTGATGCTCGTGCCAGTGACTTTCACGGCAACTCTCTCCCCACAAATGTATTGCATACTCACATTTCAGGAGATGCTACCATTTGGCACACTGCGTGGGTTGCTCCGGATGGTACTGCCAGCGAGGAAACACCATTCTTTTTAGAAATCGACATGGGAACTGAACTTACTCTAACCGGACTTATTTTAGTTACTCGTGACGGTTCAAACGGTCGTATTCTTGCTGGTCATATTGCTGTACACGATTCTACAGGCAATGGGTGGCCTGGCGGAGATGAATTTCTTGAGCCTGGCGAGTGGGAGCGAGTTGCGTTAATTCCTTCTGCCCCTGCACCGCTTCGTACTAACGAAACACCAGAAGCCCGCGCTGAATATTTCCCGCATGTTCCAATCCATGGTGAATATACAAGCGCAAATGCTCCTCCATATCCGGTTTTCATTGAATTCGACGAACCGGTAACTACTCGTTTTATTCGCCTTGAAGCTACCAGTGGTTGGTTCCAAACAGCAGCTGGGTATGACCAATTTGTGTCTTTAGGTGCGTTCATTCCGTTGTTTGAAACTGTTGACTGCGAGTGCGAGGACGATTGCGAAACTTGCGACGATGATTTTGATGACTGCTGGTGTGAATTGTTGTATACCCCTGCTCCGCCACCACCACCGCCTACCAATGATGGTACGCCTACCAATGACGGTACGCCCACCAACGATGGCACGCCCACCAACGATGGCACGCCTACCAATGATGGCACGCCCACCAATGATGGCACCGACCCTGCCCCTGACAATGACAGCGAAGGTCCAGATGTGATTATCTTTGTTGTAATCGGTGCTGCGGCTCTTGTTATTATCGGCGGAATTGTATTCTTCCTAATGAAGAAAAAAGGCGCTGACGCCGAATAGTTAGACAACGCTATATCTTGAAATTAAAAACAACGGTAACTTTTGTTGCCGTTGTTTTGTTTTTTACTTGTCTTGAGTTGTATCGAAATTAAATACCGTCTTATGAACAACTCCACCGAACGTCATTGCAAAGGCGGTTTGTGCCGTGCAATCCAGTGAAAGGGCAAGAAATCGCCATAAATCAACCCGTAAAACAATGAAATTTCTCGTCCAACGACTGGATTGCACGCGGAAAACCACCGCTTTGCAATGACGATGCCGTTTGTGTGTGATAAGGATATTTATACATCGCAAAGGCGGGACGCCGAGGGCAACCTCCCCTACACAGGGTGCAGTTGAACAAATGTAGGGGAGGTTGCCCCCGACGTCCCGCAACTTAGGGTTATCGCAGAATATAAAATCTTCAAAAAACGCCGGGTTTTGTTAGTGTCAATATTTTTGTTTCGTTACAACCTTAATGACAATGCTTATTTTTCACTTCTCTATCGCATCTGGCAACATACATACACCCCTCGCAGGCGGTGTGCAAGCGGTTTTTCGCAAGAATTTCCCTGTCAAGTCGCTCTCGCAGGTCGCTCCACGGTGTTGTCATGCCGTATTCAAGTCCGCACCAAGCTAAAACCCTATCGTCAGATGGCTCGGTTTCCTCGGCTTTTTCGCATTCGCCGCCATTGTTGTACAGGCAAAAGCCGCATATCTCGTCAAGTTGGGCGGTTAGGGTGATTGCTGTTTGTGGGTTTTCGTCCAATACCTGAATTTTTCGCCGCATAGCGTCAGCATATGCCTCGCTGTGTCCCTCGGGGGAAAACAGGAGAATGCACAAAGCGTGGTGGGGTTTTAGCTTCATTTTATAACTATCGTGGTAACTCATGGAACAACCAAAACATTGTCATTGCGGGCTTGACCCGCAATCTCATCAAATATTGAAGTACCAGGAGATTGCGGGTCAAGCCCGCAATGACAATGAGAAGTTGAAACTTTGTATTGTGTTCTAACTTGATAATCATACTTCATTTTTCCACCGCATCTCTAATGCGAAAACCGCAGAAGAATACCCCTATCATCTTGATGATTTCTAATAGAACAAACGGCGCAAATGCGGCTAAAAACGCCTCTTGTAAAGGCACGCCATTCACAAAGCCAAACTGCATCATGCCCATTGTGAGATTGATAAACGAACCCACTCCAAGCCCTATGGCAAGGGTGAGCTTTCGCCTTTTGTCTGCGGCATATCCTGCGATAAATGCGAAAAATGGATAGGAGAGAAGAAAGCCGCCCCATGGTCCGATTATTCGGTCAAACCCGCCGCCGAAATTGGCGAAAACAGGAGCGCCCACCGCCCCAAGCGCAAGGTACAAAATAGCCGCCGCCAGCCCCTTTTTCGCCCCAAGTACAACTCCTGCAAGTGCCACCGCAAAGGGCTGCATGGTGAACGGCACGCCCCATGGCAGGGGTATGCTAATCTGTGCCATTACGGCAATAACAGCGGTGAAAAGGGCGATAAGGCACATATTTTTGGTGCTGAGTCTTTTTCTTTGCCTGTTTTCTCTCATCTACGCCATCTCGGGCGGGTCATAGTCCACGCCATGAGTGTCCACAGTGACGGTGGTCATGGTCATTGGGTTGGTGGGGCTGACTGTGCCGTCCATGCCGCGGCGTCCCTCTTGGGTGGCGATGCGGTCAACTACATCCATGCCGCTTGTCACCTTGCCGAAAGCGGCATATCCTCCATCAAGGAAGGTGGAATCCTTTGTCATGATGAAGAACTGACTGCCCGCCGAATTGGGGGACTGGGAGCGAGCCATTGACAGCACTCCACGAGAGTGGGAAAGGTCGTTTGCAACCCCGTTTTGGGCGAATTCCCCTTTGATTCTGTGGGCAGGACCGCCCGTTCCCGTACCGTCGGGGCAACCGCCCTGAATCATGAAAGTGGGGCTAACGCGGTGAAAGCCCAGCCCGTTGTAAAACCCGCTTTTGATAAGGTGGACGAAGTTTTGCACTGTGATTGGTGCAGTAGTTGGGTAAAGCTCGGCGGTGATAACACCTCCGTCGGACATTGTGATTGTTACTGTTGGGTTTGTCATTGTTGTGTCTCCTTTTGTTGTGGTTAGTTTTGTCTTATGAAAACATTCCAAAAAGCAATTTCCGGATTGTCCCCTGTAAATACTCGAAATGTACGACCTTGACCAGTAAACACCAAGTGTCTTCGATATGAAAAGTCAATAGAATTTCGTATTGTTTGTCCTCCTGGACGAATTTGAATATTTTCGTAGAAATATCTGGCTATATCATCACCATCGCCCGTTTCATACATAAAACGCAAATTAAAAGAATTATCACTTTGAACAGTGTATATCAAGTGAACCGTTTCGTTATCAAGATATATTTTATCGAACCTTATTGAAAAATTGTGCCCATCTCGTGAACCATAACGAAACTCAGGATTCGCCATCGTCATACCAATCACAGGATTTTCGCTCGGGTTATTTTCAACATAATCGCAAATTCTGTTTACAGAAAACCTAAAAGCATTTAGTTGTCCCTGCCGAAAAACAAGACTGAATGTTCGGCGGTATGTGTGTGTTACACCATTTTCACATACTGTTTCTATGGTTTCGCGAAATGAAATTCGATTATCGCCAAAACTGCTTGGACTTTCAAAACCCGGTGGCTTGTATACAATAAAAACCGTCTTCGTTTCATCTTCGTTTGCTAAAGTAACAGCTCGAGGAGCAATTATTCCAGAGCCATAATAATTTTCATTGCGTCGTTCAAAATATTCCACAAAGCCAAATGCCGTCATAACTTTCTGTGAAGTATCTCCAATATTCACGCCTGCGGGAAGTGCTACTTTTGCATCATGCAGTTCTTCGTTACTCGGGCTTGCACTCACCTCCACACTAAACACCCCCAGACTGCAACAGCCGTTGTCATGGACAGAGTACGAAGCATTTCGATAACCAAAGTGGGTATCAAACCTTGTTGTCCGTATGTAATACAGCCCCGTTTCATAGATAGTGTTCCCACATTCAAGGGTGATGGTGCGAATGGCGGTGTAAAAGTCGTCGCGGGTCATGTCATGGGTGAACCCCATTTGGTCAAGGGCGGTAGCGAATGCCTCGAATGGACAGTCGACTACAATCGAGTATTGGTCAAAACCGCCGCTTCCCTCGGGTGAGGTGTATTCGATACTGCACAGGTGGCAGTCGCAATCGAAAGGCTTGGCACGACCACACCCAACCATGGCAACAGCAAGGGCAAGGAGGAGAAATGCGATGAGTAGTTTTTTCATGGGGTGTCTCCTTTTGTTGTGGTTTAACCTATCACCGCTGCAAGCAGTCCTCGTTTTCCGCCGCTGCCACGGTGGGAGAAGAATTTATCCTGATTACAGCAGGTGCATTCTCCTGCAAGGTCAATGTTGGTGGAGAGAACACCTGTCTCCTCCAGCAGGGCAACGCAGGTGGCGGGCAGGTCGGCGTGGCTGTTCGTGATAAACCGCTGTGCATAGCCGCTTCCGAGGGCGTTGGTGTAGGCCGAGATGAAGTCCTCCCCAACCTCGAAGCAACATGGAGCAATGCACGGGCCGATGGCGACACAAATGTCCGCAACATCTGCACCAAGCTCCTCCATGGCGGAAACCCCTGCGGCAAGAATGCCGCCCACCGCCCCACGCCAGCCGGCGTGAAATGCGCTGATAACTCCGGTTTTCGGGTCATGGGCAAGAACGGGAACGCAGTCCGCCGTGCGAACGGACAGGGTCACGCCGGTCAAAGCCGTGACAAAGCCGTCGCATTCGGGAGGTGAAGCGTTGTCGTAAGCGGCAAGGAACTCCTCGTCCACCGTCGCCACCCTTGCCGAGTGGATTTGGCTGGCACGGATGATACCCTCGCTCACACCTGCCGCGGTGGCAAGGCGGCGATAGTTTTCCGCCACGTTCGCAGGGTTATCTCCACAGTTGAAGCCGAGGTTTAGGCTGGCAAGGTGGGGCTGGGTGCTGACACCTCCGTGCCTTGTGGAAAAGCCGTGGGGTGCGGCGATTATATGAGATTTTAGGAGGGTAACTCCATTTTGTGTGAGTGTTTGCATGGATGTGGGAGCTTTCCCCTTTCAGGCTAAGATGCTTTGTGCCAATCATGCTCCGCTCACGCATTACGGACGGATGAACCGCAGGCAACAGTATCAAGCTGTCTAAGATGCTTCGTGCCAATCATTGCCCGCTCACGCATTACGGCGACCTGTTTGACGGCAAAGCCGCCAATGCCGTCGCCTTCAGCGCTCACAAGGGCGCTTCGGGGCTGTTATTTCGGTGGCTAAATATATATTTGCACTTACGGCCGGATGAACCGCAGGCAACGGTATCAAGCTGGCTAAGATTTTTCGTGCCAATCATGCTTCAAGACTGTTATTTTCTCGCCTTACGGGGAAATGAATTCCCCTTCATGGCGAGAAAATAACAGCTTTCAGCACACTAAATTACAAAAATATCGCCATCAAAATCGGCATAGTTATCGCAGACAACAGGGTTGACACCAGCAAGCCCTTTGCCACAATCTCTTTGTGCTTGTTGTAATTAAATGTGAAAATAGCAACCGAAATCGCCATAGGCGAGGCGTTTGCAATGAAAATTACAGTAAGTAATGTTTCATAATCATACAAAGCGGCTATTCCGTTGAACATTGGCAAAAGCACAAAGAACACAATTACCGGGACAACAACTAACTTTACCGCTGTAATAGCATAATTTCGCCAGCCACGAACAAGTTCGCCAATCTTCATACCGCCAATAGTCGAGCCGAGTAGGAGCATTGACAGAGGTGCTGTCACCGCACCAAGCATCCGCACAGGGGCAAAGGCGGTGAGCAGAACAGTTTCCATTGCTGTTGGCTCAAATACATTGCCATACAGATAACAACCGCTGTGGGTACAAGTTTCAAACCCAACCCCAGGCAATTGAAAGTTTATCACGAAGAAGAACAGGGCAAGCATACCCCCAATCATCACGGGAGAAAGTATCATTTTTAGGTTGATTTTCGCCTCTTTGCCGCCGATGAGTTTCATGCCTACCGAAAAGATAAGCAGGTTGAAGATAATGTTGTACAAAATGCCGTAAAGCATTGCCTCGGCAGGTAAAACGTCAACAGCTATCAGGGACACAATCAGGGGTATGGACATGAAATTCACGTTGCCGTACATCCCTAAGTTTATGTATGCGCCTACCTCTTCACGCGGAGCGCGAATGGCTCTTGCCGCCACCCATGACACCGCCGCGCCTACGGCGAAAGAGAGAAGAATTATCCCCAAAAACAGCGGCACTTGCACCGGGTCAACGTCAAGTCTGCGAGAAACAATCGAATAAACAAGGGTGGCAGGAACGGTGACACGAAGCAGAATTTTGCTCATTGTCACATTCGAGCCGTCATCAATGATTTTCAGACGGCGGATAAGAAAACCCACCCCCATCATGATGACCAGAATAAACATTTGTTGGAAAATTACTGTTGAGTCCATTATTCTTTTACGCCTTTCTCAAATCGGTTTTTTAGTTTCTTATAATAGTTTTCGACGCTTTTATTTCCGTCGTTATCGGGGAACAAACAATAGGGCAAACTGTCGGTGTTTTTATGCTTAATCACACAGTCACAGCACTTTTTGTGATTAGGACAAGTCGTCTTGGGACAAGGGCACTCTTTTGCACAGGGCATTATGTTCCACTCTCTTTCGTTTGTTTTGAAAATACTAACCGATATACTACATACGCAAGCACCGCGCCCGCGATTTGCATGGCGATAAACAGAAGTGCATCAATTGGGCGTATGCCAACGGCGGTTGGGGAAAGCATTCGTGCGATTGTCACTTGGGGATTGGCGAACATAGTCGAGGAGGTCGCCATAATCTGCCCGCCTACCAAAAAGCCTATCATTAAGGGGATGTGCATTGATTTGTTTATGTTTAACACAAGAATAGCCAGCAATAGAATAAATGTGCCGACAGCTTCCCCTAAAATAGCATAACCACGCATATTTTCGGACACAGCGACCACCGCCCCCACTTCGCTATGAAACATAAGATGAACCAACCCAATACCCACAATTCCGCCGATAATTTGTACTAAAACAAATAACGCCGCCACACGCCCCTTAATCTTTATATCAATCAGCATTATCAAAGTTACAACCGGGTTAAAATGTGCTCCGGAAATTGGAGCAAACATTTCAATCAGCACACACAAAACAAAGGCAACAGCAATAGCATTTGCAAGAAGTGCTACCCCTTTTGACGATTCTAATACATATGTAAAAAAAATCATCGGAGCGACCGCCGCCATGATTAGTATTGCCGAGCCGAGAAATTCGGCGGCGAGTTGTTGTCTTAATGGACGCGACATGGAAACTCCTTGTAAGGTGGGCGTATGTGTGAAATATCGGATTTTGTTTTCAGTTTGTGTCCTGCTCGTCACACCTACCCCGTCTTGCGGAAAACCGCCGCAATCCACCCCTTCCGCCAGCGGAAGGGGATTTACAGAAACATTTTGTCTGTTTTTCGTGCATTTTCGTGTCATTTCGTGGTTAAATGCCCTTACGCCCTTGACGCCTACACAGGGTTTTGGTTGCACCGTTCGAGCGGGTCGCCGAGGGCGTCGACCCCTACAAAAACACCCGTCTTGCGGAAAACCACCGCAATCCACCCTCTTTAATTAAAGAGGGCTAAGGTCAAGGTCAAAGTCAAAGGCAAAAGAAGTGATTCATGCCGCACCCAAGCCCTCTTTTTGAAAGAGGGTGGCAGGAGCGTAGCGAGTGACGGGTGTTTTGCCCTTGCCCATGCCCGCCCGTAACATTGGGTGCGTATCGTTCGTTTCACACCTACCCCGTCTTGCGACAAGGGCAGTCGCAATCCACCCCTTCCCAAGGAAGGGGATTTACAGAAACATTTTGTCTTTTTTTCGTGTATTTTCGTGTCAGCCTGCCCCGCACTTGATGCGGGGTGGTTAAAATACCCTTGCGCCCTTGACCTTAGCCCTCTTTTTGAAAGAGGGTGGATTGCGACTGCCCTTGTCGCAAGACGGGTGTTTTGCCTATGCTGTTTCAGCGGGCAACCGCAAGGGTCGCCCCTACATGGGTGTTTCGGTGCGGGTTTTGCCCTTGACCTTAATTGTCAATTGTCAATTGTCAACTCTCCCTAAAACAGCCCGGTTATCCGCCCATCTGCGTCAACATCAATGCCCTCGGCAGACGGCACTTTCGGCAGTCCGGGCATGGTCATAATGTCCCCGGTTAGGGCGACGATGAACCCTGCCCCGGCGCACAGCTTCAGCCCTCGCACAGTGACGGCAAAGCCCTCAGGCGCGCCCAGTAAAGCGGCGTTATCCGAGAAACTATATTGGGTTTTCGCCATGCAAATTGGCAAGTCGCCGTAGCCCATTTGCTCAATAGCGGCAAGCTGTTTTTTCGCCTCGGGAGCAAGGGTTACACCTGTGCCACGATAAATCTTGGTCACAATTGCGTTCAATTTTTCGGTGACAGTCGTGCCATCTTCGTAGCAATATGCGAAATCGTCAGGTTTGCTTGCCTCTGCAAGGCGAACCACTTCTTCTGCAAGAGCCACGCCGCCCTCGCCGCCTTTCGCCCACACTTGTGACAGGCAAACATTCACCCCAAGCTGGCGGCAACGCTGTTCCACCAACGCAAGCTCCGCCGCTGTGTCGGTAGGGAATGCGTTGATAGCAACCACCGCAGACAAGCCAAAGACTTTCCCCACATTCTCCACGTGACGCAATAGATTGGGTAGTCCAGCCTCGAGAGCCTGCAGATTTTCGGTGTTCAGCTCGTCTTTTTTGCAGCCCCCGTGGTGTTTGAGAGCACGGACAGTAGCAACAATCACCACCGCGTCCGGCACAAGCCCGGTCATGCGGCACTTAATATCAATGAATTTCTCCGCCCCAAGGTCAGCGCCAAACCCGCTTTCGGTGATGGCGTATTCCCCATAAGCAAGGGCAAGTTTGGTTGCCATTACGCTGTTACAGCCGTGGGCAATGTTGGCGAAAGGACCGCCGTGGATAAAGGCAGGAGTGCCCTCCAGGGTTTGCACAAGGTTAGGCTTGATGGCATCTTTCAGCAGTGCCGCCATAGCTCCATGAGCCTTTAGGTCGGCGGCGGTGATTGGCTGTTCCTCACGAGTGTAGCCCACTACAATCCGCCCCAACCGCTCCCGCAGGTCGGTTATGCTGTCCGCAAGGCACAGGCACGCCATGACCTCGCTTGCCACAGTAATATCAAAGCCGTCCTCACGGGGCATTCCGTTCACACGACTGCCCAAACCGCAGGTAATCTGCCGCAGTTGGCGGTCGTTCATGTCCACCACCCGCTTCCATGTGATACGGCGAACATCTATCCCAAGGGTGTTCCCCTGGAAAATATGGTTGTCTATCATCGCGGCAAGCAGGTTATTCGCCGCAGAAATGGCGTGCATATCCCCGGTGAAGTGGAGGTTGATGTCCTCCATGGGGATAACCTGGGCATATCCGCCCCCTGCCGCGCCCCCTTTCATGCCAAAGACAGGGCCAAGGCTTGGCTCACGCAGAGCAACCACCGACCGCTTGCCGATTTTGCGCAGGGCGTCCGCAAGACCAACGGTGGTGGTGGTTTTCCCCTCTCCCGCAGGGGTGGGGTTAATGGCGGTGACAAGAATCAGCTTGCCCTGTGGGCGGTGGGCCCAATTACCCAGAGCGGCACAGTCAATCTTTGCCTTGGTGTGACCGTATGGCAGAACACTTTCGGCTGGTACGCCGAGAGATTCGGCGATTTTGGTTATCGGTAGTGCTGTCGCCTCTTGGGCGATTTGAATGTCAGTTTTCATTGTTACTTCCTCTTGTTTTTTCCTTAGATTAAAAATTACTTATTATTTTTTCCTTAGACTAAAAATTACTTAATATCCCTTCTATCATTTCAATGATTTCCGGTGGGAGTGATGGCGTTTTTTCATGAACTTCAAGGGCTTTTCGCAAGTCGGCAACACCCTCTTCAAAGCGGTCTTGACTGCCGTAAATATTCCCTCGATTAAAGTACGCTAAAGCAAATTCGGGAGCGAGTTCTATCGCTTTGTTAAAATCGGCAAGAGCTTCGTCCGTTTTCCCCGTATTTGCGTTAATGCTTCCTCTTTCGCAGTAAGCCAATGCAATGGTGCTATCAAGTTGTATAGCTTGGTTAAGGTCAGCAAAGGCTTCTTCTAAATTAGCAAGTGCATGATGCACCACGCCTCTATAACAATAAACCAATCCCTGTTCATGCCCAATGTCAATTGCTTTGTTGTAATCCTGCAGAGCCTCTTCATGGCGACCGGTGTTAAGGAAAGTATTGCCACGATTAAAATATGCCTGTGCTAATTCGGGGTCAAGCTCTATTGCTTTGTCGCAATCCTCAAGTGACGCATCAAAATTCCTAAGAGCATTGTTTGCAAGCCCCCTGTTGTTATACGCAAGTGCGATGTTTGGGTCAAGTTCTATTGCTTTATCGCTATCCGCAATTGACTCATCAAAGTGACCTATGCCAAGATACACTGCTCCGCGATTAAGATACCCCTCTGCAAGGTCATCGGCAAGGTCAATCACTTTATTAAAATCAGCAAGAGCCTGTGGGAAAAATCCCAAGGACATATAAATAGCACCACGGGCAATATATGCGGGTGTAAATTTATCATTTAGTGAAATAGCCTTGTTGTAGTTCGCAACTGATTCTTCATAGCGTGACGGGTCGCTCGCCATTATATAATCTCCGTAACCACAATAAGCCAAAGCGCATTCCGGGTCAAGCCCAAGTGCTTTCGTTATGTCTTCCTTGGCATCTTCATGGCGACCAAACAGTATATGTAAGCGACCACGTGTGGCATAGTTATCTGAATCCTCCGGGTCAATTTGAATAGCTTTGTTTAGGTCCGCAAAAGCCTCTTCGTAACGGAGCACTGCACTATATACTTCACCCCTTAAACCATAGTAAATTGCATCGTCAGGGTCAAGCTCTATTGCTTTATTATACTCATCAATAGCTTTGTCGTACTGCTTTTGCTCACAGTAAATAGACCCTCGTCCACAGTAGGCGGGGGCATAGTTTGGGTTCTCTGCTATTGCTTTATCACAATCAGCAAAAGCCCGGTCAAACTGTTTCAACCACGCAAGTGCATATATTCGCCTGCGAAAGCATTTAGGGTGATTTGGCTCAAGCGCCAGCCCCTTGTCGCAGTCAGCAATAGCAAGGTCGTATTCCGCAACCTTGTTGTACTCGAACGCCCGCTCGGCATAAAGCTCCGCCGTTGGGTTGTCATCAATTTGCTTTGTCAGTTTCTCGATTTTCTTGTTCATATGCATCTCCCTAATGTTTCATCATCACACAGTATCCACTGGTGTACTTTCGATATACAGGCAATCGGGGCAATAGTCTATATCCCCATCACACCATGACGGCGAACCATACTCAACCGTTACTTGTTCAAATATTGCCTTATCCTTTATCGGAGCAAAGGCAGGATATTGCAAAAGCTCGTTACAATCGAATATACGCCGTTCTCCGTTAGTGAAAGTTATGTCGAGCCTGTAACCCTCCAACGGTGCAATACTCGCCGCTCTTGGGGCTAATTTGCCACGAGAGATAATTTCATCATTAACTTTATTCATGAAAACCTCCTATTTCAAAGGGTCTATGCGGAAAGTGGTTTCACCATTAACCGCAAGTGACCAGTTCGCCTTTAATTCCTCTTCGCGCAATAACGCCCAAGCCTTGACATAGGCAGAGGCGCACGTTTCTTTTATGTCTTTGCTTCTGTGCATAACAAGGGCGACTTTCGCCGCCCCCTTATACGCCTATCCTTAATGGTTATCGTAGCTACGCTCGATTCTGTTTTGTTCTGCAACTGCTTCTGCACGCTTATTCGCAACAACTTTGCCAAGATAAACAGCACAAACCACAAGAACAACAAAGATAACCAGCACTAACCAGTAACCCGACAAAAATTCACCGATAGTGTAATGTCCCACTATCACTCGCATTATAAACAGAAACAAAGATATAAGCCCGGTAATTGACGAGCCAACCTGTATTGCTTTTGTAAACAACTGCAACATTCCAAGCGATTTCATGTCTTTCTCCTTTACTTATCGTTTAGGCAAGCAATGCCGGGTAGCACCAAGCCCTCAAGGAACTCAAGACTTGCGCCGCCACCTGTTGAGATGTGTGTGATTTGGTCGTCATAGCCCAACTGCTCACACGCCGCCGCAGAGTCCCCGCCACCGACAATAGAAATAGCGTCGCTTTCCGCAAGCGCTTTTGCAACAGCCAACGTGCCTTTGTTAAGCACAGGGTTCTCGAACACCCCCATAGGGCCATTCCACACAACGGTTTTAGCGTTTTTCACCTCTGTGGCGAAAAGCTCCGCAGATTTCGGACCAATGTCCAGACCGTCTTTGCCATCCGGGATGTCGCGTCCGTCAATCAAGGTCACAGGAATGTCTGCATCAATGGGGTTTGGGAAAGCGTCCGCAACCATACGGTCAACAGGAAGCAGGATTTTCACCCCCTTAGCTTCAGCTTCCGCAAGAACGTTTTTGCAGTAGTCGATTTTGCTCTCGTCCATCAAGCTGTCCCCTACAGTGTGACCCATCGCCGCAAGGAAGGTGTAGCTCATTCCGCCGCCGATAATTAGGGTGTCCACTTTGGTCAGCAGGTTTTGCACCACGTTCAGCTTGTCAGAGATTTTCGCTCCGCCAAGAATTGACACAAATGGACGCTCAGGGTTTTCGAGAGCTTTGCCCATAATGCCAATCTCTTTTTGAATCAGGTATCCGCACACAGCAGGAAGATAGTCAGCCACTCCTGCCGTGGACGCATGGGCGCGGTGCGCCGTGCCGAAAGCGTCGTTGACGAAGATTTCCGCCATGTCAGCAAGAGCTTTTGCCATGGTTGGGTCGTTCTTTTCTTCGCGGGCGTCAAAGCGGGTGTTTTCCAGCAGCACGGCCTCGCCTTCGCCTAATGCAGCGGCCTTCGCGGCGGCGTCAGGGCCTACGGTGTCAGCGGCAAGAGCCACGTTTTTGCCCAACAGCTCGCTTAGGCGGGCGGCAACAGGGGCAAGAGAATACTTCGGGTTCACTTCGCCTTTTGGTTTGCCCATGTGCGAGCAAAGAATCACCTTCGCTCCGTTGTCAAGCAGGTATTTGATAGTAGGCAAAGCCTCTACAATGCGCTTGTCGCTTGTGATTTTGCCCTCTTTCATTGGTACATTAAAGTCACAGCGTACAAGAGTGCGTTTCCCCTTGACACAAATATCTTCAATGCTTTTTTTGTTGTAATTAGCCATTTGTTTGTCCTCACTTAATGAAAATTATTTGATGTAATTATATCATATATTGTGGCAAATAGCAATAGGGTAGGAAGAAAAAATCTTTTTTGATTTTTTTGCAAAATGCTCTTGACAAACTGATATTTTAACGCTATAATATAGGGGTGCGATTGTTTTGCACACCTTGGGGCATTAGCGCAGCTGGCTAGCGCACCACACTGGCAGTGTGGGGGTCACCAGTTCGAATCTGGTATGCTCCACCAGTCGCAACGCGACGCGAATAAATCAGGGTTTGCTTTGTGCGAACCCTTTTTGCTTTCAATCACCAATATCAGCGCTGAGGGGTAGTTATTTTCGCATGAAGGGGAATTCATTTCCCCGTAAGCGAAAATAACTGCCCCGAACACTTGCGTACGATTAAACGAACGGTACTGTTGGCGAATGAATGGCGAGTCGCCGTAGACGATAATCAGGGTTTGCTTTGTGCATGCCCTTTTTGCTTTCCCAGCCTGCCCCTTCCGCCACTCCTCAAACTCTCGCTTGCCCTGCTCGCTCTCGAAATCCCTCTGAAATTCAGGCAAAAGCCCCCTTGCTAGGCGTGAAATGCATTTTCTGCCAAATGGCGCACTTTGTACAAGTCGTGTATGTATCAAAATATAGGGTTGCATTCCTCGCGAAATCATGATATACTATTCCCACCAACACTCACCCACAGGAGCAATCTATGTCATATCTTTTTGATCTTCATGTTCATACAGCCGAGTCCAGCGGATGCGGGCAAGTCCCTGGAGGGGACATGATTCGCTGTTATCACCAGCGCGGCTATGCAGGCGTAGTTATTACCGACCATCTTGTAGGCGGATATGTTAATGGCAAATGCGCACATACAACAGCAACCGATTGGCAGGGGAAAGTTGATGGACTGATTAAAGGCTATGCCGAAGCTCGCAAGGTAGGCGACGAGCTTGGTATGGTTGTACTTTTTGGCTGGGAATATAGGACAAAATACGCTGCCGGAATGGCAGACCTGCTCACCTATGGACTGGACGCGGAATTTTTGCTTGCTAACCCTCAGCTTGATGGCATGGAAGGCGACGAATATGTGGACTTTGTCCAGTCATCAGGCGGTTTGGTGAGCTTTGCCCACCCATATCGCCATATGCCGCAGGACTATGTGCCACCGCACACCAATGTCGCCGCCGTGGAGGTGCTTAACGCCTGCCACCACACGGAAAAATACCCTGGAGGTTTTGACCTCCTGGCCCTTGCATTTGCAAGCAAGCATGATATGCTTCCCTTGGCAGGATGCGATGCCCATCACTTACACGAGGTGGACGGCACAGGAATGTTGTTTGACACCCGTCCTACCAACAACAACGAGCTTTTGGCGGCGATTCACAAAGGGCAATATAAACTGATTTTGCAAGGAAAAGAGTGGGATATGACCAGACAAACATAAAAAAACATAAAAAAATTTTATTTTTTTGAAAATAAGTATTGACAAGGCAGATTTCATGTGCTATAATACTCCTTGTGGCGGGGCCAACTTATATGAGTGTGTTGAATATCTCGGCGGATAAGCGGTGATTTTCCGCTTGGGGCGAATTTTTTGGTTTTTGAAAACGCCAAAAAACGAGATTGAAACATGACCACAACCCTATTTTTTCAACACTCCTTATATATGGCGGAATAGCTCAGTTGGCTAGAGCAACCGGTTCATACCCGGTAGGTCGATGGTTCAAATCCATTTTCCGCTACCAGCCGCCTTGCGGCAGAAAAACATCAGGGTTTGTGTGCTTATCCCAACACTTCGCCTAATCACCTAATGCAAAGCGAAGTGTGAGCGAAATTGCACAATCATACGAACGATTTTGTTATCTAATGAGTGTGCCTTCTATCTCGGTGGAAACATGATTGACCACAATGCGGGATTAGAATGCACTCCCTAATATCGTTTGCCTGTGATAACCTGGTTATCACATAGCACGGCCCATTGGTCAAGCGGTTAAGACACCGCCCTTTCACGGCGGTAACACGGGTTCGAGTCCCGTATGGGTCACCACAATTAAACAAAGACGAACTCTCGGAACTATTACTGTTCTGAGAGTTTTTCTTTTCGCCAAACAGTTCTTCTATCTCATCAAAACGAATACAGCTATCACCGTCTTTGTAATTATTGCTCCACCGAATAAACATGAAATGCTTTTTTACCAAGGTTTTCTGATGGGGTTTGGGGCAAAGCCCCCAAGGTGTTTTTAGGTTTTTTTCAGGTTATGCGCCGAGCAAAATCTCATTCACACTTTTCCCTTCGTGCCATAGTATGTAATATGAATAATACATAAAGGACACGAAAACATGAGCCAATCCGATAAAGAAATACTCCCCGAAAAGCTAATGCCGACCCCAAAAATCGCCATTGTCGGCGGCGATAAACGCCAACTACACCTTGCACGCTACCTTGCCGCTATGGCGGAGGTAAGTGTTTACGGAATACTGCCGCAAGATAATTACTGGGTTTCTTCTGAATTTGCCACTCCCTACTCACTTGCCACTACTTTGAAAGGAGCAAGCGCAGTGTTTTTGCCTATTCCTTTTAGTCGTGATGGAGTGACGGTGAACACCGCATTGTGGGAAGAAAAAATCCCCCTGAAAGAGGTGCTATCTCTTGTTCGGGGGAATGATATTGATTTTTTTGCAGGATTATGCACGCCCGACTTTGCCGAAGCCGTACAGACAAATGGCTGTACTCTCTATGACTATGGCTTGGACGAAAGTATTGCCGGCGGCGGGGCGTTGCCTACCGCAGAAGCTGCGCTTGCCCTTGCTATTAACGAAACCAGCGGGTTGATTTGCGGCAGTCGTGTTGCCGTTCTTGGTAGCGGACGCATCGCCGTGCGGCTTGCATATTTGTTGTCCGCAGTGGGAGCAGATGTGACCCTCTGCGCACGCCGTGATTTGGGCATTTCGGGCGGGAAATACGTCCCCCTTACCCACCTATCCAAGGCTATCCACGGCAGAGAAGTGATATTCAACACTATCCCCGCCCCCACCCTGACCCCTTCAATGCTGGCAGGCAACGACGGCAGTCTTATCATCGACCTTGCCTCCCCTGTTCAGGGGCAAGAGTTCCCTGTTGGCATCACCCGCGAAGAAACCACCGCCGCAGGAGTGCGGATTATCCACGCTCTTGGACTGCCGGGGAAATGCGCTCCGAAATATTCGGGAGAACTACTGGGGAAATATGCTCTTGAACGGATTAAGTCTATCGAAAGGAAGAACGGAACATGAAAATTTGCTACGCATTTTGCGGGTCCTATTGCACCCTTGCTGACTCTGTTGTTCAGCTGAAAGCTCTCGCGGCGGCGGGACACGAAATAATCCCTGTGGGCAGTTTTAACTTTGCCGATGTTGACACCCGTTTTGGGCAAGGGCTTGAATGGCTGAGCCGTGTTCGCGAGATTAGCGGACGGGAGGTAATTAACACCATTGCTGCCGCCGAGCCGGTAGGCCCTGTGTTACAGCCCGATGTGATGATTATTGCCCCTTGCACCGGGAACACCCTTGCCAAGCTGGCGACAGGTGTGTCTGACACTCCGGTCACTCTTGCGGCAAAATCTCACCTACGGAACAAACGCCCACTGATTATCGCCCTGTCGTCTAACGACGCTCTTGGGGCGAATTTTAAGAATATCGCCGCTTTATACGAAAAAAAGTATGTATATTTCGTGCCCTTGTTACAAGATGATGTGGAGCAAAAGCCCTACTCCCTATCCTGCGACTTCGCAAAAATCCCCGAAACCCTTGCCATGGCAATGGAAGGGCGACAGCTACTCCCTTTGTTTGGATAATCAGTCCACCCCAAGCGCCATTTTTTCGTCAACAATTTCTTTTTCGCGGCGACGCATTTCGCCACCATCTTCTTCCTCGTTTTCGTGGTCATAGCCCAGCAAATGCAGCATGGAATGCACAGTAAGAAAGCCCACCTCTCGCTCGAGAGAGTGACCGTACTCTTCTGCCTGTGCTGCCGCCCGTTGGAGAGAGATAACAATATCCCCGATAGCACACACATCAGGGCCGTTCAACTCTAAATCCATAAGAGGGAAAGACAGCACATCAGTTGTGCCCTCTTTGTCGCGATACTCCATGTTTAGCTCTGCAATGTGGGCATCGTCGGTGATTGTCACCGAAACTTCGGCGGCACGGGGGAAATTTTCGTGGTCAAGGGTAGCTTTAATCGCCTGCTTCACCAGTCCGCGAAGGGCAGGAGTGAACGGCACTTTGTCTTGATTGTTGGAAATGTAAATTCTGTTCATATTTAATCTATATACGGATGCTTGCCCGGCAGATTCATGGACTTACGCAAGGCAACCAGCTTGTCCACTTCTTCTTTCGAGAGTTCGCACTCGTTCCCAAGCTGGCGAGCGATAAGGCTAACTTTGGCGTAGCACTCAAGAGTTTCCATCTTGAAATACGCGGTCATCAAGTCAGGACCAACTGTCAGCGCACCATGGTTCACTAGCAAAAAGGCATCGTACCTTTGCAGGAATGGCGAAAGTGCGTCCGGAATTTCGTCGGTAGATGGGGTGCCATATGGCACAAGGGGAGCAGCCCCAAGGAAAATCACCGCTTCTGGCATGGTGGGCTTCTCTAATGGAATACGAGCCACCGCAAAGCCGGTAGCGTGAGGAGGGTGGGCGTGGACAACCGCACCTACATCAGGGCGTTCGGCATATACACGCAGGTGCATTTTCACCTCGGAAGAGGGTCGCAGACTGCCCTGGAGCACATTGCCCTCTCGGTCAACTTTAATAATCATGTCCGGGGTCATGTACCCCTTTGATACGCCGGTGGGGGTGGTGTAAAACTCGTTCTCCCCTGTCCGCACGCTGATGTTGCCGTCATTTGCCGCCACAAAGCCATTTACGCTGACTCGGCGACCGATTTCACAAATTTGTTCACGAATGTTCATTTTTATACCTCTTTTTATTGCCCTTGGGCATATTTTTTATCACGTAGTTTGCCGTACATAGCAGGGGAAAATCGTCTGATTGTTCGCTTCATCCACTGAAAAGTGCGGTCTGTAGCAGAGTAATAGCGATACATTAAGCCATGGGGATAATATTTGCTTAAAATTTTTCGGTCAAGCCTTGCTTCTTTTTTTTCCGCAATTTCTGGGGTGTTATTCTCGTAAATTTTGCGATATTTCCGCATTAACTTATAGAATGCGTGACGAGCGTACAGCATTTCGTGTTTTGCATATTGTGGCATGACAAGGTGAACCTTGTTTTTCAAATTCACTTCGCTCTTCAAAAAGCCCGCCTCTTCCGAGATTTCCTGCAACCTTGTCCCCGGAAAAGGCACAAAAGGCGATACAACCACATTATCGCTTAACAGCTTTGCATTGATTTTCATTGTTTCCAAGGACAACGCCAAAGTTTCGTGTGGCAATCCAACAATGTTGTAGGTGATGATTCGCAAGTTATGCTTTTTCAGCCAGCGAGTGACTTTTATCATTTGCTCGTTTTTCATTGTACGCATCAAATACTTTTGCCTAAACTCTTCGTTGCCATTTTCAAGCCCGATTGTGACTTTGTAGCACCCTGTTTCGGCAAGCAAGTCGCACATTTCTTCAGTCATACGATTAAAGTGCAGATTGCATGTGTATTTCAACCCAATTCGCTCTTTGTACAGGGCAATAAACTCCACAAACCATGGGTCAAACATATTTAGGATAGCATCCTTGAACGCAATTGTGTTGATGTTTGGGCGATGTTTAATCAATCGTTCTAACAGTTGAACTGCATTTTCCGGGGAGCGGAAACGGGCATAACCTTTTTTCTCGGGATATGCACTGCGAACATTGGCGTTAGAGCAGTAGGTGCAGGAGTAAAGACACCCACGACTGACAACTACTTCCCCTATATTTAAGTGTGTTGCTGTAAGTTTGTCAAAATCAAACAAATCCAAGTCAGGGAAGGGAAGCGCATCAAGGTCAATGGGGAATTGTGCGTGAGGATTTTTCTTTATGCTTCCATCCGGCAGGCGGAAATAAAAGCCGTGAATGTCTGTGTCATATTCGCCGTTGTCTGTTAGGGAATTCACCAATGCCACCGTTTGTGCCTCGCCTTCGCCAATACACGCCATATCAATGCCCTGATAGCGCAATGTGGACTCGGGAGCAAGAGTTGAATGGTGTCCGCCACACATGACGGGAATATGTGGCATAGCTTCGTCTAACCAGCCCGCCATTTCTATCACCGAGGGCATGATGGTTGTCCGCACAGAAAATCCGATAATATCCGGACTGTGACTACGAACTGTGTTCAAAAATTCATCTTTGGTGGGGAAGAATGTTTGATGATACAATGACACCACGTGTCCTGCTTGCTTCAAACTTGCGGACAAGGCCGCCAACCCCTCGGTATAATGACCCAGAAAGGAGCGGTTATGCTTCATGTCTTCCATGAAATCCGGGTACACAAATAAAACTTTTTTGCTCATATTCACTTCCCTTACTTGTTCGGATTTATGTATCCCTTGTATTTGATAAAATAATTCATGCCGGAATGTACAACCATATATACAGTCAGTCCCGCCAGAATATATGTACCAAAGCGATGCTCGAAAAATATCGGCTCGATTAGTGCCACCAGCACAAATGTGAACTGGGTTATGGTTTTTAGTTTGCCCATTTTATCTGCGGCAATAACCGTGTCCCCTGAAACCAGCATACGCAACCCGGAAACAAGAGTTTCGCGGAACATTGTTACAAGTGCCATTGTAGCAATTATTAAAATAGTAGCCGTTTCATCTCGTGCCATAACCATCAAACCTAAAAGCGCACCCATAATCATAACTTTGTCAGCCAATGGGTCAAGAAACTTTCCAAAATTGGTGACAAGATTGTGCTTTCTGGCAATGTAGCCGTCCACATAATCGGTTAGTCCTGTTAAGAAGAATAGCCCTGCAACTAAAAGGCGTTGAAGGGTATTGTCAATTCCTTGGACAAACATTAAAGTGACAAAAATCGGTATCATGAAAAGACGGGCAATGGTAAGTTTGTTTGGTAGGTTCATAGGCTTCCTCAAAGTAGGGTGTTGGTTGGCGAGATACACTCGAATTCACCATCATGTCTTATTTTAACACAAGTCGGCGTAAAAGTCAAGGGCGAAATATAGCAAAAAAAGATCTTGACTTTGAAATGAAACACTTTCCCCAACAACAAAGGGGCAGACCCTGTGTCCGCCCCCTGATTCCTACTTATTCTTCAAACTCTTGAACTCGTTATGCTTAACCCACACATGGTCGGTCACAAACTCCACCTCGCCTGTGGGGCTGTCAACTCCATCGGTTTCAAAGATAACAAGCTGGTTCACGCCCTCTTTCAGGATAGGTGCGGGTACATACAGGGTTTTCGCCGGTCCAACCTCCCAAAAACGCCCAAGATTGAACCCGTTAATCCACACAACCCCTTTGCGGAAGCCGCTCATATCAAGGAAAGTGTCCGCAACGCCATCAACATTGAACTCGGCTGTGTAAAATCCGGGAGAATCCTTGCATTCGCCGCCCTTTGGAGCAGGAACAGCGTCAAATGGCAGGCTGAAGGTTTCCCAGTCGTAAATGATGGTGATACCAATGCTTACTGTGCCGAAAATCCCGCAGGGATAGGACATAATTCCGCCATGGTTCACATAGTTCACCCGCCCCATGTTCTCCACAAGAATGTCAAGCTGAAAGCTGTCTTTGCCCTCGGGTAAAGGGATTTCCAGAGTATCGTTAGGGTTATTCCGATACAGCGAGCCAACTCGCTTGCCGTCAATGCACACCACAGCGCGGTCACGCAAATTAGTGATTTTAAGGTGCTGTTTGTAGCCGCGTTCTTTCAAAAATTCACGGCTAACCTTTGGCAGGTCAACAGTTGTGCGGTACAGCACATAGCCAAGTTCCTGCCCAATTTCCTCAAAGGTGAGCGGCACAGCGGCACGGGCGGCGGGAGCGGGCAGATTATCCCACAGGCTGTGGCGTTTGCCCAACTTCACCTTGCCATAGGCACGTTTTTTTGTGTTCTGCACCTTAATATCAGGGGCAGGACCATACAACCGCTCGATTACCTCTTTGCAGGCGTAGTATGTGTCGGTCATGTCACCTGCCTCGGACAGGGGAGCAAAATAATCATAGCTGGTGGTGGTTGGGTGGTAGGTTTGTCCGTCCAAGTTTGCACCATTCCAAAAGCCGAAGTTTGTGCCGCCGTGGAACATATAAAAGTTCACCGACCCGCCGGGTTTGATAATCCGCTCAAGGGTGTTTGCCACATCAGCCGCACCACGGAATTTCACACGAGGCTTAATCCAGTGGTCGAACCATCCGCACCAAAACTCCATGCACATATCAGGGCCATTCGGCTGGAAGGCACGATAGGCCTTGAACGCCCCCTCCGGGTTGCTTCCAAAGTTAGCAGTTGCCCACATATCAGGAAGAGTGCCGCCCTTTAGCATATCAATGCCTGTGCCGTCAGAGGTGAAGAACAAGCAGTCCATGCCATACTTACGCATCATATCACGCAGGGCGCTCAGATACGCCTTGTCGCTTCCGTAACTGCCGTACTCGTTTTCCACTTGCATAGCGAAAATCGGGCCGCCGTTGCTTTCAAGGTATGGCACAAGTTTAGGGAGCAGGACAGCAAAATAATTCTCCACTTTCTCCATGAAGTCTGGCCAGTTACAGCGGATTCGCATATTGGGAATGGCATTCAGCCAGCCGGGCAGACCGCCGTACTCCCACTCGGTGCATATGTATGGGCCGGGACGAACAATAACTTTCAGCCCAACATCAGCGGCAGTTTCCACGAATTTAACAATGTCGGCAATTCCCTCAAAGTCGAACTGCCCTTCTTTTGGCTCGTGCATATTCCACGGCACATAGGTTTCGACTGTGTTCAGTCCGCAGGCTGCCATTTTTTCTAACCTGTCACGCCAATAAAATGGGTGGACACGGAAGTAGTGGAGCGCTCCGGACAAAATTGGTACATCACGGCCGAACAGTTTTTTGAAGTTTGGTGTTTCCATGGTTTTTACCTCGCGGGGGTTATTTTATGTAGTAGCACTGTCTAAAGATAGTGCAGTTTGAAGGAAAAAGTCAAGACCGTGGGACGCCGTCCCACCCCCCTGCCACTTTTTGAAAAAAGTGGACAAAAACTTCTTAACGCAAAAGCATGAAATGCTTTTGTACCAAAGTTCGGGGCGACGCCCCAAGATGTTTTAGAGTTTTTCTTCACTCTGGCACTGTCTAAAGATTCAACGATTATTATGAAATGTCAAGATAATTCGCACACCTAACGCACTCGCAAACATATCGCAGGCATTCCGGCTCTACTCCGATTAGATTGCTCAAGAACAAAGTCACCAGTCCAAAGTAAACAAGCAAGCCGATAACGTCCTTAATAGTAGCTACAAGAGGGGCAGCCCCGGCGGCCTGGTCAAAGTTCATTTTTATAAGCATAAACGGCACAAAAAAGCCTATTAACGATGCAAGAGCCGCTGTGGCAAACAATGCCATACCAACAGATAACCCAAGCAGGTAACTTCCTTGCCATATTCCTGCCACAATTCCGGCAAGCACTCCTGTAATTAGTCCAAGACTTGCACCTACGCAAATTTCTTTAAGAAAATGCTGAAAAAATCGCTTTAAGTCAATGTGTCCAAGTGCCACTCCCCGTGCGAAAACAGTGGATGATTGTGTGCCGACACTTCCGCCGATGTTCATAATTACCGGAATGAAAAACGCCACTCCCACAACAGCTTGAAGAGCTTCCTCGAATCCCTCCATAACAAGGGCGGCAACAAGTCCGCCAACTAAGGCAATGCACAAAAAGGGCAACCGCACCTTCCAAATCTTGAAAAGGCTGCCTTTAACAAGCAAGTCGGAGCGGGTGGCTTCTGCACTTGCCACAACCCCCCCTTGGGTAAGCAGGTCCTCGGTGGCTTCTTCTTCAAGAATGTCCATGGCATCGTCAATGGTGATGATACCAACAATTCGCCCCTCTTTGTCCACAACAGGCAGGGCAAGCAGGTCAAGCTCTTGCAAGGTGCGAGCAACTACTTCTCTGTCGTCGTCGGTTGACACCGAAACGACATTTTTTATCATAATGTCTTCGATTATTCCGTCCGGGGAAGCAAGAAACAACTCTTTCAGGGAGATAACACCCTCCAAGCGGCGACTGTTGTCTGTTACATACAGGGTGTAGATGGTTTCTTTGTCGCTTGCCTGCTTGCGAACTTTGTCCGCCGCTTGAGCGGCAGTCATGTCCTTTCGCAGGGTGATATATTCCGGGGTCATAATACGCCCCGCGGTTTCTGACTTGTAACCAAAAAGCACGTTGGTCATTGCCCTTTCTTGAGGAGAGAGGGAAGCGAGTAGTTTATTGGCAACGGTGGCAGGCAGTTCATCTAACAGCTTAACACGGTCGTCCGGGGCAAGCTCGCCGATAAACTCGATGGTTTTTTCATCTGTGAATGAGTGGAACAGATTCTCGTGTTCGTCTGTATCAAGTTGCTCGAACAGTGCCAAAGCAGCGTCCTTTTTCAGCAACCGAAAAACGATTACCTGCTCTTCCGGGGCAAGTTCATAAAATGCTTGCAGTAATTCAGGAGCTTCCGCCTCTGCAAGCAGGCGTTTGAGGGCTTCCATGTCCTTGGACCGAAGCAACTCGAGTATTTTGTCTTTCAGCATAATGCACCTCCATGGGTATAATATTATTATTTGCAAATGTGGCGAGTTTTACCGTCCTTCGCCTTTTACCGTCAGTATCCAAAACATGGACCTCCTTTACAAAAAAATAAAAACACCTTGCACGACGGCAAGGTAAAAAATGCGTGTGAAAGGGAGTGTGTTTTCTATCTCGGCGAAAGGCGGCGTTCAGCCGTGCGGAGACCCCAACATGATTGACCACAACCCCTATTAGAGGGCACTCTCAATATACGCAATCCGTTCAAGAATATTATACACTTACCAGGGGCATTTGTCAATAGGGGAAAGAAAATATTTGCGAATTATTTTTGCGATAAATTCGAGGGCGTTTTTTTGTTCCACTGTATTGACAAAAGCCACAAAATGCGTTATAATGATATAATTATCAAAAATAAAAACAAGGGGTGTGAAAAAATGAAAGAAAAATTTCTGCAAGAGGGCTTGACCTTTGATGACGTGTTGCTTGTACCAGCCAAAAGCGAGGTGCTACCAAATCAAGTCAGCCTTGAAACCTATTTGACCAAAAAAATCAAGCTGAACATTCCGCTGATGTCGGCGGCAATGGACACTGTGACCGAGGCGCGCCTTGCTATTGCCATTGCTCGTGAGGGTGGCATTGGTATTATCCACAAAAACATGACCCTTGAACGCCAAGTCGAAGAGGTGATGAAAGTCAAGCGGAGCGAAAACGGGGTTATCAGCGACCCGTTTCACCTTACACCTGAAAACTTTGTTTTCGAGGCAGAGCAACTTATGGCGAAATATCGCATTTCAGGCGTGCCTATTGTTGACGAGGAGCGTCGCCTTGTAGGCATTATTACTAATCGTGATATGCGTTTTCTTGCTGACCACAACAGCAAAATCCGTGACGTGATGACCAAAGATAACCTTGTAACTGCACCTGTCGGCACAACTCTTGAGCAAGCCAAAGAGGTGCTTATGCGTCACCGAATCGAAAAACTCCCCCTCGTGGACAGCAAGGGGGTGCTACAAGGGCTGATTACCATTAAAGACATCGAGAAGGCCAGCCTGTACCCTAACTCTGCCAAGGACGCAGACGGGCGTCTGTTGTGCGGGGCGGCAATTGGGGTGACTGCTGACGTGATTGAACGGGCGGGAGCGCTACTTAAAGCAGGAGCGGACGTACTTGTTCTCGATTCTGCTCACGGACACAGCCGTAATATTATCGAGTGCGTCAGCAAAATCAAGTCTGTATACCCTGACAGCGAAGTTATCGCAGGCAATATCGCCACCGCCGAGGCGGCTCGTGACCTGATAAAGGCAGGTGCGGACTGTTTGAAAGTGGGTATCGGACCCGGGTCGATTTGTACTACTCGTGTGGTGGCAGGCATTGGTGTGCCACAGGTTACAGCGATTCACGACGTGGCGGCAGTTGCAAGGAAGGCAGGCGTTCCCATTATTGCCGACGGCGGAGTGAAGTACAGCGGCGACCTGCCGAAAGCCATTGCCGCAGGGGCAAACGTGATTATGGTTGGCTCGCTCCTTGCAGGATGTGAGGAAAGCCCGGGGGAAACCGAGATTTACCAGGGGCGAAGCTATAAAGTTTATCGCGGCATGGGCTCAATTGCCGCTATGGAAAAGGGTAGCGGGGACAGATATTTCCAAGCTAACGCCCGCAAACTCGTCCCGGAGGGGGTGGAGGGGCGTGTGCCATTCAAAGGTTCGCTGGCGGACACTGTGTTCCAGTTGGTGGGCGGACTGCGCGCTGGTATGGGCTACTGTGGCACAGCAACCATCGAGGAGCTGAAAGAGCAAGGGCAGTTCATCCGCATAACCAGTGCAGGACTGCGCGAGTCCCACCCCCACGATATTAACATCACCAAAGAAGCCCCGAACTATAGTGTTCAGGGGTAGGGACACGTACCCACTTGCGTACAGATAAGGAATTTTATTAGCATTTCGCACAACATTTTCCGTCTTAAAGCATACACACGGAACGTCATTGCGAGGCGATTGTTTGAAGAAAAAGCAAGTAAAAACTTTACCGCGGTCGCAATCCAGTCCCTGCTTCACTTCGGCAACTGGATTGCTTCGGGCGTGGAATTTGGCTGTACCATAATGCACATACGCCCTCGCAATGACGTTCCGTTTCTATTGGGTTAGGACGGGAACCCTTATCTGTACGCAGGTGGGGTGACCGCCCTCGGTCGTCCGCTAAACGACCAACCGCACCCTGTGTAGGGGACGCCGCCCTCGGCGTTCCGTTCGTTTAGTCACAACCAACACAAAATCCCCCAGCTGGGAGGGGAACAAGACAACAGCAGTTACGAAAGGACAAGCAATGCAAGACCACGATTTATGGAATTTTTTCGTCGGCGATTTCGCCACTTTCGCTATAAAAAATCCAAACCACCAATTCAACGATGAGCAGAAAAATGCACTTATAGCACTCTGGTACGATGGCTCGGTGCAAAATGGCGGACACATGACATTCTTGGATTTTCACAGCAAAATTTACTCTAATGATGAAGTGGCACACGCTTTGCGTGAAGTAGGCGGCGAGAAATTTGCATCTAACTTCCTTTCAGCAGTGTCGCATATGTACTATGATGAAGAAGTGGAGAGTTTTTTGACATTTGAAGAAGAAGACCCTGTTGAGGACGATATTTATTACAACTTTTCGCCCACACTATGTGATTTATTAGAGCAATATATCCACATTAACAAAGAAAAAATATTTATTTAAGGACTTCCCCATGCCATTTCTCGAAAACTTCCTCTCCTCACCCGACTTTCTCTGGGTTGCCCTCCGTGTGGTGGCGACAATTGTATCCACCACCTTGGCGGCAAAGGTTTTCCGCATCACATGGCGGGCAATCAGCCGCGAAACCATTCACCACAAAGCCATCAAACACATAATCAGCGGGCTGATTTGGCTGGCGGGCATTATCCTTGCCCTTAGCTGGATTCCCGAATTTGGCGACACTGCGGCAACACTTATCGCAGGGTCGGGTTTGGTGATTCTTGCTTTCGGTTTGGCGGCACAAGAAACCCTGGGCAACGCATTCAGCGGGCTGTTTATCTCGATGTTCAAGCCTTTTGAGGTGGGCGACCGAATCAATCTTGTGGGCATGGACATAGTGGGCTTTGTAGAGGACATCACCCTGCGGCACACCATCATTCGCACCCTGAAAAACAGCCGTCTTATCGTGCCAAACTCGGTGATTAACAAGGAGCTTATCGAAAACGCCAGCTTTTGTAATCCGCGGGCGGCGAATTTCATTGATGTGACCATCACATACGACTCTGACGTTGCCGCCGCTTGCGAGATTATGCGGGAGATAATCGGCAACCACCCCGAATTTTCGGACAACCGCACCGAGGAGCAAAAGCTCACTGCCCCGAAAGTGCCTGTGTTCGTGCGAAATCTTGGGCTGTATGGGGTGGAGCTACGCGCCAGTATGTGGACGGAAACAATCGCCAACAATATGGCGGCGTGCAGCGACGTGCGTCGACTGATATTGGTCGCATTCGACGAGGCGGGAGTGAAAATTTCATCGGCGAAGGTGCTGGAGGTTATAAATAAAAACAGCGATTGACAAAACCAGACAAATAGTGTATACTGTCTTTGGTCGAAAGACCGATTTATAGGATTGGCACTATTACATAGCGGTAGGCGGGAATCTTGCTTTCAGAAATGGAGGTGAGCATTATGCAATATTTAATTTGTTTGATTATATTTATAATCGTTTTTAACAGATTTCATGGTGATAATGAAAAATAACCGCCCCTCCCAAGGAAACGGTTATTTTTCGCCTTGATATTTTAAGGCATACTGTTATTTGAGGAAGTTACCCGTCTATCGAGTAGTGTCAATTCCTTTTGTGCCTTTATTATATCATAACAAAGGTTGTTTGTCAATACTTTCGCAAAAATATTTTTCACCCACTATTTGCAAAAAGGAAAAATCCATGAACACATTTCACGCCCTGCTATTCAGGCAAAAATATATCAAGCGGTGGTCGCTAATGCGGAACACCACCAGCGAAAGCCTTGCGGAGCATTCGGCACAGACTGCCATGCTGGCACACACCCTTGCCCTTATCGGCAACCGCCACTATAAGCGTAGCTACAATGCTGACCGAGCGGCAACATTGGCGCTGTTCCACGATGCCTGCGAGGTGTACACAGGGGATATGCCCACTCCGGTGAAGTATTTCGATGCCGCCATGCGTGAGCATTACAGCAAAATCGAAGAGGCGGCAAAAGAAAAGCTACTCTCCAACCTGCCGGAGGAGTTTCGTGGGGTGTATGGCGAGATTTTCGACGGCACGGCACAAGGAGACGAGGAACTGCTCCCTCTTGTCAAGGCAGCGGATAAGCTGTGCGCTTACATCAAGTGCGTCGAGGAACAAAAAAGTGGCAATAATGAATTTGACACTGCGAAAAAAGCCTTAGGCAAGGTCATTGACACCATGAATTGCCCAGAGCTTGCCTGGTTTATGGACAATTTACTCGAGGGCTTTGGCAAGACTATTGATGAATTGCAAGGAGAGCAAGATGAACTTAGCTAACGAAAAAATACAGTCCCCCAATCTAAAGACAATTTACAATATTGTTGACTGGATTGATTTTGGCTTTGTGTTTCTGACTATTTTTTATTACGGACGAATGATTAGCGATTTTGCCAGTGGCTTGCCCTACGGTGTGGAATTAAATCATGAAATTATTGTAGATTTGATAAATACCAACCCGTCTGCTGTTGGGATTATGCTCCTTTTCGCCTCACTTGCCTTATGCACCACATTTATTTTTCTTACTGTAAAAATTCGTGCAAGGCAAGAAATCGGTGCAGTTCGTGCCGTAGGCAGGCTTGTTTGGAACGGAATATGGATAGTTTTTGACTTGCTTTTCTTGGTAACGATATTGTTTTAGTTGACAAAAATTGCAATATGTGATATAATTCATTTGAATAGTGTCATTACATAGCACGCTGGGCGGTTAAATCTTGCTCCCGAAAGGGGGTGTTGCCGATGGAATATTTGATAGTTTTAATAATTATCCTTGCGTTAATTAACAGACTATACGATAACAACGACAATAAAAAGAACTAACTGCCATCTTCCACAAGAAACAGTTAGTTCTTTTTAACTTTACACTTTGGAGTTAGCCGCCTGTTGTGGCACTATTCACCCTTTGAATATATTCTAACATATATTTTCGTGAATGTCAAGTGTTTTGAAATAAAAATTATAAAAAGAGGTAAAAATCATGAGAAGAAAAGTAATTGCAGGTAACTGGAAGATGAATTTGACTCCTGCCGAGGCAAAAGTGCTGGTTGGCGACCTTGCAGGGAAAATCGCAGGCAATCCTGCTTGCGACGTGGTGGTGTGTGTGCCATTTGTGGACATTGCCACAGTTGTGGAAGCCACCGCTGGCACCTGCATCAAAGTTGGGGCACAAAATATGCACCAAGCGGAAAAGGGCGCGTTCACCGGGGAAATCTCTGCCCCTATGCTGGTGGCTTGTGGCGTGGAATATGTTGTCATCGGTCACAGCGAGCGTCGCCAATATTTCAGCGAAACAGACGAAACTGTGAACGCTAAAGTGAAGTCTGCTCTTGCCGCCGGGCTGAAAGTGATTTTGTGCGTAGGTGAAACTCTTGCAGAGCGTGAAACCGGAGTTACCGAAGAAACCGTGTCACGACAAGTGAAACTGGGTCTTGTTGGAGTAACCGAAGCACAGCTTGCCAATGTTATCATTGCATACGAGCCTGTGTGGGCTATCGGCACCGGGGTGACTGCCAGCGACGAGCAGGCAGAGGAAACTTGTGCGTTCACACGGGGCGTTATCGCAGAGGTGTATTCTGCTGCTGCGGCTGACGCTATTGTTATCCAGTACGGCGGTAGTATGAACGCCGCAAACGCCGCAGGATTGCTGTCCATGGGTAACATTGACGGCGGACTTGTTGGCGGAGCAAGCCTGAAAGCCGACGATTTTGCTACTATTGTTACGGCGGCGGGGTAAAAAAAATTAAATCGTCAGAAACTGAGCGAAGAAAAAGGTCAAGGTCGTGGGCTGTGCGCCCACACTGCACAAGTTTTTTGAAAAAAACTTGACTAAAAACTTCTTGACACAAAAGCATGAAATGCTTTTGTACCAAAGTTTCCTGGTGGGGTTTGGGGCAACGCCCCAAGACAAAAAAGACTTTTTCTTCAGTTTGAGTTTCCGACACCTTCAAAAACTTTAATTACCACAGCACAATGTGCTGTGGTGAAAAAAGTTTTAGTCAAGTTTTTTCAAAAACTTGCGGGTTTTAGGGCAGAGCCCTAAGGTTTTGACCTGCAATCCGAGGAGTATCCCCTTGCCAATCAAAATACCAAACGAACTGCCGGCAGCGGCTACCCTGCTGTCAGAAAATATTTTCGTTATCAACGAAACCCGTGCGACAACGCAGGATATTCGCCCTCTGCGAATACTGCTGTTGAACCTGATGCCAACGAAAATCGCCACCGAAACGCAACTTTCACGGCTGTTGGGGAACACTCCCCTCCAGGTGGAGCTTGAATTGCTCACAACCTCGTCACACCAACCGAAAAACACGCCGCAGGAGCATATGCTCGCATTTTACAAAACCTTTGACCAGGTGTGCGACCAAAACTTTGACGGCATGATAATCACTGGTGCGCCGGTGGAGAATATGCCCTTCGAGGATGTGGACTACTGGGCGGAGCTGTGCAATATAATGGAGTGGAGCAAAACCCACGTGACCAGCACTTTTCACATTTGCTGGGGGGCGCAGGCGGCGCTGTACTACCACTTCGGAGTGGCGAAACATCCTTTGCCCGCCAAACTCACGGGGATTTTCCCCCACCAAGTGTGCCACTCTAACCCTATTCTTTTCCGTGGGTTCGATGATGTTTTCCAAGCCCCCCATTCCCGCTATACCACGGTTTTGCGGGAGGATTTGGAGAAAGTGGCGGAGCTGAAAATCCTTGCAGACTCGGCAGAGGCGGGGGTGTACGCTGTCATGACCGAGGGCGGACGGCAGGTGTTCATCACAGGACACCCTGAATATGACGAGGACACACTGGCAGGGGAGTACACGCGAGATGTTGCGGCACAAGGGGCGAACGCCAATATGCCCACAAACTACTTCCAAAACAATGACCCTTCCTTGTCCCCGATTGTAACATGGCGAGGAAGTGCCAACCTACTGTACTCAAACTGGCTAAACTACTTTGTTTATCAAAGTACGCCATACGACATACAAGCAATAAATAACAAAGGGAGAGCGTAATTATGTCAAACAAGCGAGCAATTGTGGAACACGTCAACAATAGGATAAAGGCGCACGCCAGACACGCACAACAGGGATGCCTTATAATCCTTGCTGTATCAGCGGTTTTCACCCTTTTCTTTTATATTATTAGCTCGAATATTTTTACAATAATTTGCGGACTTGCAACCCTGCTTTTTGCGGCAATTGTGTTTAACAGTTTTCGTGACGTAAAGCGTTGCCACCAGTACGTTGTGCTTATCTATGGGCAGGATATTACTCTGCTCACCGAGCTTGAAAAGCGGACACAGGACACCAAGCACCGCGTCCGCAGCACCATTAAAACCATTATTTCTTTGTCCGGGCTTGATGAAATGTACATTGACGACATAACAGGAAGCGTTGTGCCGGCGAACATTGTGCTGGGCAAAGGTAAATCAAAAGAGAAATCTGCGGTGGCTGAAAAATGAGAAAATTAAGCATTCTCGGGCTTTTTCTGTGCCTGTTTTTCCTTGTCGCTTGTAGTGGCGGGAGCGATGACGTTGACATGACTGCGCTTGAACTGTTCAACCTTGCGGTGGAGCAGCTTGAAGAGGCGGGGTCGTTTGCCTTTGTGTGGGAAGGTTTGCAGACTATAAACCAACGCGGATATATCAATGAAATGGATTTTGAATATAGGATTTATCAAGTAACTGCAAACGACGGAAGACGTAATAACAAGTTTGTGTTTAACATTATACATTTTGAAGCAGATGATGGATTTTCGGAATTTGATGGAAATTACACCAGAACCGACTATGTTTTAGATGGTTATTCTATAAATGTTGAAACAGGACATAAAATCCCCCTACCAGACGACTATCATCACGATATGTCGCCGACACCTATGTTGCGAGAAAACTTGTCATATGCAAGTGTTAATCGGTTAGAATGCGGGAATATAGAGCTATCTTTTGTGAATTGCTCGGTAGTCTTGGCATCCAACCTACAAGCAGAGGCGTCCGGTCCCATACATGTGGACTCAATAGAAAGCCGCTCTACTGTACTTATTGACAAAAACAATAATTTTGTTTCAACAGTTATGTTTTACTCGTACACAATATATACCTTTAACGATTACACCAGCGAATACGAACGCTATGAATTCACCTCGGAAGTCACTCAAACTTTCACCCAAATCGGTGGCGTTCAGGTTGACTGGCCCGACCTTGATGATTTTGTAATTCCCGGTTGGTGGACACCTGACTTTTTTGATTATTAACACTTCACGGAGCAACCCATATGCACCCATTACGTTTTGGCACGCTGTTTTCCGGCTCTTCCGGCAACAGCGTGTTTGTTGAATATAATAACACCCGCCTGCTGATTGATATTGGGCGTGGCCCCCGTGTCACACAACGTGCCCTTGAGGCGGTGGGCTGTTGTGGCAGTAGGATTGACGCAGTTTTCGTCACTCACGAACACGGCGACCATATCTCGGGCGTTGGGCGGATAGCAGGGCGGCACGAAATCCCTGTTCACCTCCCCCGCGGGTGTGCCACCTCTGCCGCAGGGTTGCCTGAGGACACCCACCTTCACGACCCGATATTCGAGGCGGAAGTGGGGGCGGATGGGGTACGCGTGACCTCTTTTGCCACCCCCCACGACAGCCGAATGAGCGTGGGTTACATAGTGCAGGCAGGTGGCTATCGCCTTGGGGTTGCCACTGACATGGGTATGCTGACAAAGGGTGTGGTCGCCGCTCTCGCTGGTTGCCACAGCGTAGTTATCGAGTCAAACTATGACCCGCGAATGCTGGAAAATGGGCAGTACCCCGCCTTTCTAAAGCGGCGGATACTTTCGGATAAGGGGCATTTATCCAATGCTGATGGGGCGTTGCTTGCGGCAGTTTTGGTGAACGCTGGCACGGAAAACGTCATTCTTGCTCACCTAAGCGACGAGAACAACACCCCAGCCCTGGCACTTGAAGCCACCGCTGAAGAGCTTGCGCGGCGGAATTTGCGTGCCAACGTCCTCACCGCGGACAGGCATATGCCAACCCTGGTGAACGTGGGGGCGTAGGTCAAGAGATAAGGTCAAGGTCGTGGGCTGTCTGCCCACACCCGACCACCTTTTTGTAAAAAGGTGGAACAAAAACTTCAATTAAAGTTTTTGAAAGGTGCGGAAAACTTTTTTCAAAAAGTTTTATGCGGTTTTGACCTTGTGTTTTTAATGAGAGGTTTTTATGCTTAAAATCAACATTATCGCCGTTGGCGGACTGCGGGAGCGGTACTGGCAAATGGCTTGCGACGAATACGCCAAACGGATGAGCAGTATGTGCAAACTAACAGTGTACGAGGAGCGAGATGACGCCGCAATCTTGGCACGGTTAGCGAAAGACAGCCGCGGACACGCCATCGCCCTGTGCGTTGAGGGGAAACAGCTTTCCTCACAGGAGCTTGCAGAAGAAATCGCCGCCCTTTCGGTGGGCGGGGTGTCCACCATTGCCTTTGTCATCGGCGGGGCAGAGGGGCTGAGCGAAGAGGTGAAAGCCAAGTGTAATCGCAGGTTGTCGTTCTCCCCAATGACATTCCCGCACCAGTTGGCACGGGTACTGCTCACCGAGCAGATTTACCGCGCGCTGAATATTATCGGCGGCGGGAACTATCATAAGTAGGGAAACAAAGTTTGAAATAACAAGTGAAAGGACGCGTGGGACAAAGCACAATAAAATTTTGTGCATGGCTTACCCTCGTGTATGGCATGTATGAACCTAAAAATCCTTGCCCTTGGCGACATTGTCGGCGAGCGGGCGGCACAGGCTTTGTGCGATAATATCAGTACCATCCGCCGTGAGGAGGGGGTGCAGTTTGTGGTTGCCAACGCCGAAAATGTCTGCCTTGGTAGCGGCAACGGGCTGTCCGCCGAGTGGGCGACACGACTGCTGTCAAGCGGGGTTGATGTGCTGACTCTTGGCAACCATGCCTATCGGCAAAAGTGCTTGTACAACCTGCTTGACGACCGCCGAGATGTGCTTCGTCCAGCGAACTTCCCGCCGCAAAACCCCGGTGTGGGGCATACTATAATCGACTGCGGTGTGGCGCGGGTGCTGGTGATAAACGTGTCGGGGCAACAGCATTTGTGGTACGAGAACGCCCCCTCCTCCCCTTTTGATGGGGTGGAGCGAATCCTTGCGGAAACCGCAGGGCAATACGACCTGTCTGTCATGGACATTCACGCCGAAACCACCAGCGAAAAGATAACCCTGGCACTCCATTTTGATGGGGTGATTGACGTGATTTTCGGCACGCATACTCACGTGCAGACCGCCGACGAGCGGATTCTGCCCGCTGGCTCGGCGTTTATCACCGACCTTGGAATGTGCGGGGTGCTGAACTCCGGGCTTGGGGTGGATTTTTCGGTGGTGTTAGAGCGATTCCGCACAGGAATGCCGCAAAAATTCACCGAATCCGCAGGGGAAATCCATCTTTGCGGTGCGATTTTCACGGCAGGCAATGGCAAAATGGCGGTGGAACGGTTTGTTAGGCGAGTGTAGAGGCATGAAGAATGAAGAATTAAGGTAAATTTGCTTCGCAAATTATTTTTGAAAAAGGTCAAAGGCGATTTACCACCCCGCATCAAGTGCGGGGCAGGCTGGCACGAAAACGCACGAAAGACGGACAAAGCACACCCCCATTATCCACAAAACAAAATCCAAAGAAAGACTTACCCATGACAAAAATCCTCCTCGAAATTGCATATGACGGCGCGGCGTTCAGCGGCTATCAGGTTCAGCCGAACAGGCGCACCGTTCAGGGGGAGCTTGGGCGAGTGGTGGAGCAGGTGCTTGGTCAGCCGTGCAATGTTTCGGGCTGTGGGCGGACGGACAAAGGGGTTCACGCGCGGCAATTTTTCTGCTCTGTCGAAACAGAAAACCCCATCACAATTCCCCTTGATGCCCTGCCAAAGGTGCTAAACGCCTTTGTTCCGGGGGATATTGCTGTGAAAAACGCAGTGCAGATTGACGACGACTTTCACGTGCGGTATAGCGTTAAGTGGAAAGAGTATGGCTATATGATTCACAACGCTCCCGCTCCATGTCCCTTCTACAATGGGCGGGCGTGGCATATTTCCCGCCATCTTGACCTGAGTTTAATGCAGGCGGCGGCAGAGGAAATAGTGGGAACGCATGATTTCTCCGCTTTTTGTGCCGCAGGCAGCTTTGTGGAGAACAAAGTTCGGCGGGTGCGGTATATTCGGTGCGAGAGTGAGGGCGAAATGCTCCACATTCGTGTTGCGGGGGACGGGTTTCTGTACAACATGGTGCGGATTATCACAGGCACGCTGGTGGAGGTGAGCGACGGCAAGATTGCTCCCGGCGACATTGCGGGCATAATCGCCGACGGCGACCGAACACGTGCAGGCATGACCGCTCCGCCGGACGGGCTTTATCTGAATTTTGTGCGGTATGAGGGGTGAGGGGAGTTCGGCTCTTTTTATTTTACAAAAATATTTCTTGACATAGGTGTACTTGCGTGGTATAATACAGTAAAATAATCAATTTGGAGGTGTATTATGATGCCATACAAAATTACAGAGGACTGCATTGCTTGCGGTGCTTGCCAACCAGAATGCCCTGTAGATGCTATTATTGAAGAGGGTGGCACTTATGTAATCAAGCCAGACCTTTGCATTGACTGCGGTGCTTGCCCACCGGCTTGCCCTGTAGATGCTATCGTTGTCGAGTAAAAGCAAAATCAGAATAACACAGGGCGTGTCACCACGCCCACGGACTGTCGGTAAAGGTCAAAGTCGTGGGGTTTCACCCCATACCCGACCACCTTTTTGTAATAAGGTTTTTGGGGTTCTTAGCCCCTTTTTTCAAAAAGGGGCTAAGTGGGGTTTGGGGCAAAGCCCCAAGATGTCTATAGGTTTATTGACAAGCTGAGGGCGTGTCATCACGCCCATATTGTGTTTCTTGGGGAAAACATGAGCAACGAAAAAAACGATAACAAAGACCCTGCCCCCCTTTCAGATACTGAACATATCGGCGAGCCGCCCGAAGTTATCCATCCGTCACCCGAATCCTCTGAACCGCCTGAGCCCGAAGATGTTGCGACAAAAGCAACCGAAGCAACCGAAGAATCGGCAACAGATGAAACAGAGATGAACGCGACGGAGCAAGCCGACCAGCCTGTTTCAGAAGCAGTCGCTGAACAAACCGAGGGGGATGGACAAGAAGAGCAGGGCGAGGCGGAAACAACTGCCGTTGTAGTCGCAACTGAAACAGCAGTCACACCAATGCCCGAAACAACCAAAAAGCCCTATAAAACCACAGTGGTTTTAATAGGGCTGTTTCTCGTTGGTATCTTTGTTTTTGCTCTTATTGCCTACTTTAGCGGAATGTTTAACCCCATAGTCGGTCCACCGCCCCCGCCAAACGGGCAAGACACCTCCCCACCAAGAGTGATTTACACAGGGGAATTCACCGAAGTTGTACCATTCGCTCATGATGAAGTGCTGTATCTTGGGCAGGGGCAGTTCCTCCTGCTGAACTTAACAAATGACGCAGTTTGGGCAAAATATAATTGGAGCATTGTTGACACCACAGGGAATGTGATTGTTCCGTTTGACAAATTCCCCCCCATCGACGGCAGCATGAGAGGTAGCTTTTTGACTCACGATGGCAACTTTTTCTTTCGCCAAGCGGTAGAAGAAGGCGATTTTGTTGCCCTTGACAGAAGCGGTGAAATTCTCGCTACCCTTTCAGGGCATGACTGGGTGACATATATTTCACCTACCCGCTTTCTTGTACGATTAGAGGAGTTTTTGCCCCGCGAGGAAACAGGTGCATCGACTCGCCATGTTCGCTGGGGAGTTTTAGACGAAAACAACGAATTTGTCATTCCCTTTGGAATGTATGACGAGGTGCGGGAGGCCAACCGATTAGGCTTTTTCGTCCGCAATGGATACTATATGTCGGTGGTGGATTTTGACGGAGCGACTTTGCTCCAGCTACCTGCCCACTATCGCCTGTGGTCGATTTCGGATACAAGATTTAACCTGACAAATACACGCTACCCCCTTGCCCGCCGTGGAATTATTGACCTTAACGGGGAAATTCTTGTTCCTCGCGGGGCATATTATCTTATCCACGATAGGCATGACGGCACTTCCTTTGCCTCTGCCGGAGGGCGGTGGTATTTTCTTGATGTTGACGGCACACGGCTGTTTTCATTTGGCAGACAGAACCGTGTAAACGATTTCGGCAATCGCTTTCTTGCCACCGGCCCTGACGGCACAAGCATTTTTAGTAACGATGGCAGACAGATTTTTGCCCCAGGGGCGTTTAGCGGACTTTCTCCTGCCCACGAGAATTATTTTATCGTTTCTGCCGGTGGCGGATTTGGCATCATTGACGACACCGGTCGTTTTGTTCTCCCATACGGGCAGTTCGACGAGATTTATCACCTGTTCACCATTCCGGCCGACCGCAATTTTGTCCGCCGTGGCAGGTACTGGGGGGTGGTTGACTCCCACGGAAACGAGATTATCCCTGTTGTCCACCTGAACCAAATTCGCACCATGCACATTTTTGGGCAGTTTGACGTACCCACCGACCCGGCGTTTTTGGTGCGGGGAGAGAACGACTTTGCTGTGATTGACCTGAATGGCGAAACAATGATACCCTCAGGCGAGTTTGAGAATATATACGGACTTCACGGTGGCATGGCAATTGTCCGATATGGCGGGCGAGTGGGGGTGGTTGAAATTGAAAAAACCATGTACCCTTCGCCGAACAGGAGGCTTTTATGTCAATCACCTTGACCGGATTAGTCCTGCGGGAAACTGCCACCGGGGAAAGTGCAAAGTACATTACTGTTCTCACGGCAGAGCACGGAAAAATTTCGGTGTATTGCCATGGCGCGCGCAGCTTGAAAAGCCGCCATCTTGTTTGTACACAGCAACTCTGCTATTCCGAATTTGTCCTTGACCAAAAAGGGGAGAGATATACCTTGCGGGAAAGCAGCCTTATCGAATCTTTCTTCCATATACGGGAGAATCTGACCTCTACTGCATTGGCACAATATGCTGTTTCTGTCGCGGCAGAAGTTTGTTCAGAAGAAAACGAAGAGGAGCAAATGCTCCGTTTTTTGCTGAACACCCTGCATATAATTGCCGAAGGGAGCAAACCACACTCGCTTGTTAAAGCGGCTTTTGAGCTTGGATGTGCTTGCTTGTGCGGGTTCACCCCAAATTTAGAAAGTTGCATTGCTTGCGATACAACAAATTTTCCACAGGGTGCATATTTACTGTTGTTGGACGGGGGGATTCTTTGTCCTGCTTGCCAAAAAAAGCAAGTACCACATGAACAGATTTATTCCGAGCAAACCCTTAGTGCAAAGCCGGTACAGCTTCCCTCTCCGGTGCTTGCGGCAATGCAATATATAGTCACCAGTCCAATGCGTCGCATCTATTCTTTTGCTCTTGCAGAGGAATTCCGTGACCCTATGGACAAAGCCTGTGAGAAGTATCTGCTTACCCATCTTGAACGATACTCTTTTCCTGCACTGGATTTTTATCGTGCGGTGGAGTGATGTTCACTTAGGACTGAAGAAAAGGTCAAGGTCGTGGGACTCCGTCCTACACAGCCTGAAGAAAAGGTCAAGGTCGTGGGACTCCGTCCCACACCCTGCCGCTTTTTGAAAAAAGCGGGCAAAAACTTTATAACGCAAAGCACGAAATGCTTTTGTACCAAAGTTTTTGAGGTTCTTAGGAACTTTTTTCAAAAAGTTCCTAAGTGGGGCTTGGGGCAACGCCCCAAAGTGTTCTAAAGTTTTTCTTCAGGCTGAACCGAAGGTGTTCACTTTTTACGCCGTATTCACAAACTCATAATATATGGGTGGTATACTAAAAATGTATTTTGGAGTAATATACACTCACTCAGGAGAATGCCATGAACAGTTTTATGAATAAATTAAAGGGTGCCCTGATTTTAACCCAAGGTAATATAGAAGCAGTTGACTGGAAACTGCAAGGTAAAGAAGCGACAAAAACCGTTGGGCGAATTGGAGTCAAAACTGTTGCCATACTGGTAAACATTATCCTTACAGTAATTCTTGTAGCAGTTATCACAGGGGCTATTGTGGGAGTTGCTGCTGTTGTGTACCTTACTAATTTTATTGATGATGACATCAGTAATTTTGAAGTAATGGTAACAGAACAAAGCTACACCACAATATTCTTCACAGTAAACGAACACGGTGGCTATGACGAGCTTGTAGGGCAAAACCTGCACGGACAATACAATCGTATTTGGGCATATTATGAAATTATGCCCCGTCACCTAATTGACGCATTTATCGCTATTGAGGACCGCCGTTTTATGGACCACAACGGGGTTGATTGGCGACGAACCATCAATGCTACTATGGGCTTTATGTCCGGGAATATCGACTCTGGCGGGTCAACATTAACTCAACAGCTGATAAAAAATATCACCGGGGACATGGATAACACTCCCCAGCGGAAAATACAAGAGATTTTCCGTGCAGTTAATCTTGAGCGAGTGTTGACAAAGCAAGAAATTATCCAGCTGTACTTGAACACTATTTATCTTGCTCGCGGTAACTATGGAGTTCAGGCGGCATCATGGAGCTATTTTGGGAAATGCGTTAGCGAATTGACTTTGATTGAAGCGGCTGCCATAGCTTCTATTACTCAGTTTCCCACACGTTGGAATCCTGTGGCAAACCCTGACCAAAATCAGATGCGTCGCGATACTATCTTACGCGAAATGTATTTCCAAGGACGGATAACTCGTGCAGAATTTGAAGAGGCACATGAACAAGAACTTGTTTTGTACAACCCGAATAGACCAACAACAGATGACGAAAATGACGAAAGCGAGCTAAGAGTTGAACAACCTGCTACAACTTGGTATATTGATGCTGTAATTTTGGAAATGCGCGATATATTTATGGAGCGATACAACATAACTTCCGGTGCGGCAACCAGAATGGTTTTCTCGGGCGGATTCCAAGTAATTACCGCCAAGGACCGCAATGTGCAGGCTACCATGGAAGCAGTGTTTGAAGACGATGCCTTGATTTCTCGCATTACCGGGTTTAGGCAATCGTTGCTGCAACCGCAAGCATCCATGATTATTCTACACCCGCGCACAGGAAATGTGCTTGGTGTTGTCGGAGCACGAGGTGAAAAAACTCAAAGCCGTATGTTTTGTTATGCCACTCAAGCCATGCGACAACCAGGGTCGGCAATTAAGCCGGTGGCAACTTACGCCCCTGCCCTCGAAGCCGGACATATAACCTATGCCATGGCGATTAACGACCGTCCATACACCACAATAAATGGAAACCCATGGCCCGTGAATGTTGTGCGCAACAACTTCCGTGGCTGGACCCCTGTTAGGGATGCAATGGCTCGCTCTGTTAATACCATCCCGGTGTGGATTTTAAGCGATATGATTGGTATTGATAATGCCTTTGAATTTTTAACCGAAACAGCGAACTTTACTACTTTTGTAGATGCAGATAGAGCTATAGCTCCTATTGCGTTAGGCGGAATGACTATCGGTGTTACTGTTCAAGAACTTACCGCCTCGTTTACGATGTTCACAAACGATGGTATGTTTACCGAAAGCCGCACGGTGTTACGGATTTATGACCGTGGCTGGGAGCGGGTTGTGGAAAACACGCCTGCTATGAATGTGGCGTTGTCTGTTGAAAACGCAGCCATTATGCGACAATTACTGCATGATGCAGTTAATCAAAGCAACAGCACCGGATTAAGAGCTCGTGTTACAGGATTTGACACATTCGGGAAAACCGGTTCTACAAACAGAAATATTGACCGCTGGTTTGTAGGATTTACTCCCCACTATCTTGGTGGTGTGTGGTTTGGGTATTCTATTCCGCAACCTCAACGACCTGCTGTGGCAAACCAAGGAAATCCCGCACTGCGAATTTGGCACGAAGTTATGGATCGCTTGCACAGACAAATTCCTGCCGGCGAACGAGTGACCAGCTTTCCAAGACCTGCTGGCGTAGTAACTGCCAGTTTCTGCACAAGGTCAGGTTTGTTGCCAAGCCCCCGCTGCGGTGCTAATGTTTCTGGGCGTCATGGGTACTTCACAAACGCAACACGACCATCAATAGCTTGCAACAGATGCTAATAAACGCAACTCCCCCTCGCACGAGGGGGAGTTTTGCTATGAAAAAGTCAAAAAAGTCAAGACCACGGAATGCCCATGTAAGGGCGACAGGGCGGGTAGGGGAGCAAGTTTCCCTGCTCCCCCAAATTCTCTTACTGCGTTGCCTGCTCCTGCCGTGCCGCTTGCACTTGTGCAACTGCGGCATTGTGCATAGCTTGATTTTCAATGGAATAATAACTCTTTATAGCACTCATATCTCCTGACAAAACACCTTGCATAAGGAGTTCTGCATTTATGTGCATATAAAGTTCTAAGTCTGTTTGGGCTACAATGTTTAGAAAACGTTGCGTCAGTAGGGCATCAGATTGTGGTCCAAGATAGTGCTCCCGGCGACCATGAAAACGGCTTATATAAGTTGCTATATTTATGCTGTCATAGTCACCAACTTCTAATAAATCTCTAATCCAACTCCATTGATCAAAAAACAATCGGTCTGGCGAGATTAAACGCACAAATGTGTATATATCATTGAAGTGTCGTGAAACAGGAGAAGCATTCGCATCAATTATTTCCTGCGCGTCCCTTATTAGAGCCAAAACAAATTTTGTTTCAGTATCCCTTTCTAACTGCAAAAAATAATCATGATTTTCAATGCAAAAGAATTCTTCCATCATTTCTCTGTCGCCACTAAATAATATATCCAATATTCCCGGTGCACTTAAAAAAGTGCAAAAACCGCTATAACTTCCTGCTGTCATTTCCTCGATTGTTTCTCTTCTAATGTTAAAGTATTCAATCATTGTTGCAATATTAACGGTACATTCATCATATAGTGATGTTCTTGCTGCACGCAATGGACCTGCCCAAAGATGAAATTCTTCGTTAGTTAAACCGGCCGCACTAAGAAAATTACCCAAGAAGTATTTGCAAAAATGCGGAGCGTGGAGATAACAATTCCAGTTTGCACCACTGCCTCCGCCTAAAGCATGATCATGGTCATTGGTTTCTGAGGTCAAGTCGCTATCTTTTTCATTGCATTCTATTTCTATATCATTGATATTGGTTTCCTTTTCATCGTTTTCATTGTTTAATATATCTGCATTGATTTCATCGTTTGTGTCTTGACTCTCGTTGTCATTTGTTACAGAAGAACATCCCAAAAGTAAAGCAAGTATTAGTGCTATAATTATAGCTATAGTATATTTTTTCATGATAGTTACCTTTCAAATTATGATCTTGGTGCAAAAGCACCTACGGGAAAAAAGCCCTGCGGGTCAATTGTGTTTGCAAATGTAAAGTTGTTAATGCGTGATACATCAATGTGCAGATGCGCATCTGTACTGTTACCTGTGCTGCCAATTGTGCCAATATGTTCTCCGCTATTTATTCGCATATTAATATGATCCCTGTTTGTGAGATTTGTTCGCACACCGTTGCGAATAATATGAGGGCGTTCTCGCATATGTGCATATCTTACATAGAAATTACCCATGGTAGCAGACTGAAACCGCATTGTTATTCCCCATCCAAGACCGTCGATATTCTCGTGAATTCTAACAATTTGACCATCAAAAGGCGCGTTCAAGCGATGACCAGAAGTGTTGCCGTTCACTCTCACGAGGTCAATACCTGTGTGCGTTTGCCACACCCATGTATTTTGAAGAGTATTAAAAAAACTTCTCCAACCGAATACAGAAGTAATTCTTGACCTTGGTGCGGCGGGCGTTCCTGGGTCATAAATTGGGTTTACCCATCCAAGGTTTCTGAATGTCGCGGCATGTTCGTTCATAGTAATTCTAACAGACTGAATTTGTCCAGACGAACTACGAGATATAGTAGTTGATGTTGCTTGGGTGCTTAAAAAATTTCGGTGTGTAACATTGATACCATATGTCCCATGTGGACCAACTGGAGCGTTTTCATAAAGCGCAACACCATTAATATCCGTCATTATATTGCGAGTTTGCCCCGAAGTCTGCCTTCGTACAAAATGAACCACTGCACCTTGAATCGGCCGTCCCGCACTATCAACAACAGTAACATTTATTCCCGGTCGTGGCGTATGGTTTCCCGTCCTAAACTCGTACCAACAGCTCCAGTTCCCATAATCATCCTGTGCATTTCTCGCCCGAATGCGGACAAAGTGGCGGGAATTTGCGCGTAGGTTTTCCAAACGGAGGAATGTTGTGTTTCCAACCCTAACCGGCACGCCATAGTTTGAGAAATGCTCATCCATCCACGCAATTTCATACCCGACCGCGTGGGTGGGGACAGACCATGCAATGGTGGCGTTTGTGCCATTTATACTAACTTCTAAATTCCGCGGGGCGGCAGGGCGGGGAGGTTGTGGCACATTGATATTCCGTGTAGTAGAAATTGCGTCCCACGAATTAAACCAACGACCTGTCACGGTCAAGGTGTGCATTCCAAACAAGTCCATTCTTGCGGGAAAAATTTCACTTGCCATCACTGTGCCTGAAAATATTTCGTCCAATGAAACCGTGCCGGTAGTATTGTGCCGCAACGTGAGATGCATAAAATGACCAAAATTTATTTGAGCATGCAATGCCGCCCACTGACCTCGTGTTATTGTCGTTGTAGTGCCCGCAGGGACAAGATGATGGTTGATTTGTATCCAAAATTGGTGGCCACTATTTGCCTGCGCGTACTGGCTTGAATCGTGCAACGGCAAGCCATTTTCAAGAGCGTGCTGAACAGCGGCTTCATGAGATTTTTCAACGAAATAATATCCCATTCCTAATTGCATGAAGCCAAATCCCATGCCATATTCCAGCGGAATTATGCCGTGGGTTGGGTCGCTAATTTGAATAATTCCTTCACTTGGCACGAATTCCACTGTTGCGTATGGCATTTCTATCTCGCCACGAGTGGGGCATCTAAGGATTATGCCAACTATCGCAGGGTGGTTGGGTGTCGTATCCACCGGCGGTCGGCCGGGTCGCCCTCCTCCATCGATTGGGACTTCCGGATCGAGGATAATCCCTGGATTTAGCACGATTTCGGGGTTTCCGCCCACGTCGGGAGCAGGGTCGGCCGGCTGTCGGTCGAAACCGAGCATTGGAACGGCGGCGGTAAGCAAGAAAACGAGGGTTAAAACAAGACTTAATAGCTGTTTTTTGGTTACTTTCATAATATGTTCATCCTTTGTGTATTGTTATTTTTTTGGACTTCGCGCCAGCCCGCACTCGGCAGTGAATATTGAGTACGGGCATGGTTCGATCCAATAAAATTCCCTCACAAAAAGAAAAAAAGCGCAACAAATCAACGCATTTCTGCGTATATTGTTACACCTGTAGTTGATAATGTAATTGTTGCATAATTTTACCCACAGACAGACAGACAGACAGACAGACAGACAGAGCGAACATCTGTCCTCTCTGCTGGCTTGCCCTACTATTTGCGTTTGTCATGTGAAGTGTTGTCATATCAGCCTCTTATGTGGTGCTGGATGGGTTATGACAATATTATATCACATGAAATTGACTTTGTCAAGGGGGTTTTTGACATTTTTTGAAATATTTTTTGCGATTTCATTAACTTTTTTTGTAGCTAACCAAAGAATTCAGGCATATAGTGATAAAAAACACTACAACGAGGTTTAATCATGCACAACAAACACCATTATTACCATTCCCACAGCCCGCCCCCACAGCCGACTGCACCCATAACCGATTTTGGCCCATATCCATTTGTCACCGATATTGTCAAAGCCACCGACGCAAATGATTTTTATCGCTCTGCTTTGTGGACAGGAAACTACTTACAGACAACTTTAATGTCTATCCCGGTTGGTGGTGAAATTGGGTTAGAAGTTCATCCTGACACCGACCAATTTTTGCGTATCGAGCAAGGTGCAGGAGTGGTGCAAATGGGCAACGCAAAGGATAATTTATATCTTGTTCAGCAGGTTTTTGATGATTTTGCTGTTATCGTTCCCGCAGGCACATGGCACAACATCACTAACACAGGCAACGTACCGCTAAAGTTGTATTCCATTTATGCTCCGCCTCACCACCCATACGGAACTATTCATCAAACCAAAGCCATCGCAGATATGATGGAAGATTAAACAAATACTGGTCCCTCCCAATTTTACCAAGTTAACCCTAACAAAGAAATCTCTACCCCACCCGAAGAAATGTGAACTTCTTCGGGTGTTTGGCTTTACAAAGCCCTTTTCATGGCTTGTCTTTGTGTTGTTCTCTGCCTTTTCCCCACACTATACCTATTCCGCCCTCAAAAGCAGAACTCACACTTGAGATTCTGTGGTTGGAGCAACGACGGACTGCGCATTTTTTCACAGTCAAAATGTGTAATGTTTATTCGGTGGAGCAATAACACCTAAAAAGTTTGATTTGTGGTTTTGGCTTTGTAGTAATCGTGGGGTAACGCCGTGCAACTTGTGTCACAAATCTTCCCGAAACAGCACAAATTCGTGCGATTTCCTCTTGCGGAAAGCGGCCGGGTATGGTATAATTACTGTGGTGCAACTGCCGACAGGCATTACTCTGGGCGGCGAAGAAATATATTGAATTTGTACGCTCTGCGACATTATAACACGGGTATTTCTGGGAGATTAGCGCTTTTTGGCGGTGGGTTTTCTATTAGATGGATTAACAATGAAAGAGGTCTTTCATATGAAAACAGTTAACTTAAAAATACAGACAATATTACTTTTTATACCTTTTGTGAATTTTTTTATAACTTTTATTTGGTTTTTTGTAAATAGTAAAGCAATAGAAAAGAAACGCCGAAAAACTTTAATATGGGTGGCTTATTTTATAATAATTGGCATTGCATTCATGTTGTTGTTTGACTTTTTAGAAACTATAAACACTTCAAGTATAGCAGCAACAGCTCTTTTGTACATTCAATCGGTAATTATTTTTTGTCCACTTGTTATTATGCAAAGAAATATTGATTTGAGTAAAACAGTAGAAAAGCCAATTAGACAAGTGAGTAAAACAAAAAATGTTTTATTAATTGCTCTCTGCTTGTTTGTAGCGTTTTTGCCTTTGTTTGCTCGCATAATTTCGCAATCAAACATAACAACAATCAATGACACTACTGAGTTGTATGCAGGTTTTGAACGAGTTACTTTAACACAGGACAGAGCAGTAAGATTTTATACTATCGAGGGTTATACTCTCGAAATATCTAACGAGCGACTCATACTTAATACGTACGCACTTGCTCTATTGCGTCCTAATATGCAAATGATTTTTAGAATTGAAAACTCTAACATTCCACAATTTAATGAAGAAAATTTTGCATATATTGTATCTTTGCAAGTTGGTGATTTTCCAATTACAACACTCGAAAGGTTGCATGAAATAGAGAACGAATTTGGTTCAGTAATTTTGTTTACTGCTATCATATGGGCAATAGCAATTTTATTGTCCTCGATAATTATTTTGAAATTAAACGAAACGCAAATTTTTAGAAAACGCAAGCCGATAGTGCAATGGAGTGAATGTGGGGACATCTAACGCAGTGCTGGTATTGGGTATGCAGTGTCGTGGTTATCGACAGGAGCACGAGTCGAAAACCACACATTTTGAAAGGCATGGTATTAAAAATGAACAACCATAAAAAAATTATTATTTCAAAAAACTTTAGAGATTGCTTAATTGTATCAGTTTTATCTATTTTTCTATTGCCGTTGATGATTTTTCTATATTCCAAAAATTCAGAAAATACTATATTTGTGATTTTTATAATCTTTTTAGCACTGCTTGTTCCGGCAACACTGTTCCAAGCGTTTATAAATAATTATAAAAAAGTCATAATATCAAAGCAAGGGATTGTGGTTAAAAACGCAGTTGTTAAACTATGTAATTTGTCATGGAATGACATTAGCGGAATTTATGTTTACCAATTTTCTGATGTTGAGAAAATAAAAGTTCCTCAAATATTTGGAAAGCCACGAAACTATGGAAAATACAATCTTGGTGGAGAAATTGTTTTTGTTCCAAGAAAAAAAGAAGTGAAATGGATGTTTTTCGATGACGGGCGCGGCGAAAACGGCGAAAACATTTTAGAATATTTTATTCCAATGAAAAAAGGAAGCATAATTCGTTTAGAGTATAATCAAGAAGTTTTTAATGCTATAAGTCAATTCTATACAAAAGAGATTATAGAAAAAAGTGTAGTGGTTAAAAATTTTAATTAGGAGTGTTGAAAAACAGGATTTTTAGTCAATCATGTCCTCGCTCACGCATTAAGGCGACCTGTTTGACGGCTGCGGAATTATCCTGAGCCTGCTCGGCGGCAAAACCACCGACACCGCCCAGGGAGCACAAAAACGCAAGCCCCAAGCCGTCAATGCCGTCGCCTATAGCGCTCACAAGGTCTTTTCAAGGAGAAACACCATGAAAAAAATTATAGCTGTTTGCTTTGTTTTAATAATATCTGCATTAAATACGAATGCAATTTACTTTCCAACAACGCGAACTCGCCACGACATGGACTTTACAAACATTCCTGTTGAAATATATGAAATGGTTTCAGCTAACGAACCGGATTTGATTTTTAGAGTTCTTAATATGAGTTCTAATGCAACTGATACATTACACCTTTTGTATAACATACATGAATACATTGACTTTTATCTAAACTTGCGAAACCAAGTTGAACGAACAGTTATTGAGGAAAAAATTTTAATTATGTGGCATCATGACCGAATTCTTCACTATGACCTTGACGAAGATGTAGGATATTACTCTATGTGCTTCCCATACTTTATATTGGCTTCTGGTGGAGTGCGACCAGACGAAAACGGCAACTTGGTATACAGTTCTATGGGAGGAATTCAAGGCAGATATATCAGGCGTACTTTGAATAATGCTTTATCTCTTATTGTACCTGTTACGCAAAACTTTTTTGATGATGTGGAAATATTTAATGTGTTCATCATGCTTGATGGTTGGGGAACGACAGACCAAAGTAACTTGTCTATTTATTTTGAAACAAGTGATGGTGACTTTGTGTTATACATTGAAAACCCTAATAGGCTACGAGAAGAGTTAAATTTATATACAGCAGGTGAATTTTTGATACCGCTTGAAGATTTTCTTGTTTTGTCTGAACTTAATCTTGAGCAGTTGCAATATCTAAACCCTAGTGATATGGCGATGGGATTTGTTGTGCCTGAAATAAGAGATGTTTTTGACCTTTCTCCATTTTTGTTAGATGAAAATGGTTTATGGGTAAATTCTCCCCTTAGTGTTCAAAATATCGAATACACGAGCGGTATCAATAGCTCCATCGTAGTATTATTAAGTGTAGCGATTTTTATTATAATTGTGACTTTAGTTGCGATTATATTTATTAAACGTAATAAATCACTCGATATTAGCGAACAATAATCACCCCCATCCCTATTGCCCACTTTCTTCTCAACATTTTTCCAACCCCAAGCTCCTTTCTTCTCGGCAATCTCTCTGCTAAGCTTGCTATCAACAACCAACCCGTCTTGGCATCCATCATCAAGGCGGTTTTGTACTTATTCCCAAAAAAATGATAAGAAAAATCGGATACAAAGCAACAAGCTCCCCTTGTTAGGGGGAGCTTGTTATTTTGTATCCTATTCGGTTTTGGATTTCTTCGTTTAGGATATTACGCTTACAGGGTGGTAATTTATTATTCAGTTTTTTCCGCCTCTTCAGCTTCAACCTCTGAAGTTTCCACGCTGTCTTCAGCCGCCTCGGGAGTTTCAGCAACATCTTCAGTAACAGTTTCTTCAGGTGTCACTTCTTCCGCTTGAACCTCAACAGCCTCTTCGACTGCTTCCACAGCTTTGGCTTTAGGAGCAGCTTTCTTCGGAGTAGCCTTTGGCTTTGGCTCTTCAATTTTCGTGTCAGCTTTGCGCTTTGATTTGCCCTTGGTTGTTTCTTCAACCGCGGCGGCTTCGTCGGCGGCTGTCGGTATCAAACGAATTAACGCCATTTCAGCACCATCACCACGACGAGGACCAAGACGATAAATAACAGTATAACCGCCATTGCGGTCTTCGTATGAAGGTGCAATTTGGTCGAACAGCTTTTTCACTGTATCTTCTTTTGTGATGAACGCCAACGCTTGACGACGAGCAGCAAGATTGCCACGCTTGCCAAGTGTAATCATTTTTTCAGTTAATGCACGAACTTCTTTCGCTCGTGTAACTGTTGTTTCCATTGAACCATGTTGCAGAAGGTTTGTCACCATTCCACGTAACATCAAGTTTCTGTGTGCTGTTGGTCTGCCCAGCTTTCTTGTTCCCGGCATAACGGCACCTCCTAATTTTTAATAAAAACGCTTAAGCCTCTTCTTGTTTTAAGTTAAAGCCAAGAGATTGCAACTTTTGAACAACTTCTTCAAGTGATTTTTTACCTAAATTACGCACACGAATCATATCACTCTCGGTACGTTTGGTCAAATCCTCGACAGTATCAATACCCGCACGCTTTAAGCAATTAAGGCTGCGCACAGACATATCAAGCTCCTCAACAGTCATTTCAAGAGCCTTTTCCTTGACTGTTTCTTGTCTTTCAACCATTATTTCGGCTTTTTTAACCTCGTCAGTCAAGTTCACAAACAGATTAAAATGCTCATTCAAAATATTCGCACCAAAAGAAACAGCTTCTTTAGCAGAAATAATTCCGTTGGTTGTTACTTCAAGTGTCAGCTTGTCATAGTCGGTGATATTTCCGACACGAGTATTTTCAACTTTATAATTCACATTGTACACAGGCGTGTAAATAGAATCAGTAAATATCGTTCCGATTACCGGAGTTCCCGCTTGCTTATTTTTCTCTTGCGAAACATAGCCACGACCATGACCAAAGGTAAGTTCCATGTACAAACGAGCATTATCATTAAGAGTAGCAATATGCAAATCCGGGTTAAGAATACAAAGGTCGGCATCCGGAAGAATATCTCCGGCGGTCACAACCGCAGGGCCTTCGGCATCAATTACAACGGTTTTTTCTTCGTTGCAATATAAATCAGCAACAATCGCTTTAACATTCAAAACAATTTCGGTAACATCTTCACGAACATTTGGAATTGTAGAGATTTCGTGCAATACGCCATCAATTTTGATGCTTTGCACTGCCACTCCAGGCAAGGAGGACAACAACACTCGGCGCAACGAATTACCAAGAGTTGTTCCATAACCCCGTTCAAGAGGCTCCACCACGAAAATCCCGTGACATCCGTCTTCACTAAGGCTTTCGGTGTTTATGATTGGCTTTTCGATTTCTATCATTATCTACCTCCGTTGTTATGTTGAGGGTGTAAAAACCATTTTGTTTGTACCGCCCATTTTTGTTAGCAATCTGTAGAACCTATTTAGAATAAAGCTCAACAATCAATTGCTCTTCAAACGGGAAGTCAACATCTTCTCTTTCGGGGTATGCCGTTACAGTGGCAACGATACCGTTTTTATCAACATCCAGCCAACGAGGAGTGATACGATTTTTCATGCCGTCAATAAGCTCTTTAATCTTTTCAGATTTACGGCTTTCTTCACGAAGAGTGATCACATCACCAGTTTTCACGATAATAGATGGGATAGTAACTTTTTTCCCGTTCAGGCGGAAGTGGGCGTGCAGAACAAGCTGGCGAGCCTCTTTGCGACTTTCAGCCATGCCCATTTTGTATACCACATTATCAAGTCTGCGCTCAAGAAGTGATAGCAACTGTTCGCCGGTCACACCTTTTTGCTTTGACGCTTTAACGAAATAACCATGGAATTGCTTTTCAAGAACGCCATAATAACGCTTCGCCTTTTGTTTTTCACGCAACTGTGTGCCGTATTCTTTAACACGAATGCGTCCTTTTCCATGCTGACCCGGAACACCTGCACGACGCGTAACCGCACATTTCGGGGACACGCAACGCTCTCCTTTAAGGAACAGCTTAACACCTTCACGACGGCACAAACGGCACACCGGTCCTGTATATCTTGCCATAAAATTTTCCTCCAGACACTAAAAAGTGTCGTCACTTTATAAATATTGTTGCTACTGGAATAAATCCCACCACAATCCATCCATTAGATGCGTCTTCTCTTAGGAGGCTTGCATCCGTTGTGGGGAATTGGCGTAACGTCTTTGATTAGTGTAACATCAAGTCCGGCTGTGTGCAATGCACGAATTGCAGACTCGCGTCCGGCACCCGGTCCTTTAACATAAACCTCTACAGTTTTCATGCCATGTTCCATAGCAAGACGAGCAGCACGCTCGGCAACTGTTTGTGCCGCATATGGTGTAGACTTGCGAGAGCCACGAAACTCTTTGCCCGCAGAAGCCCACGAAACAGTATTGCCACGCACATCTGTAATTGTTACAATTGTGTTGTTATAACTGGCTTGAATATGAGCAGCACCCTTTTCAATATTCTTCCGGTCACGACGTTTTCTCGTAGTTTTAGCCATGATTCATCTCTCCTATTTCTTCTTGTTCGCAATGGTTTTTGCTGGACCTTTACGTGTTCTGGCGTTGGTTCTGGTGCGTTGACCACGAACCGGAAGCCCACGACGATGACGCTGTCCTCTGTAGCAATTGATTTCCACCAATCGCTTAATATCCATGTCGCGGTCACGGCGCAAGTCACCTTCCACTGTGTAATTCGCTTCGATTTCGTCACGCAGTTTTGAAACATCTGCTTCAGACAAATCCTTTGTACGAGTGTCCGGGCTAATTCCGCAACGAGCGAGAATAGCGTTTGCACTTGTGCGACCAATTCCAAAAATATAGGTTAATGAAATTTCGATTCGCTTTTGATTTGGAATATCAACTCCTGCTATACGAGCCATTTTGTGTTCTCCTTGAATTGGATACTGGGTTTATTCGAGGGGTGTTCCTCGGTGCCAATGGTAACTGATTTCAGTCTATCCTTGGCGTTGTTTGTGCTTGGGATTTTCGCAGATGACGATAACACGCCCCATGCGCTTGATTACTTTGCATTTGTTGCAAATTTTTTTGACAGATGGTCTTACTTTCATGACTCAGTCTTCCTTTCTTGCTTGCCGCGCCAAGTGATGCGGCCTTTACTAAGGTCATACACCGAAACTTCCACAGTAACATGATCCCCCGGCAATATGCGAATGTTGTGAATTCGTAATTTGCCTGATGGACTTGCTGTGATTACATGGTCGTTCGCCAATTGCACTTTGAAAACAGCGTTTGGCAAACTTTCGATTACCGTTCCTTCAAACTCAATAACATCGTCTTTGGGCACAGGGTTATCCTCCAATTTTCGTTGCAGCAGAAACTGCAGCTTTCGCCAGTTTATTAGTCAGCTTTTGGTTAGATATAAGCTCTTCAACCATGCTGTCGCGGTGGTTTAATAGTGTTGTGTGCATTAACTTTTTTCGTTTAGGCGACTGAACTTTTCTGGTGTCCCCATCAACGAGAAAAACATAATTTTCTTCTTCGGCGACAACGATATGTATTCGTCCGCCGTCGCGCCCCGCCTTTGATAAGACGAACCGCCCGACAAGGCTTGTGGTTTTAATCATATTTTCGTGAGTATCTCCACGCCGTTTTCGGTTAGTGCAACTGTGTGTTCATAATGGGCAGACAAACTGCCGTCAACTGTGACAACCGTCCAATCGTCTGCAAGCACCTTAACATCAGAACTTCCTGCGGTAATCATCGGCTCGATGGCAAGGGTCATTCCAACTGTCAGCCTTGCTCCCCGCCCTGCGGTGCCAAAGTTCGGTACTTCGGGAGCTTCGTGCAACTTCTTTCCGATGCCGTGTCCGATATATTGTCGCACAACGGAAAACCCTTGTGCTGTGGTAGCTTTTTCAATAGCCGAGCCAATGTCGCCCAATCGCAAGCCCTCGAAAAATTGCGCTATTCCTGCATAAAAACTGTCGCGAACAGCCTGCTGTATCCGCAAGCCAGCGTCTGTAGGGTTTCCTGCGATAAATGTGTTGGCACAATCTCCGTGGTAGCCACCAAAATACGCACCCACATCAACTTTCACAACATCTCCGTCCGAAATAATTCTGCTCGAAGACGGTATGCCGTGGATAACTTCATCATTTATACTGATGCAACAAGAGGCGGGAAAGCCCCCATAACCAAGGAAAGATGGCTTTGCGCCGTGCTTTTCGATAAATTCACGCACAGCAGAGTCAATTTCGGCGGTAGATGTGCCAACTGCAATTTTTTCACCAGCCAAAGCCAATGCACTACCTGCGATTTTACCTGCATGGCGCATTTTCTCAAGCTGTTCTTTTGTCTTTAGCTGAATCACTAAAAACCTGCGTCCACAAGAGTTTGCTTTGTCAAACGAGTGGTATCCGCCACTTCTTTTTGCCCACAAACAATGGCAAGTTTGCCTTTTTGCTCGTAGTAATCTTTGATTGGGGCGGTTTTTTTATGATAGGTCGCAAGACGTTCAAGAACAACTTCCGCTTTATCGTCAGCACGCTGAGTAAGAGGCGTTCCCTCTTTGTCGCAAACACCGTCGGCGGTTGGCTTTTTGTGTTCAATGTGGTAACTCGCACCACAAGTTTCACACACACGCCTCCCGCTCATGCGGTTCGCAATTTCATCGTCGACCACTTCAATGCTGATAGCAAGGTCAATGACCACGCCCATTTCATCAAGAGCTTTGGCTTGGGTAACTGTACGGGGAAAACCATCAAGGATATATCCGTTCACACAGTCACTTTGCCCAAGTCGCTCCTTAATGATGCCGATAACAATATCATCAGGCACAAGTCCGCCCGACTGAACATAGCTTTCAGCTGACTTTCCAAGCTCTGTCCCAGCTTTCATAGCTTCGCGAAGCAAAACCCCGGTTGAAATAGCAGGAATGTTGTACTCATCGCTGACGATTTCAGATTGAGTGCCTTTTCCGGCACCGGGAGCCCCAAGAAAAATAATATTCATCTAACAAGCCCCCTTAATTTAGTAGATTGGGCGACGGGAGATGCCACCGCCCAAATATTACGTTACTCTAAGAAACCTTTGAAGTGGCGCATGGTCATCTGAGCCTCGATTTCACGAGCTGTTTCCATGGCAACACCCACAACGATTAGCACCGACGTTCCTCCGAATGCAAGAGCCTGCAAACTGGGAGCAATTGCTGAACCAGCGAACACATTCATTGACGCGACCGCCGAAATAATCATAGGCAATGCGGCAATTACTACAAGGAACAATGCACCGATAAGGGTGATTCTCGTCAAGATTTTTGTGATATAATCAGTGGTTGGTTGACCCGGACGAATTCCCGGAACGAAACCACCATTCTTTTTCAGGTTATTTGACACTTCTATTGGATTAAACGAAATAGAAATATAGAAGTATGCAAAAGCAATCAATAGAGCAATGAATATTATGATAAACAGCGGCGAGGTTTGGTTGAAAATGTCAAAGAAGAAACCCCAAAAACCTGAGTCAGGCTGACCGCCACCGAACATCATGGCAATAGTAGCAGGGATAGCAACAATTGAGTTAGCGAAAATGATTGGCATAACACCGGACATATTTAGCTTAATCGGCAGGTTGCTGCTTTGTCCGCCGTACATTTTACGTCCAACAACACGCTTAGCGTACTGTACAGGAATGCGACGTTCGCTGTTCGAGAAGAACACGATAAAGTATACCATGGCAATCATGGCGAAAATTCCGAGAATACCGAAAATAATCAATAAAATCATTCCGGAAGTAAACATTTCAAGGAAATTTGCTAAAATTGATGGCATACGAGAGATAATGTTCACGAAAAGAATGATGGAAATGCCGTTACCGATACCCTTTTCGTTAATTTTTTCACCCAGCCACATGATAAGGCTCGCACCTGCACAATAACACATTACGATAACAAGTCCCGCAAAGAAACTTTCGTCAGTTAGCGCATTACCTCTGCGCAAAAACTGGTAGTACCCAAACGCAGTTACAAGTGCCAAAGCAACTGTTAGAATACGCGTAATTTGCGTAATTTTCTTCTTGCCGCCTTCACCCTCTTCTTTGCTCCAACGCTCGAATGTGGGAATTGCCACACACAAAAGCTGCATTACGATTGACGATGTAATGTATGGAGAGATAGAAAGAGCAAATAATGTTGCTTGATTAAACGCGTCACCTGACATAAGATTAAGGAAACCGAAAACCGTGCCTTCGGTTTGAGCGCGCATAATATACATTACGTTTGGATCAAGAAAAGGTACAGGAACTTGTGTACCTATACGATACAGGATAAGGATGAACAGAGTGAAAACTATCTTCTTGCGAAGATCAATCACATTCCAAACATCCCGAATTGCAGTGAAAACTTTTCCCATTAGACCACCTCGGTCTTTCCGCCAGCCCCTTCAATCTTTTCGCGAGCACTGCCGGAGAATATTTTTGCACGAACAGTAAGTTTTTTTGTGATTTCTCCACGTCCAAGGACTTTCAATCCATCATTCTCTTTGCTAACGACTCCAGCCAAGCGAAGTGCGTTCATGTCCACAACCGCACCATCGTCAAAACGATTTAGTTGTTCAACATTGATAATTGAATATACTTTGGCAAAGCGGGCGTTGTTAAACCCACGCTTTGGCAAGCGTCTGTACAGCGGAAGCTGGCCTCCCTCAAATCCGGGGCGAACACCGCCGCCACTTCGAGAGTTTTGTCCTTTGTGACCACGACCCGAGGTCTTTCCGTTACCTGTACCATGACCGCGTCCTTTGCGCCAGTTAGGCTTAGATGAGCCAGGGGCAGGTGATAATTGGTGTAATTTCATGATTTATACCATTCCTTCAGATTAGTCGACCTATTCTTCAGTCGGTGTTTCTGTTTTAGGTTTCGTAGTGCGTTTTTTAGGAGCACTCTCTACGCCTTCTTCAGCTTTTTCCGCTACCTTCTCAGCTTTTGGTTTTGCAGGAGCTTTTGGCTTTGCGGGAGCTTTTTCTTTTGGTTCGGCTTTCGCTTTAGGTTCAGGCTTTGCCTTTGCCGCAGGTTTTGCTGTTTTTTCTGCAGTTTCTACTGTTATAAGGTGAGAAACGATTTTCAGCTTGCCTGCAAGAGCAGGTGACTCGCTAAATTCGTTTGTATCACCAACTTTACGCAAACCCAACGCCGCCGCATTGGCGCGTTGCTTTGGATTGCAGCCAATCAAACTGCGAGTAAGTGTAACTTTCAACATTCTCTATTCCTCCTGTGCGACACAAAATTGCGTTCACACGTGATGATGTGATATGATTTACTTCAAATCCTCAGGGGTTTTCCCACGGGTTTGCGCCACTTCTTCAATGGTACGCAAAGCACGAAGTCCCTCAAATGTAGCCTTGATGACATTGGCAGGATTGTTTGAACGCAAGCACTTTGTGCGTATATTCTTAATTCCTGCACACTCCATCATAACACGAACAGGACCACCAGCGATAACACCAGTACCCTCAGCAGCAGGCTTGAGAAGAACTCTTCCCGCACCAAACTCGCCCAAAACATCATGGGGGATTGTGTTTCCTACAAGAGAAACCTGAATCATGTTCTTCTTGGCGTCGTCGATTCCTTTGCGGATTGCATCAGGCACTTCTGCCGCTTTGCCAAGACCATAACCTATACGACCATTGCCGTCACCAACTACCATAATAGCAGTATAGCGAGCGATACGACCGCCTTTAACAGTTTTTGATACACGCTTGATGGCAACTTGTCTTTCCATAAGGTCAAGTTCAGCTGCGTTTATAGTTCTTTTGTTACTTACCATGTTACCCTCTTAAATGTATGAGTTAAGTCAAGACACAAGATATTTCTTGTGTTAATTATGGTGTGCCACGCTAACTTTCGCACCCTAAAACTTCAATCCAGCCTCGCGTGCGCCGTCGGCTAACTCGGCAACGCGCCCGTGGTAAATATATCCGCCGCGGTCAAACACAATTTCGGTAATGCCAGCTTTTAATGCACGCTCACCGATTAGTTTGCCAAGCTCACGAGCGGCGGTTTTGTTTCCGCCCTGCCCGCCAAAGGATGCCTCTTGAGTTGTTGCGGCACAAAGAGTTTTGCCTGCAACATCATCAATAACTTGGGCAGAAATATGAGAAAGTGAACGATAAACGCACAATCTCGGCTTGGCCACTGTTCCAGAAATATTGGCACGAACCCGCTTATGACGCTTTTTGCGTTGCTTGTTCAAGTCTTTTTTTGTAACCATGATTTTCTCCATTCAACTTGAGATTGCTGACCCCAAGTCTGATTATTTTACTTCTTGCCGGCTTTGCCCGCTTTGCGACGGATACGTTCGCCTTCATACTTGATACCTTTGCCCAAATATGGCTCCGGCGGACGCTTCTCGCGAATTTGAGCGGCGATTTGACCCACTTTTTGCTTGTCAATGCCTTGCACAACAATAGTACTAGGGTTCGGAACATCAAAAGTGATGCCGTCGTTTTCCTCGAAACTAATACCATGAGAGTAACCAAGCGTCAACTGTAGTGTCTTGCCGGTCTTTGCGGCACGATAACCAACGCCGTTAATCTCAAGTTTTTTCTCAAAACCATCAGACACGCCTTTTACCATGTTGGCAAGCAATGTGCGGGATAGTCCGTGAAGGGCACGATGGTTAGCTTCGTCGCTTGGACGAGTAACAGTGATTACAGCACCTTCTTGGTTAAACTTTATGTCTTTGTTAAATGCTGTTGTAAGTGTGCCTTTTGGTCCTTTGACCGTAGCAACATTGTCAGCATCAAGCCGCACTTCCACTCCGGCAGGAATGGTAATTGGCTCTCTTCCAATTCTTGACATGATTTTTTTCTCCAAATGTTAGATAAACAATTTTAGTTAGTCCAAATCTTGCTTTTTACCAAACGAAAGCAAGCACTTCTCCGCCAACATTAGCTTTTCTGGCGGCTCGGTCGGTCATAATCCCTTTGGGGGTCGACACAATTGCGATACCCATGCCATTCATAACACGAGGCATGTCTTCGCAACTTGAATAAATACGCAAGCCCGGCTTTGACACGCGACGCAGACCTTGGATAACTTTTTGCTTGTCATTATACTTCAAAGTGACGTGAATCACTCCTTGTTTGCCATCTTCAATGACTTTATAGCCTTTGATATATCCCTCTTGCACTAAAATGTCGGCGATTGCCTTTTTCATTTTAGATGCAGGAATATTAACTGTTTGGTGCTTAGCACTATTTGCATTGCGGATACGCGTGAGCATATCGGCGATAACATCAGAAATTTGCATTAAATCTTCCTCCACAATAGTTTTTCGGCAGTTAATTGTCGCCAATTCACACCGAAAGTGTCGAGCAGTTCATAAGAATTTGCCCAAATAAAGGGTTTTATACCCTCAGGGCAAGCCCTGGACTCCGTGCTGTATTCCGGCGCGCACGCCCCGAGGAGCGGGGTATTTACCCTTTCTTGACTTCGTTCGTTCGGTCATGTCTGTGCAAGCACAGTCGCGACACTCCCTTCACTTGTCAATAAACAACTTGTTTACCAAGAAGCCTTGCGTACGCCTGGAATCTCGCCTTTGTAGGCAAGGTTGCGGAAACAAATACGGCAAACGCCATATTTGCGAAGGTACGCATGAGGGCGACCGCAGATTTTACAGCGATTATATGCGCGGGTAGAGAATTTTTGCTCACGCTGTTGTTTGTTTACCATTGATTTTTTAGCCATGATATATCTCTCCCCTAAACTTTCACAAATGGTGCACCGAGTAGCTCAAGAAGCTCGCGGGACTCTTTGTCTGTTTTTGCTGTGGTCACGAAAGTAATATCCATGCCACGAATTTTTTCCACTTTATCATACTTGATTTCAGGAAAAATCAACTGCTCTTTAAGCCCAAGAGAATAATTCCCACGACCATCAAAAGAGTTTGCAGAAATTCCACGGAAGTCACGAACACGAGGTAAGGCAAAATTAAATAGTTTGTCAACAAACTGATACATTTGCTCTCCACGAAGTGTTACTTTAACGCCGATTTTCATACCTTCACGGAGCTTAAAGTTAGCAACAGATTTCCGTGCCGTTGTAGCCACTGCACGCTGACCTGTGATAAGTGTAATGTCGTTGATAACGCTTTCAATCATCTTGGCATTATCTTTGCAATCCCCTGCACCTACATTGATTACAACTTTGTCCAATTTAGGAACTTGCATAACGCTTTTGTATTCGTTAGACTTCATCATTGCAGGGACAACAGATGATTTATATGTTTCTTTTAATCTTGATGGCATAATTGTCCCCTCCTATATTTCCTTGTCGCACTTAACGCAAATGCGTTTCACAGTGCGTCTTTTCTTACCGTCAACAGTGTTCTCGGTCACTTTGCGACGCACACGAACGCCGGTGTCACAAGATGAGCAATACAACTGAACTTTGTCAACATAAATAGCACTTTCAACATTAAGGATACCCGCAGGGTCGCCTTGTTTACGTGGTTTAGCGTGCTTACTTACAATGTTTATGCCTTGCACAATTACTTTGCCCTCTTCAGGGGAAACAGCGATAACTTTCCCAGTGCGGCGAGTGCGGTTGCGCTCGTTGCCTTCGCGGTCTTCTTTGACTGTCCATTTATCACGGTAGTCGCCAGTACGCAAAACAACAATGTCATCACGTCTAATGTGCATTTTACGAATTTTATTAGCCATTTTCGCAATTATCCTTTCGATTTAGCCGAAATAAATCATGTTATCTCGGGTGGGGTGAGGTTTGCGTTGTCACAAAACCGCAACCGCCAGTTTGTCCTTTGGAAACCTAAATAACTTCCGGAGCAAGAGAAAGAATTTTTAGATATTCTTTCTCGCGAAGTTCACGAGCTACTGGTCCAAAAATACGAGTTCCACGAGGCGTTTTGTCCTCTTTAATGATTACCGCAGCGTTCTCGTCAAAGGTTACTGTGCTGCCGTCAGCACGGCGAACGCCCTTAACAGAACGAACGATAACCGCTTTGACAACTTCACCTTTTTTCACTTGACCGCCGGGAGCGGCTTTCTTAACAGAAGCAACAACCACATCGCCAATGTTGGCGTATCTGCGGCGTGTTCCGCCAAGCACACGGATGCACATAAGCTCTTTCGCTCCTGTGTTGTCCGCAACTTTCATGTATGTTTGCGTTTGTATCACAATCATTTCTCCTATTCGAGAATTTTCCAACCACACACCTTTGTAGGAAAGTGCAGTTGTACCAAGGATTTTTACTTGGCACGCTCGTCAATGCTGACAAGTCTCCAACGCTTTAGTTTTGATAGTGGACGAGTTTCCATAACGGTTACTTTGTCACCGATGTTACACTCGTTGTTTTCGTCATGTGCGTGGATTTTTTTAGTGCGTTTCATAATTTTGCCGTACAGCGGGTGTTTCACATTGTCAACAACAGACACAACAATGCTTTTGTCCATTTTGTTGCTAATAACACGCCCGGTACGAGTTTTGCGCAAAGCGCGGTTTGTTTGTTGTTCCATTTAACTCTTCCCCTTTACGCCCTGCTAAGTCCGAGCTTTTGCTCGTGCATAATGGTCATAACCCTTGCGATGTCACGTTTTGTGTCCTCGATTTTGTGTGGGTTTTCCAATTGGTTAATAGCGTGTTGGAAGCGCAGGTTGAACAGTTCTTCCTTCAGCTCTTTGAGTTTTTTCATGAGCTCTTCTTGGCTCAATCCTCTGATTTCACTTGCTTTCATAGTTTACACCTCCGAGGTGTCGTCGTCTTCACGAATGACAAATTTGCATTTAATCGGCAACTTGTGCATAGCAAGACGCATAGCTTCACGAGCCAATTCTGGCGCGACGCCGTCCATTTCAAACATTACACGTCCAGGCTTAACAACGGCTACCCAATATTCTGGTGAACCTTTACCTTTACCCATACGAGTTTCTGCTGGTTTTTGTGTTACCGGTTTGTCAGGGAAAATTTTGATGAAAACGTCCCCTCCACGGCGGATATAACGTGTCATAGCAATACGAGCAGCCTCGATCTGGCGGCTGGTAATCCACGCCGGTTCAAGAGCAACCAAGCCATATTTGCCGTCGGTAAGTTTATTACCACGATAGGCTTTGCCCTTCATACGACCGCGTTGAACACGTCTATATTTAACTCTTTTTGGCATTAACATTATTCGCTACCCCCTTGTGTTTTGGGTGCAGCAGAAGTCGAAGCTGGTCGGCTTCCCCCGCGGTCTCCCTGTTGTCTGTTAGAACCACCGGGACGAGAGCCTCCGCCACGATTGCCGCCACGGTTATCACCGCCACGACCACCGCCACTGCGATTATCACCACCGCGACCACCGCCGCCACGATTATCGCCACGACCACCACCACGACGGTCATTTCCACGTCCACCGCGGTCATCACGGCGTCCGCCGCGACGGTCATCGCGAGGAGCAGCATCAACAATCGGAGTAGCGAAACGACGCTTGGTGTCACGAAGGACTTCGCCTTTGTAAATCCAAACTTTCACGCCAATTTTTCCGAAAGTTGTGTTGGCTTCCCAAAAACCATATTCAATATCAGCACGCAAAGTTTGCAAAGGGATTGTACCCTCGTGATAGCTTTCGCTACGAGCGATTTCCGCACCGCCAAGACGACCGGAAACGCAAACTTTAATTCCTTTTGCACCAAAACGCATTGTGCGTTGGATTGCTTGCTTCATAGCACGACGAAAACTTGCACGCTCTTCAAGTTGTTTAGCAATAGACTCGGCAACAAGTTGGGCGTTCATGTCAGGATTGCGAACCTCAACAACATTGATAGTTGCCGGCTTACCTGCAAGTGCAGTAATGTCAGTACGCAATTGGTCAATTTCGTTTCCGCCTCTTCCAATTACAAGACCGGGCTTTGCACAATGCAAGAACAAACGCACACGCTGAGCGTCACGCTCAATCTCGATTTTCGGAATACCGGCTTCAAAAAGTTTCGACTTCAGATGCTGTCTGATTTTATAGTCGGACAACAGCACATCAGCAAACTTTTCATCTGATTCATACCATCTTGATGTCCAATTTTTAATTACCCCTACACGTAACCCGTGTGGATTAACTTTTTGTCCCATTTATATGGTCCCCTTCACATTTCTTCAGGCTTTTTGGAATAGTTAGAGAGTGATTTATTCACGCTCTTTCAGTTTAATGGTGATGTGGCTGGTTCTTTTCAGAATACGGTCAGCACTTCCCCGTCCACGGGGCATCATTCTTTTCAACGTTGGGCCGGGTCCGACAAAACATTCTGAAATGTACAACTTGTCAGTGTCCATGTTGAAATTATTTTCGGCGTTTGCCGCGGCGGAGTTAAGTAGCTTAATAAGGTACTCGCTCGCGCTTTTTGGTGTGTTTTTCAGTATCCCCGCAGCTTTTTCAACATCTTTGCCGCGAATAAGGTCAAGAACAATCTTCACTTTGCGGGGGGAAATCCGCACATGTTTCACGTGGGCTACAGCTTCCATATGTTAGTCCTTTCTGTGTAAACTGCCGAGATTAAGTCTTTCTCGGAAGTAGCGGCACAAAAAGCCGCATGAGTTCGGGTTTAGCGTTTGCCTGTAGTTTTCGAGCCTGCGTGACCACGATAGGTGCGCGTCGGGGCGAATTCCCCTAACTTGTGTCCTACCATGTCCTCGGTAACATATATAGGAACATGTTTGCGTCCGTCATGGACAGCAAATGTGTGACCAACGAACTCTGGGAATATAGTGCTGGCACGAGACCAAGTCTTCAGTACCTTTTTTTCGCCGGCGGTGTTCATTGCTTCAACTTTGGCGAACAGTTTAGGCTCGACAAACGGCCCTTTTTTCAAACTTCTGCTCATCTATATTCTCCTATCTGGCGTTTCTGCGCTTAACAATCATATTGTCAGTGCGATGCTTTTTCTTACGAGTTTTGTAACCAAGTGTAGGTTTACCCCATGGAGTAACCGGGCTTGGGCGACCGATAGGCGCTTTACCTTCACCACCACCATGAGGGTGGTCGCAAGGGTTCATAACGCTACCACGAACGGTAGGACGAATGCCCATGTGACGCTTTTTACCTGCTTTACCGATTTTCACGGTATCGTGCTCAACATTGCCGATTTGACCAATAGTGGCCTTGCAATCTTGGCGAACAATGCGAACTTCACCTGAAGGCAAACGAACTTGGGCGGTGTCGCCCTCTTTCGCCATAAGCTGAGCCTGCGTTCCGGCGGCACGGACAAGTTGCCCGCCACGACCGGGGTAAAGCTCGATATTATTGATAAATGTACCTGTGGGAATGTTTGCGATTGGCAAAGTGTTCCCCGGTTTGATGTCCGCAGTCGTGCTACTGACAACAATGTCACCGTCAGTTAAGCCGACAGGCGCAATAATATAGCTACGTGTGCCACCCTCGTATTCAATCAAAGCAATATACGAAGTGCGGTTTGGGTCATACTCGATACCGATAACTTTTGCGGGAACATCAGTCACATTGCGCTTAAAGTCCACCAAACGGTATCTGCGTTTGTTACCGCCGCCACGATGGCGAACGGTGATTCTGCCGTTGTTGTTACGACCGGCATTTTTTTTCAACGGCACAGTCAACTTTTTCTCAGGGGAGCTTTTTGTCACCTCTGCGAAAGAGTGAACGGTCATATTACGACGACCGGCCGTGGTTGGTTTGTATATTTTAGCTGGCATTTTTGTGTTTTCCTTCCGTTGGATAACCTACCATTAGGCACCAAAATCATTCGACGGCTATTTAAGGCGTATTGACACTAATGACAAAAAGTGAATATTCGGCTAAATTTGCGCCAAACTTCGTTTCTCGTCGGTTAAATGTGTCCAACATTCGCCCTCCTCGTGCCTTGTTTGGCACAATTTTATCTCGAAATTCGCTAATTTGCATTAGTGTCAATGCGCCTTAGACCGCTTACGCCATACCATCAAAAAATTCGATAGTCTTTGAACTTTCTGTCAAGGTCACAATTGCTTTTTTCCAAGCGTTTGTGTAACCGAAATGAACACCATAGCGACGAGGTTTTGGCTTCATGTTAATGGTATTTACACTATCAACTTCGACTTTGAACAGCTCGGCAACCGCCTCGGCGATTTCCGGCTTGGTTGCGTTTTTCGCAACTTCAAATGTGTACTTTTTCTCGCCAATGCGATCCATACTGGCTTCGCTGATTATTGGGCGAAGCACAATGTCTTGTGGGAACTTTTTCATGCGTACACCTCCCCGATTTTCTCGGCGGCGGCACGAACCACAACAAAGTTGTCGCAATTAAGAATGTCGTACACGTTAATTGTGTTCACTTGTGCAGTTTTCACGCCAGGTATATTAGCCATGCTTTTGATTACCATGCCGTCAACAGATGGAAGAACCACAAGAGTTTTCTTGCCTGTTGCGCCAATGGCAGAAAGCATTTTGACCATTGTTTTGGTTTTGAACTCGTTTGCTGTTAGGTTATCTACAACAATCATTTCACCATCGTTCACTTTGCTTGATAGTGCAGACTTTAAGGCGATTCGACGAGTTTTTTTGTTAAGGGTAATGCGGTACTCACGTGGTTTTGGAGCGAACGCTACACCGCCATGTGTCCAGATTGGAGAGCGGGTTGACCCGTGACGGGCACGACCGCTTCCCTTTTGACGCCATGGCTTTTTGCCGCCTCCCCGCACTTCTGCACGAGTTAAGGCACTTTGTGTTCCTTGGCGTTGGTTTAGCAGATAGGCACGAACGGCGGCGTGGAGAACAGGACCGTTCACCTCTGCACCGAACACCGCTTCTGCAAGTTCTATATTTCCGGTTTCTTTACCGGCCATATCAACAACTTTTAATGTTGGCATTGTATCTTTATCCTTCCTAATCGTGTTCTACCGGTATCTAAACTTTCGCAGTGTTTTTAATGGTAACAAGCATTCCGCGCGCTCCCGGAACTGCACCTTTTACAGCGATAATTCCGCTTGTCGCATCAACTTTGATTACACACAAGTTTTGTACTGTTTGCTTGTAGTTACCAAACTGACCGGGCATTTTTTTGTTTTTGAAGATGCGTCCCGGCTTTGTGTTCATACCAAGCGAACCTGCATGACGGTGAATTGGTCCTCCACCATGGCTCATACGCTTGATTTTGAAGCCGTATCTTTTGATAACACCCGAGAAACCACGACCTTTGGTTCTGCCTGTAACGTCAACCATCTCGTCGGCGGCAAATGTGTCCGCTGTGATGGCATCCCCTATATTAAACCCGGAAACATCTTCAAGACGGAACTCGCGAACATATTTCTTCGGGGCAACGCCAGCCTTTTTGAAGTGACCGGCGATAGGTTTGTTTGTGTGTGTTTCTTTCAGGTCAACATAACCAACCTGAATTGCACTGTATCCGTCATTCTCGATTGTTTTAATCTGTGAAACGATACACGGACCAGCCTCGATTAAAGTAACAGGAACAACATTCCCTTTTTCGTCAAACAGTTGGCTCATGCCTAACTTTTTGCCTAAAATAGCTTTTTTCATTTTACTTCATCCTTTATGTTATTGGTTGACGAGGTTCGCCAACATTGACATTTGCCCGCGTGGGCTTGCTACACTTTAACCTCAAGCTCGACTCCAGCTGGTAGTTCCAAGTTGGCGATAGCGTCTACGATTTTTTGTGTAGGCTTCATAATATCAATCAAGCGCTTGTGAGTTTTCATCTCGAACTGCTCGCGGCTGTCCTTGTATTTATGCACCGCACGGAGAATTGTGATAATCTCCTTTTCTGTTGGTAGCGGGATTGGACCGGATACAGTCGCACCGTTACGCTTTGCAGCTTCCATGATTTTTTCGGCGGCTTGGTCAGCAAGGTTATAGTCATAACTTTTTAGCCGAATACGAAGTCTTTCCTTTAGAGCCATACTTTCCTCCAATGACGGTGCCTTTCGCGGCACACTTACACCCTGCCGGGTGTTTCATTTTTCACACTCTTATATGCTGTGTCGTGGCACTTTTGGACATGAGCATATCACGCCCTTGCTTGGACACAGCCTGACTATTGTACTACACCCGAAAGGAAAAGTCAATACCTTTTTCAAAAAAAATTCGCATTTTCTTCATTGTTTACATTTTGTTAATATTTAGAGGGGGTCTCATCGCAAAAAAAGAAACGGATTTCGCCGTTTCTTTCAATTTATTATAATAATATTTTATATGACTATCAAATTGAACATAATACAAAGTTTCAACTTCTCATTGTCATTAAACTTGTATCGAAATTAAAATATTACTCCATCTTAAATCAAACAAACAGCCTCGTCATTGCAAAGCGGTGATTTTCCGCGTGCAATCCAGTCGTTGGAAGAGAAATTTCATTGTTTTACGGGTTGATTTATGGCGATTTCTTGCCCTTTCACTGGATTGCACGGCACAAACCGCCTTTGCAATGACGTTCGGTGAAGTTGTTCTTAAACGCCTTTGGCGTTTCCTTGTTGCTACGCAACAACTGTCGCTTCACTCCGCCCACAATGACATTGTTTTGCTTGGTCGTTTCATGAGCTAACACGATAGTCGCATTTTTTAATCAAAACAAAAACCTCACCACAACTCCTGCCAGCACCATGCTGAAAATCATCGTAAGGAATGCCGCAGGTAGCGCGTGGCGAGTTTTTCGCACGCCGGCAGCCGAAAAATACACTGCGGATATGTATATCACCGTGTCGGAGGACGCCATTATCACCGAAGCAAGCATTCCGATAAAAGTGTCCACTCCGTGGTCGGTGAATATTTGTGCCGCAAGGGCAGTTGACCCACTCCCCGACACCGGACGGATGACCAACAGGGACACCAGCTCGGAGGGTATACCAAGCAAGGCAAGGGGGGCTTCCAGCACAGAGGCGATTATCTCCATTGCGCCGCTGGCAGAGAACATGGCAATTGCAGTCATCAGCCCCACCAAGGCAGGCAAAAGCCGAATCCCGCTTTCTAATCCGCTTTTTGCCCCATCCACAAAATCATCATACATTGGCTTTTTGCTAAACAAAATTGGCACAGACGCAATGCACAGCACTAAGGGAACAAGCAAAACAGAAATGGTTGACAGTATATTCATCTTTGCCTCCGACGCAAGCGGATTTTTCGCAAGACGCGGGATAAACATATCGCCATGAACATTGCCGCCGCCGAAGTTATCCACACGGGAACAATAACCGCAAAGGGGTTCGCCGATTCTGCCGCTTGTCGCAGGGCTATTATGCTCATTGGAAGTAGGTTGAAGGGCGCGGTACTCATTACAGTAAAAGTTATCATGTCGTCTGTGGCGGTGTTTTCGTCATCTTTCGACAAAGTGGACATTGCGGTCATCGCAAGAGGGGTTGCGGCATTGCCCATACCGAGAATATTGGCAGCCATCGAGGCAGACATTTCCTCTAATCCGAGCTTTCGGCGATATGCATCAGGGAACGCAATTTTGAATAAAGGCATCATCAATCGTGTAAGAAATTTGATTGCTCCGGCGCGTTTAAGCACTGCCATAACGCCACTCCATAGCGCAAGAGTGCCTGCAAGTGCCATTGTTAATGTGACCGCTCGCCCGGCTCCTTCGATTGCCGCCGGAGCAAGTGCTGCCATGTTGCCGGTCAATGCGGCAATTATAAAAGATGCTATGCAGATTATCGCAAAGGCTTTTCCGAGCATAAATTCTCCTTAATGGGTGCTATGGCAATAATTGTCATGCCCATTATTTACTGTTTGTTAATATTTTTGTCTTGACAAATGGTGTCGACCTGTGTTATACTGTGTAAGAGCCTGTCACTTGTTGTAAAAATACAGCGCTGGCAACAAATACATAGAAAGAAAGCCTTTATCACTATATGATAAAGCAAGGTGATTTATTATGAAATCAACTGGAATCGTTAGACCAATCGACAATCTTGGACGTTTTGTACTACCAAAGGAAATCCGCGACACCATGGACATTTCTCCTAAAGACCCTGTGGAGATTTTCGTTGACGCAGACAAGATTATTCTTAAAAAGTATACTCCTGCCTGCATTTTCTGCGGAAACGCCGACCGTGTGATTTACTACCGCGGCAAACTGATTTGCGTCGAGTGTGCCGACTCTATTACTGCCGCAAAGCCATAGGTTCGACAAATTGTGACAAAACGAAAAAACAACCCCAGAGATTTTTTCTCTGGGGTTTTTCTTGCTAAATATTTTGTTATGTTTTATTGTTATTGGCTGTGTTATCCATAAATGCACAAACGATACATAAGTCGTACCCCTCATGCTGAAGCACCATCATCAACCGCCATAAGAGCATAGCGTTACTCTCTTTTGTAAAGTTTTTATTAAATGCACGCCCAACCCCTTGACTTTCCTATCAATTTATAGTATCATGAGCAAAACTATGGGAACATATGAGTGTGTTGAATATCTCGGCGGATAAGCGGTGGTTTACCGCTTGGAGCGTATTATTTTTACTTTTCAAAAATGCATTTCGTTGCGTAGCAACGATTTTTGAAAAGTAAAAATAACGAGATTGAAGCATGATTGACCACAATGCATCTTTATTCAACACTCCCATAAAGGCTCCCTCCAGAATGGAGTACAACATCATGGAAGAAAAAAAGCTGAAAAAGTTAGAAGTAGTTACGCCTCAACCCACCCCCGGAGATACCGAATGGTTTCAACACGACCGATTAGGAATGTTCATTCACTGGGGAATTTATGCTCTGCCTGCAAGGCACGAGTGGATTCAAAACATGGAGAAAACCCCTGCGGACACCTATCGTTCAAAGTATTTTACCCGCTTTGAGCCAGACCTTTACGACCCTGTGGCATGGGCGAAAGCCTGTAAGGACGCAGGAATGAAGTATTTCATCATCACCACAAAGCACCACGACGGGTTCTGCCTGTGGGACAGCAAACTTACCGACTACAAAGCAACAAATACCCCCTATGCCAAAGATGTTTTGCGTCCGATGATTGACGCTTTTCGTGCGGAAGGCATTCGTATCGGCTTGTACCACTCACTTCTTGACTGGCATCATCCCGAGTACACAATGGACTATCTTCACCCGGATGTGAACCGCACCGAGAAACACGAAGATTTTGCCAAGCGGGATTTGAACAAATATGTTGACTACCTACACGCCCAAACTCGCGAACTTCTAACCGAGTTCGGCAAGATTGATATTCTGTGGTACGACTTCCCTGTGCAAAAGACAGAAAAGTGGCCGGGCAAAGGGAAAGATGAGTGGCGTAGCGAAGAACTGCTTAAACTTATTCGCGAGCTTCAGCCGGACATTATCATTAACGACCGCCTTGAAATTGACCAAGACGTGAAAACTCCTGAGCAGGTTCAACCTCGTAAGTGGGTTGAAGTTGACGGCAAGCCTGTTGTGTGGGAGGCGTGCCAAACTTTCTCTGGTTCGTGGGGCTATCACCGAGATGAGCAAACATGGAAAAGCGTTGATATGCTTGTGCAAATGCTGGTTGACACAGTTAGCAAGGGGGGCAACCTGCTCCTGAATGTTGGTCCGACCGCCCGTGGCGAGTTTGACGAGCGCGCCCTTGAGCGGTTACAGGGTGTGGGCAAGTGGATGAAGTACAACGGACGCTCCATTTACGGCTGTACACAGGCTCCTCAGGAATTTTTGGACAGTATGCCAAAGGATTGTCGCTTGACATACAACCCTGACACCCACCGCCTGTATGTGCATATGTTCTCTTACCCGTTCGGCGGATTGATGTTCGAGAACGAAGAGTTGTGCGATCGTATTGAGTACGCCCAATTCCTCCACGATGCGTCTGAAATTAAGTATTCAAAGGTTTCGTTCCACACCCATATGTTCAAGGATAAGAGTGAGACAACCCTTAATTTCCGTATCCCGGTGGTTAAGCCGAATGTGACTGTGCCAGTAATTGAAATTTTCTTGAAAAAGCCAGAATAGCAAAACAAACCCGCCTTGGTAGTTGCCAAGGCGGGTTTGTTGTGGATAAAGGTCAAAGTCGTGGGCTATGCACCCAACGCCCGACCACCTTGGGGCTTTGCGCCCAACGCCCGACCACCTTGGGGCTTTGCCCCAAACCCCACTTAGGAACTTTTTGAAAAAAGTTCCTAAGAACCTCAAAAACTTTGGTACAAAAGCATGAAATGCTTTTGTGAGAAAAAGTTTTTAGTCCAGTTTTTTTCAAAAAACTGGTTGGGTGTGGGCGGAAAGCCCACGACCTTGACCTTTTTCTTCAGTCTGACCCTGTTTGTTAAAAGTAAACACAGTGACTACAGCAACATCTCCCCAACTTTATGCACATCTCCTGCACCCATGGTCAGTACCATGTCGCCGGGCTTGGCTGTGGCACGAATATGCTCTGCGATTTGTGCGAAGTCGGAAATATGCACCGCACCGGGTACACGGGCGGCAATGTCCTCGGCGGATACTCCCTCAAGTGGTTTCTCGCGGGCGGCGTAAATGTCAGTGACCACCACACAATCTGCAATGGTCAACGCCTCTGCCATGCCTGCGGCGAAATTCTTTGTGCGGGAGTAGGTGTGCGGCTGGAAAATGCAGTGAACTCGGTCATATCCACGCTCAACCGCCCCCTGCAAGGCGGCAGTCATTTCGGTGTGATGATGGGCATAATCGTCGTACACGTCAATGCTGTTATAGCTTCCCTTTAGCTCGAAACGGCGTTTTGTGCCGCTAAACGCCGCAAGTCCGCTGAGGATTTCTTCGGCTGGCAACCCCGAAATATGCGCCGCCGCCGCCGCACACAAGGCGTTGTACACATTGTACAGCCCTGGCACAGCAAGCTGTGTCCAACCTAACTCCTCGCCGTCTTTGGTCAACGTGAACCCGCCCAGCCCATCGGCGAACGCAATGTGTGTAGCTCTGTAGTCAATGTCCGAATCAGGGGTTTCCTCGGGAGATTTCGCCGACACTTTCACCAGTCGCCCGCCAAAGTCGGCTACTGCACGGCGAACATTTTCGTCGTCCCAGTTAGCAACAACAATATCTGCCCCGCTGATGGCCTTTGAGAAAGACCGCACAAGCTCGTTTGTGCCGGGAAAATAGTCAACATGGTCAAAATCAATATTAAGTATAATGGACAACGTGGGAGAAAACTGAAGAAACGAGTCTTTGTATTCGTCTGATTCGTAGATGAAAAATTCACGTCCGCCGATACGATACGCTCCGTCTAACCCTTCGGTTTCTGCTCCGCAAAAAATCGTTGGGTCAACGCCATTTGCGGTTACAAAAATGCTTGTGAGCATTGATGTGGTGCTACTTTTACCGTGAGTGCCGCTGACGCCGATACGGTTGGTGTAGTCTGTCATAATGCCCCCAAGATATTGGGCGCGGGAAATACACGGCAACCCACGACGGCGTGCCTCTGCCATTTCAGGGTTGCTTTCGTCCACCGCGGCGGTGTAGACAATAGCGTCCACTTCTGCCAAATTGGTAGCGTCGTGGGTGGGGTAGATTGTGATGCCAAACTCACGCAAGCGCATGATAACAAGGCTTTCGTTCACGTCGCTGCCTGTGACCACATAGCCGTGGTTGTGGCTCATTGCGGCAAGGCTGGACATACTAATGCCGCCAATTCCTATAAAATGCAGACGACGGCAGGCTTTGATTTGCTCGTATCCTGGTGTTGGTGATGCTGTCATAATGGTTCTCCGTTGGTTTGTTTGAAGTTTTCGAGTATAATTTCGAGTATAATTTCGAGTATAATAAGGTTGTAGCGAAACGAACTTATCGTCCTAATTCAAGCTCTCGGAACGTCATTGCGGGCTACGACTATCCGCCGTGGCAATCCATTAGGTGATTGATTCGTTCAGCTGTTTTCCCTTGACACGAAATGGATTGCTTCGGGAAATCACCTCGCAATAGAGTTGTTTCGAAATTAAAATTTGTCTTATGAACAACTCCACCGAACGTCATTGCAAAGGCGGTTTGTGCCGTGCAATCCAGTGAAAGGGCAAGAAATCGCCATAAATCAACCCATAAAACAATGAAATTTCTCGTCCAACGACTGGATTGCACGCGGAAAATCACCGCTTTGCAATGACGATGCTGTTTGTTTGATTTAAGATGGAGTAATATTTTAATTCCGAAACAAGTCTAATGACGTTGTCGTTTCTTTGGGTTTAAGACGGCAGTATTATGTTCTATCTCGATGACACATTCTACAAATACACAGTCGGCTTTCGCTTACCGAATATCTGCAATTCCTTGATATTCAGTTGCACATTTATCTCTGCACCCACAAACAATATGGTAATACAGCTGTGAACCCATATCATGAACATGATAATCGCTCCCATACTGCCGTAGATGTTGCCCGCATTGGAGAAATGCCGCAGGTAAAATGCAAATCCAAAAGAGTACACCTGCCAACCAAGGGCGGCGAACATTGCACCGGGCAGGTGGTCACGCAGTCGCATTTTCCCATGTCCGATATAGCGATACACAAGGGTGAAAAAGGGTGGCAAGAACACCACAGCCACAATCCCCCGTATCCCGATAATAAACCCGACAACATCTGCAATCCAAGACAGTTCGCTTGTCAGCATATCACGGATAACATTACCGAAAACCAGCAGGGACATAGTAAGAATCAGCACAACAAGAAATATAACCGTGTGAAAAAGGCTGGTAGCGTGTCGTTTCAGTGCGTTTTTCTCCTGCTTGCGTCCGTAGATTGACCGCAGTCCCGCCGTAATCGCGCCCACACCACGTGAGGCAGGCCACAATATCAGTATCACCGTAATGGGAATTAGCCCTGCCCGCGGCCCAAGAACGCTGTCGATGAACTCGTCCGGTAGGTTTCCCGTTATTTCAAGGGGGATGGCGTTTAGCAGGGTGTAGATAAGATACTCCACTTGCTCGTGAAAGATGACACGGAGCAGGATAACCAACAACACCATGAACGGCACGGCGGAAAATATCACATAATAGGCACTTTTCGCCGAGTAAAGGGCAAGTTGAGTTTCTTTCAGCCGAATATTTATTTTGTCTGAAATGGCTTTGATTTTTTTATAAATGGACACCTGTATACCTCACAAAAACACTCTAATAATATTATTGAGCATACCTTGTACAATATACATTAAGAAGAAAATATACTTTAGGAAACGGCGGAGTGCGGCGGTGTTCGCCATTCGCCCTTTCAATGAGATAATGTGACTATCCAGTTAGCTCACGGAACAGCCCAAACAATGTCATTACGGGACCCAATCCCATGGAACATAAAGTTCAGTTGAAGTCAAAGTCCAAATTCAAACTCTCGAAACGTCATTGCAAAGGCGGTTTGTGCCGTGCAATCCAGTGAAAGGGCAAGAAATCGCCATAAACCAATCCGTAAAACAATGAAATTTCTCGTCCAACGACTGGATTGCACGCGGAAAATCACCGCTTTGCAATGACGATGCTGTTTGTTTGGGTTTAAGACTTGAAATTATTGTTCCACCGAATAAACTTTGCAATATGGTCTATCTTGATAGTCATATAAAATAATTTGCGAAGCAAATTTACATCAATTCTTCATTCTTAATTTTTCATTCTTCATTCCCCATTGCCCTATCACATACTTTTCCCCCGCTTTTGCAGGGAAAGAGATAACATTCCGCGTGCTGTCCACAGAGCACAGCACGTTGCCGCCGTTCACCTGCAGGCTGCCCGCATCCACGCCGTCCTCATAGGCGACACAGGCTGTGCCGTCTACTGTGGCGGTGATGGCAAAATGGGTCAGCTTGCCTGCCCTCCATGCCAAATCCACCACAAAGCCTCCGCGGGCAGTCAGTCCACGGACTTCCCCATCAGCCCATGCATCGGGCAGAGCAGGGAGAGGGTGAATGTAACCGCAGTGGCTTTGCACCAGCATTTCCGCCACTCCTGCCGTACCGCCCAAGTTGCCGTCAATCTGGAAATATGGCCCGCTGTGAAAGCTCATCATGTTGGGGAAGGTGGCACTGCGAATCAGCCCGTCATAAATCAAATATGCACGGTTGCCGTCACCTGTACGCGCCCAAAGATTAGTCTTTTTCCCGCGCGACCACCCTGTGGCGTGGTCATTACGAATATTCAGCGAGTTTATCGCCGCCGCCATCCATTCAGGGGTGTCACGGGTGATTAGCGTGCCGGGGTACATGGCAATCAGGTGGGACAGATGGCGATGCTCCGCCTCGATACTGGGAATATATCCGCTGTTCGGTGGGTCTTGCCAGTCAGCAGGGCAGGTGACGAAATAGCCGTTCTCCCACCACCATTCTTTCACCCCGTGGGCGTTACCCCCATGGCGCCCGGCACCATGCCCGCGGTCAATTGCACCCACGCCGTCATTCCGTCCGCTCACGTCGCAGGTGGGAACAACGTCCCCCAGTCCGGTGCGACATTCGGTCAGCTTTTCCCGTAGTCCGCCAGCTTCGCCGTCCACGCCGAGAATCTCGGACGCCTGTATGGTATTGGTGAACAGAGAGTGCAAAATCTGTTGCTGTTTGGTCGCTCCTGTCCACATTGGTCCATGTTCGGAGGAGAAGTTCGGTCCACTTACCATCCTCCCGCTGACAGGGTCATGGAAAAGGATTTCAGGGTGACTGAAGAAGAGTGCAGTTTCACGCAAAAGGGGATAAATGCGGTTACGCAAAATCGCCTCGTCAGGGTAAAACTCGTACAGGTTGTACACATTTTGGGTTATCCACGCCGCGCTTTCAGGAGTCCATTGCGCCTGACCGGCTCTGTCTTTGCCAATTGTCCGCCACACACCGCAAAAGCCAACAGGGTTGTTGTGAACAAAGGCGCACCAACCTGTTTCCGCGTCTGACGGCTGGTCTGCACCAACCCCGAAAACCGCCCGCGCCGCCAGTCTGCCCGGCTTGCGGATAGAGTCAATGTAATCCAGCAACGCCACCAAACACTCACGCATATTGGTGTTGTTCGCCGGCCAATAGTTCATTTGCAGGTTGATGTTCAGGTGATAATCCCCCTCCCACGGGGGAGAATGCTCCCTGTTCCACAGCCCTTGCAGGTTAGCAGGAAGAGTGCCTTCGCGGGAAGAGGAGATAAGCAAATACCGCCCAAACTGAAACGCAGTTTCCTCAAGGTGGCGAAGTTCGGGGGCTTTCTGCGGGGATTCGGTGGAGATTTTTCCGTCTACCACCTTGTTTTTCGGCTTTGGAGTTTCACGATACCGTGCATGAAGTTGGTCAAAATCAACACTGGCAACCCCGCCAAGGTCAAGGCTCACCCGGTCGTAAATGGATTTATAATCGGCGATATGTTCGGCTTTCAGTGCCTCGTAACCCTTTGCCACGGCGGAAGTCGTCCACTTGGTAGCTTGCCCTATAGGGCAAATTCCGCTACGATAGCGGTTGTCGAAATCGTTGGCGTAGTCGGTGGCAAGGGCGGTGATGATGACCCCATAGGTCGCTCCGCTCACCGAAAGCGTGCCACATTCCATGCGGTGGCTTGGCATCACACCAGCGTTCACACGGCTACCCGCGGTGACTTTGCCGTCGGTAAGCAGGTGAAACTTCGCCCCGAAACGCAGTCCATTACAGCGGATTGTGCCACTTATATCAATGGTTTGCTCGGTTGCGTCAGCAGTCACTTTCACCCCTTGCTTAATCTCTCCGCTTTCCCCTGGGTCGGGGTAGCCGATAACGTGGGGAACAGTAGGGTTTAGCTCAAATGCAAGCTCACCGCCTTCGCACGCAAGGCGGGTCACATGGACACGGGCAGGGTAACTTGCGAAGTATTCACGGGTGAACTTCGCTCCGCCGTGGGTGTAACTCACCCCTGCCACCGCATTGTCAATGTCAAGCCAACGCTGGTAGTCGGTGGCGTCGGCTAATTTATGGGGGAAGTGGATGAACACCTCGGCGAAATTCTGAAGCGCCCCCAAGCCCGAATTATCAGGGGTAGGGTAGATAGGCAAGATGGCATCTCGCACCGCCCAAGGGTTTGGGGGTGCTGTGGCATCAATGTTTTTCGCCACATCACGGGCGACGCGGTAGTATTTCGGGGTGATGGTGTTCCCCTCGCCGTCCACCAAGCCGTGGGAACGCTGGTCAGAGCGAACATTATCGGTGAATTCGGCGTTCACAGGGCCACCGCTCCACAGACTTTCTTCGCTAAGCTGAAGCCATTCTCGCTCCACTCCGCCGTAAATATTCGCCCCGGAATAGCCGTTGCCGATGGGTAGCGTCCACTCCTGCCAATCACGATATGCCTGATTGGTGGTCATACGCCGAACATAGTCGATACTACCGTCAGGGGCAGGAGCGTTAAAGAAGATTTTGTGGGTTTTCATAATCCCGACATCTCCGTGGTTTTTTATCAGTATACACCATGGCAGGTGATTTGTCAAGCAGGGACACACGAAGTAGAGAAACATTTTCTTTAACCGCTTGTAATTAGCCCAAATGTGTGGTATAATAAAGGCATGAATATATAGGAGAATGATATGCCGAACATTAGACCATTAACAGACTTGCGAAACAACACTACTGCAATCGCAGACCTTGCCCACGCCGAGCGAGAACCTATTTTCATCACTAAAAAAGGCTATGCAGACCTTGTTTTGATGAGCATGGAAGCATACGAAAACAGCATTGCTCGGCTTGAAATTTACGACAAATTGGCTTCATCACAAGCGGAAGTTGAATCGGGGGCGACGTTGCAAACCTTGGACGAAGTTTTCGCTAAATATCGCAAGAAATATGGAGCAAGCAGTGCAAAAATATAACGTATCGAGTTATATACGCAAAACGAAATTATATCAAGCTGTTTTTGCAGTAAAACACCCCCCTTTGAAGAAAAAAGTGAATAAAATTAAACCCACCGCAAATAATATTGACACAAACGCACTTGCTTTCATATATTGTATCGAGTACTCATGAAAAAAATAAAAGTTTTTTCAAAAAAGTCTTTCTTTTGTGTCAAAAGTATGATATAATGTAGCGTGGTGTTGCAAGAGTGTGATGAACATTTCAGCGGATAAATGAGGTTGGAACATGATTGTCTAATCTTTTTTGAAGTTACTCTCGGCATCAGGAAAATAAATGTCTTAAAAATAAATTGCTGTCGGCGAGCCACCATGGTTGCCCGATTATCACACTATTTTATTTTTACAGAAAGGCGATTCTTATTACGGCTTATGGAATAAGAAAAATAACTATACATGGAAAAAATTTTGGTACGAGGCGGGAGCAAACTCCACGGCTCGGTTGAAATCAGCGGAATGAAAAACGCTGCACTGCCGGTCATCATGGCGGCTATGCTTGTGCCGGATGAGTGCATTATTGAAAACTTACCTGCAATCGACGACGTTGCCACTTCACTTGAAATCCTTCGTCGCATGGGTGCAGATGTAACTATGCTTACTAAAACCTCGGTGAAAGTGAATGCGAAAAACTTCCGCCCGGGTGAAAGCGAATTTGACCTTGTGAAGCGGATTCGTGCGTCATATTATCTGCTTGGCGCAGAGCTTGGCAGGTTTGGTCGTGCCAATGTTGGCTACCCCGGCGGGTGCGACTTTGGCAGTCGTCCCATTGACCAGCATATCAAAGGATTCGAGGCGCTTGGCGCAAAGGTTGACGTGGAGGGCGGTTATATTATCGCCACTACCTCCTCCCCCCTTGTAGGGAAAAAAATTCACCTTGATGGTATCCCCTCTGTGGGCGCAACGGTGAACATTATGCTTGCCGCTGTTATGGCACAGGGAACAACCACCATCGAAAATGCCGCCCGCGAGCCGCATATTGTTGACCTTGCAAACTTCCTAAACACTTGCGGGGCGGATATTAGCGGTGCCGGCACAAGTACAGTGCGTATTCGTGGAGTGAAACAGCTTCACGGTTGCACCTACTCCATTATTCCTGACATGATTGAGGCAGGCACATACATGATTGCCGCCGCCGCGGCAGGTGGAAGCGTTACTGTGACAAACCTTATACCAAAGCACATGGAAGCAGTCACTGCTAAGCTGATTGAAATGGGGGTCGGCATTGAAGAGGGCGACGACTGGATTAAGGTTGAGCGGACGGATAAGTTGAAGAAAGTCAATGTAAAGACCATGCCATACCCAGGCTTCCCCACCGACGTGCATCCACAGATGAGCGTGCTTCTCTGCCTGTCCGAGGGTGTGAGCTTTATGACCGAGTCGGTGTTTGATAACCGTTTCCGCTATATTGACGAGCTTCGTCGCATGGGCGCAGACGTTAAAGTTGACGGAAAAACCGCCATTTTCGAGGAAATCGAGGGGCTGTCAGGGGCGAAAGTCACCGCTGTTGACCTTCGCGGGGGGGCGGCTGTGATTATTGCCGGGCTAACCGCCGCAGGTGTTACCGAGGTGGACAATATCCAGCTTATTGAGCGGGGTTATGACGACATTGTGCAGAAGCTAAAGGACATTGGTGCGGATATTTCTAAGAAAGTCACACCTGAGCCAGAGGCTTTGCCAAAGGCGAATTAGTGCAATATTAAAAGGGACTTGTAAAAGTCCCTTTTGTTGTAGATTGCGGTCAAAGTCGTGGGGTTTCACCCCACACCCGACCAGTTTTTTGAAAAAAACTGGACTAAAAACTTTTTTCTCAAAAGCATAAAATGCTTTTGTATTAAGGTTTTTGGGGTTCTTAGCCCCTTTTTTCAAAAAGGGGCTAAGTGGGGTTTGGGGCAACGCCCCAAGGTGTTTAGACCTTTTGATGTTGGTATACGTGGGTTTATGTAAAACTACTTTCAATCACTTTTCCGCTATCCTCCGGGGAATATCGCCAGCTGTCAATTCGCAGGCAGTCCGCGGGAATGAAATATTCCATGGGGCGGGGCGCACATTCCCCGTGATAGTTGTCGATAAGCACTAACTTCACCTTCATTCTGTCAGGGATAATATTCTTGATAAACACCGCCACACCCTGCCCAATCTCAAGCCCCTCTCGCCGCTCCGCAAGCCCTGCAAGATTCGCCGCAAGCTCCACGAAAACCCCATATTCCTCGATTGAACGGACAATGCCTGTCACCGTTTGCCCAATGTTGAACATTTCCACGTTTTCTTCCCATGTGCCAAGAAGCTCTTTGTGTGTGGTGAAAATTCGCCCGGTTTCATAATCAATGGTTTTTATCACCGCCCGAATGTTCATGCCGGGGGCAAAGCGGTCACGAGTATGTGAGATGCGTGACACTGAAATGCAATCAATTGACATAAGAGAAACCACACCGCAACCAATATCCACAAATGCTCCAAATGGCTCAAGATGGGTTACACGAGCAGGAACAATGTCCCCTGCTGTCAGCTTCATCAGGAAGTTATACATACAGTCTGACTGGGCGGCTCGGCGGGAAAGAACCGCCAGCGGTCGTCCGTTATCGTCCTTTTCAAAGCCAATAACCTTAAAGCACACAGGCTTGCCCACACGAGAAATGACCGCTATGTCTTTCAAAGGCTCGCCTTCGGGCAAATATGCGCACTGGTCACGGCGAATAATCCCGCGAATGCCCCCAAGGTCAAGGGTTAGGGTGAAGTTTTTGTCGCACATAAGCACGACCGATTCAAGGATTCTGCCGCTTGCCATTGCCCGCTCAAGTGCGGCAAGATTGGATACACCCTCGGTATTTTCTGCTGTCCCCAAACGGAACCCCTCTGGTTGGTATAAATTTGATTGGTATGAATTTTGCGTTGTCACGGTCTTGTACCTCCGATGTTTTTGTGTTGCTGAACTATCTCAGTGGCTCAGATTTCACTTAATACATAGTATTATGGACAAGGTGACTTTATGCAGGAGCAGGAGATAAAACAAAAAAGCCCCTTTGATGACAAGTGGGCTTCAGAGTGGAGAAAAACATCTAACACCTTGGGGCGTTGCCCCAAACCCCACTTAGGAACTTTTTGAAAAAAGTTCCTAAGAACCTCAAAAACTTTGGTACAAAAGCATGAAATACTTTTGAGAAAAAAGTTTTTGTTCCACCTTTTTACAAAAAGGTGGTCGGGTGTGGGGTGAAACCCCACGACATTGACCTTTATGACAGTCTAAAGCCCCTTTGACAACAAAGGGGCTTTGGTTTTATTTCACTCTCACCGAGAGCGTAGATTTTCCTATCAGACGCGGTCGCAAAAGGCGAACCATGCCGACGTGCCGCCAATAACGACAGTTACATTCGTATACCCTGCCTGCACCAGCAAATCCGCAGCTATCCTCGAACGATTTTGAGTGCGACAAATAACAAGGATTGGCGCGTCTTTGTCAGCGGGAAAGGCGGACAAGTCTATGCTTGGCTCTTCTCCCGACTGGTCAAGGGGAATGTTCACTGTATCTTCAATGCTTCGCTCAGCAAACTCCTCAGCAGATCGCACATCCACGAAAACATGGGGCTGGTTGCGGTCAATAAGCCTTCGCACATCAAACTGGCTCATGTCTGCCACTTCAGAAACCGGGGGAGGTTCTGGGTGCTGTTCTCCAATTGGCGGAGGCTCGGGATATTGCTCTCCCTCTCCGCCACAAGCCACCAAAAACATGGCGAGAGGCAGGGATATGAGTAGGGTGATAAGAGTTTTTTTCATGGACATAGTATTACACCACCCTTCCTATATATACATAATCGCCGTTAGAATAACAGGTTGGCGTTTGGTTTTGGAGTATATAAACTTGGAAATTTGTTGGCGTAGCGGGCTTTTCACAGTGAAATTGTTGTCCCGCACACCATTGTCAAGCTCTTGTTCAAGGCTTCTGCGCACCACCTCTTTCATTTCTGCCATAAGGTCGTCTGCATCACGCATATAGACAAAACCACGGGAAATAATCTCCGGTCCGTTGATAATCTCGACAAGTTGCTCGTCAACAACCGCCGAAATAATAACCACCCCGTCCTCTGAAAGCATTTTTCGGTCACGAAGAACAATGCCGCCCACATCACCAATTCCGATGCCGTCCACCATAATGTGTGCGGCCGGAATATTGTTGCCAAATGCTGCTCCTTTTGCGGTAAATTCAACGGTGCGCCCGTTTTCCGCAACGAAAATATGGTTCGGTGCCATGCCCATTTCTTCCGCAAGCTCTTTGTGCCGCATAAGATGCTTAAACTCGCCGTGGACAGGCATAAAGTATTGGGGGCGCACAAGGGTGTGCATCAGCTTAATCTCTTCGCGGCAGGCGTGCCCGGACACATGAACATCAATGCTTTCGTCTTGGTGAACAGAAATGTTGCGACGCAACAGTTCGTTGATTACGCTGTCCACAGTTTTTTCGTTGCCAGGGATTGGGGAAGCAGACAGTATCACCAAATCGTCGCTACCCAACTTGATTTTGTCATGCTCGCCGTGCGCCATGCGGTGGAGAGCGGACATATGCTCCCCTTGGCTACCGGTGGTGATAATGGTCAGCTGGTCCGGCTTGTAACGCCCCATATCATCCACATCAATCAGCACACCAAAAGGGAATTTCATATATCCAAGGGTGGTGGCCGCCTTAACAATATTTAGCATACTACGACCGGTAACAACAACTTTTCGTCCGTTTTGCGCACTTTTGTCGATAATTTGCTGTACACGATGAACGTTTGACGAGAAGGTGGCAACAACAATTCGCTTACGCTTGTTTTGCTGGAAAATAGCGTCCAAGGCTTTTCCCACTGTTTTTTCAGAGGGAGTGTACCCGGGGCGTTCAACATTGGTAGACTCGCACATCAGAAGCAAAACACCCTCGTCCCCAAGAGCGGACAGGCGGGGCAAGTCCATGGTGTGTCCGTCTACCGGGGTCATGTCTAACTTAAAATCCCCAGAGTGAATAACTGTCCCCACAGGGGTGCGAATTGCAAAGCAACAAGCGTCTGCAATAGAGTGGTTTACACGAATAAATTCAACAGAAAACACTCCTGCATGAATGGTAGCTCCCACTTCGACACGGTTCAGTTCCGGAACAAAATTAAGTTTATGTTCAACCAGTTTGTTTTCAACAATTCCAAGGGTCAGTTTTGTGCCGTAAATTGGCACATTCATTTTTTTCAGCAGATATGGCACAGCACCAATGTGATCCTCGTGTCCATGGGTTAGGAAAACTCCACGAAGTTTGTGGGAATTTTCTTCAAGATAGGTGAAGTCGGGCAAAACAAGGTCAATCCCGGGCATATCGTCCCCCGGGAAGCCCATTCCACAGTCAACAACGATAATATCATCATCATATTCAAGCATGGCAAGGTTTTTTCCGATTTCGCTTAGTCCGCCGATAACGGACACTCTTAGTTTTTTTGCTTTTGGCATTAGATTTTTGGTTCTCTTTTCTTTGTAGTTTGTAGTTATTTGCACATCAAAATATTCGGAGGTTGTCCTGTCTGTTCACAGGATGGTCTCCGAAAAGGGTGTGAATGTTTACTGATAGATTTTGAAGTCAATCATACTTCAATCTTGTCAACCACATTCAGGATTTGTATATCAAGGGCGTGTTTTGCTGTCTAAGCTATGTCATCGCCGTGACACATCATAATCTAATACAGTATATACCATAATGGTGAACATAATATTAACGCGAGGTGAAACTTCTTGCAAAAAATCTTTTCCCGTTGCTCCAAAAAATATCGTCCACCATATCTGCGGTAAAGCCGTGGCGGTGCATTTCCTTTGCAAGAATGTCCAGCTTACCCACATGGGGCAAGTCGGCTGGGGTAGTGTCAATGCCGTCATAGTCACAGCCAAGGCACAGCTGTTTCGCCCCGCCAAGGGAAAGAAAATGCCGAGCATGTCGTGCCACGTCGGTGGCGGTACAGTCTGCGCCCTGTGGCACAAGATGTTGCGGGGCAAGGGAAAGCCCGACAACTCCCCCGGTGGCAAAAATTCGCCGTGCGCACTGGTCTGAGAGATTTCGTGGGTGGTCGCACACTGCACGAGCGTTGGAATGACTGGCGATAACCGGACAATCTGCGATAATGGCAAGGTCGCAGACTTGATGTATCATTGTGTCGGAAGCGTGAGACAAGCATGGGATAATACCAAGCTCGAAGCAACGGCGAACCACCTGCTCCCCAAACGCTGTCAGTCCATCCTTGGTGTCGTGAGAGCCACCGATACAATCCGTACCGCTCCATACTAAGGTCATAACCCGTACTCCTGCGGCATGGAGGACGTCTAACCGCGAGAGGTCGCCATCAAGAATTCGCGCTCCCTCTACAGCAAGAATAGGGGTGACAGCAGGCGGAAGTTCTGCTTGTGTGCGGAAATAATCAAGGGTAGCAAAAAAATTCCCATATGCCTCGTTGTTGCACATGGTTTTAGGTGTCCAAATGGCAAAAACTTGAGTGTATGGGAAGATATTCGCTGATGCGACGGCATTTATGTGGGTGGTGCTATTGTTGAATGTCAGCTTTCGGGAGTAAAGCTCGCCCGCTGTGTCGCAGTGCAGGTCGTATAATTTCATGGGAACTCCAGGGGAATGAAGAATGAAGAATGAAGAAAAAGGTCAAAGTCGTGGGCTATGCGCCCACACCGCACAAGTTTTGCCCGCTCACGCATTACGGCGACCTGCTGGACGGGTGAACCGCCCATACTGTCGCCTTCAGCGCTCACAAGGGCTTGTAAAAAACTTGACTAAAAACTTTTTCTTACATAAGCCTTTTTATGACAGATTATAACGAAAAACTATTCGTTGTTTGTTTCCCTGCGGGTTTGTATTACCGCATTAGGGAAGTGGCGAATATCGAACCGCTCCTCCCCTTCGTGGCGGTGAATCACCACTTCGGCAATGTCAAGGCGGGGACGGAGATGGGTAGGGTTGGCACGGAGATATTCTCGTGCGGCGACAAGCATCATTGCCTTTTTCTTTGCGGTAACAGCAAGTGCGGGACGCCCATATTTTGCGGAATATGGTGCGGCGGTGCGAGATTTGACCTCCACAAAAGCAAGATATTCCCCATGGCTTGCGATTATGTCAATCTCCCCGCCGCCAATGTACACATTTTGTGCCACAATGGCGTAGCCTTGTTCCTCAAGATAGCGGCAGACTACCTTTTCGGCGAATGCGCCCTGTTGGCGTGTGGTTGGCATGAGGTTCTCCTACGGATTTTTGTTCTGAAATTTAAGATGGAGCGTGCCATCCCTCTCCCCCCTGTCCCTGCGGGACATCCCCCCTCGCAAGGGTCGGGGGCTTTGCCGAAACATTTCTTTATGCCCCAATCGGGTGCGAGGGGGGTTGTGCCACTACCCCGCATCGCTTCTCAAAAACTTCAAAAAGCTGGGTCGGTGCAATGGGCAAGGGCCGTGCAGGCGAACCAAATCCATATGTTCCCGTGTGCCATACCCCTTATGTTTGGCAAAATTATACTGTGGATATGACTTGTCCATTTCAAGGCAAGCACGGTCACGGGCAACCTTTGCAAGAATAGATGCGGCGGCAATATTCGGGCTAACGCCATCGCCTTTTACAATAGCCACAGCTGGAATTGCCAGTTTGGGCGTGCGATTGCCATCGATTAGTGCAATAGATGGAGCTGTAGCCAGCCCCTCCACCGCCCGAGTCATAGCAAGCATAGCCGCCCCAAGGATATTATGCTCCTCAATCTCTGCCACAGTGGCAGAAGCGATACAATAGGCTACAGCAGAATGGCATATTTGGTCAAACAAACCCTCTCGCCGCTTTGCCGTCAGCTTTTTCGAGTCGTCCAGACCTACAAGCTCCAGTCCATATGGCAAAATGCAAGCGGCGGCGTACACGTCCCCGGCAAGAGGCCCACGCCCGGCTTCGTCTACACCGCAGATTGTGGCGTATCCCTGAGATATGTATCCGTCTTCCGTGTGCCAGTTCATGAATCGCCTTTCTTCAGGTGTGCAATTCGCTCTTGCTCCTGTTTGCGATAGCGTTTTCCTGCGGTTGTAAGAATATACCACACGCAAATTATGGCGAAAACAAGAGCACCAATCAAAAACGCCGTTGAAGAAACAATATTGTATATGCCGGTAATAATATACTGCCACTGGTTTAGGGACAAGCTGTTGCGGGTTATCAGCTCCATTTCGCTGATTCTTCGTCCACCTTGATAAATAAATATAGTTCCTACAACTGTTTCTGCCGCAACAGGAGCAATAAATTCCTCCCCAAGCCACTCTATCCTTGTGGTTAGAATTTCGTCTGTGTCTGCATTGTTGTTTAGGAAAAGTACAACCGTGTCCCGTGGGACAACTGTGATATAATCGCTTCCGCGGGCAAAGGCAACGCTAATTTCTCCAACAATGCTTGAGCGGTCAAACACAGTTTGATACGAATAATTTTCCCCTGCCCATGATATTAGTGCCCATGCGGCAAGGTGGCAGGAGAAGGATACTTGTCCTGCGTAGCGGTTGCTTCCGCCGAAAACAATTGCCATTAGCATGGTATTGTTCACCGAAGCGGTGGCGACAACCACTGTGCCAGCACCCTCGGTATTCCCTGCATTCAGTCCGTTCACCTCAGGGCGGCCGTACACAGGCAGGATAAAACCGCCGGACACAAGATAATTTCGATTGTAAATTCGCTGTTGGGCAGAAAGGTTTGTGGGTGGAATAATAAATGTTGCTTGCCCGGCGTATCTCATGAAAACCCTGCATTCTTTTGCACGCAAAGCAATTCTTGAAACATCATGAGGGGTTGTCCGTGCGCCCTCCCCGTCAATCCCGGTTGCGTTGACATAGTTAGTGTCAAACATTCCCCACTCCTCGGCACGCTGGTTCATTAGCTCTACAAAATCCTGTTGCGACCCGGAAACAAGATACGCCAACATCATTGCCGCATCATTTGCCCCTGAAATTATATTAGCCGCAAGCAGGTATCTAACCTCTATTTCCTCGTTTGCCTGCAACCCCATGTTCAGTCCTGCGGTCATCTGGGGAATTATTGCCGGAACGGTGACAGTTTCGTACATACGGTCTGACATATGCTCGATTGCAATAAGCGAGGTCATGATTTTTGTGGTGGAGGCGGGCATGACACGAGTGTTTGCCTGTCGTTCGTACACCACCGTTCCGCATTCCATGTTCAACAAAAGCACCCCACCCACCCGGTCAAGGTATGGGATTGGCGGGGTATCTGCCGTTACTGCTGTTGGCAACAGGGAAAGGAGTATTGTGAAAACTACCAGCAAAAAGCAAGTAAAGCGAAGTTTTTTTCGGGGCATGGCGACTCCTTTCGGGGAGAGGTAAGTGGAGTGTTATATAGCTTGTGACTGTATTATATCAAAAATAATTGTTAAAGTCAAGTGATATGCTAACTTGTCCCCATCTTGTCATCGAAAAACATAAAAGTCGTGGGCTATGCGCCCACACCGCACCAGTTTTTTGTAAAAAACTGGACTAAAAACTTTTTACGACTAGCACCTCACAATAAGGATGTAACGAAATTATTGCTCCGCCGAATAAACGTTGCATTTATTGACAGTCAAAATGTGTAATGTTTGTTTGGTGGAGCAATATAATGTTAATGCTATCCCAAAAGGCGGGACGCCGAGGGCAACCTCCCCTACACTCATTCTTAATTTTTCATTCTTCATTGCTCAATCTTCCTTTGGCTTAAATTTACAAAACATTAACAAACAAAATAGTGCTATTCCCTGTTAAATGTGTTATAATAGTGAGAGCATTATGAACACATCTTATTTAACCCCCGAAATTTTAATATCTTCCAAACAGCTGGATGCTATTGTTTCTCGCGTTGCCGATGAAATTTTGGCGGACTGCCGAAGTGACACCGAATTGTTGCTATTGTGCGTGTTAAAGGGGGCAGCAATGTTCACAAGCGACCTTGCGAAAAAACTTGATGCACCTGTCATGCTTGATTACATCAAGGTGTCATCTTACGGCAGCGGCACAAAGTCCAGCGGTGTGGTGCGCCTTGAGTACGAGCCTGCCATTCGTGATTTTGCAGGTAAGCGAGTTGTTGTGGTAGAGGACATTGTAGACACAGGACGCACAGCGAGGTTTTTGTGCGAATATCTTACCGACTGTGGTGCGGCTGACATAAAATTCTGCACCCTGCTTGACAAACCCTCGCGTCGGGAAGTGGAATTCGTGCCTGATTATGTGGGCATGACCATTCCAAACAAGTTTGTGGTGGGATATGGACTGGACTACAACGAGCACTACCGAGGACTGCCCTATGTAGGATTGTTGAATAATTAGACTGAAACATGATTAAGGAAATTTTCAATGAAAAGTAATCTTAAAACCCTTTTATTTTATATCGTTTCTTTTGCCTTAATTGCATTTGCAATTATATTTTTTGTGCGTGGTGACCCACCAGAGCCGCCGGAATTCAGCGAAATTGTCGCCCATTTCCAAGAAGGGCGTGTGCAACGCCTTGAATTTACACATCAAAACGAGTTAGAGGTCACTTTGCATCCAGAGGGTGATGAGGAAACTGGAGAAAGTTTCTCTGTTCGCGTTCAAGACCGCGCCTTTTTCTTGTCAATGGTTCGCGACTACTTGGGCGGGGTTGGAGATAACCCTGTTCGTGTAGAAGTTCATATGCCTGCAATGACACCAATGCCATTTTGGGTGAGCTTTTTGCCGTGGCTGATATTGATTGGCGTGTTTGTTGCCATGTGGATATGGGCTTCTCGTATGGCAATGGGTCGTGGCGGCGGAGCCGGTGGCGGCAGAGCGAATTCTTTCGGTCGCTCCCGTGCAAAGATAGCCACCAACGACAAAAACCGAGTTTACTTCCGTGATGTTGCTGGTGCTGACGAAGAAAAAGAAGAACTGACCGAAATTGTAGAGTACCTTCGTAACCCGGAAAAGTTCGCCAACCTTGGCGCACGTATCCCGCGCGGAGTGTTGCTTGTTGGTCCTCCGGGGACAGGTAAGACCCTGATTGCCAAAGCTGTTGCAGGTGAGGCGGGAGTGCCGTTTTACTCCATTTCCGGTTCGGACTTTGTTGAAATGTATGTTGGTGTGGGGGCTTCCCGTGTTCGTGACCTGTTTGAAACAGCCCGCAAGCACCCTGCAAGCATTGTGTTCATTGACGAGATTGACGCTGTTGGTCGTCACCGCGGTGCCGGACTTGGCGGCGGACACGACGAGCGTGAGCAAACCCTTAATCAGCTGTTGGTTGAAATGGACGGATTCACTGTTCGTGAGGGGATTATCATTATGGCGGCGACAAACCGCCCAGATATTCTTGACCCGGCACTTTTGCGTCCCGGCAGATTTGACCGACAAGTGACCATGAATTACCCTGATATTAAGGGACGCAAGGAAGTTCTTGCTGTTCATGCACGAAACAAGCCATTCGAGGCTGAGGTGGACTTTGAGAAAGTGGCACAGATGACAGTGGGCTTCTCTCCTGCCGACTTGATGAACCTGCTAAACGAGGCGGCACTGCTTGCGGCACGTAAAGGCAAAAGCCTTATCGGCATGAACGACATTGAAGAGTCCAGCATTAAAATCATGGTGGGTACGCAGAAAAAGTCTATTCGCATCAAAGAAAGCGAAAAGCTGAAAACTGCTTACCATGAGGCGGGTCACGCAATGCTGTTCTACCTGCTCCCCACCCAAGACCCTGTCCGCCAAATCTCGATTATCCCTTGCGGACGGGCGTTAGGCTACACTATGTCTGTGCCGGAAGAGGACAAATACAGCGTTTACAAGCAAGAACTGAAAGAAAAAATCGCTTGCTTGCTTGGTGGGCGAGTGGCTGAAAAGATTATTTTTGACGATGTGTCCGGCGGAGCGAGCGACGATATTCGCCGTGCCACAGGCATTGCCCGCAACATGGTGACACGCTATGGAATGAGTGACCTTGGGCCTGTTTTGTATGGCAGCGAACATTCTTCTGACGAGGTTTTCCTTGGACGGGACTTCTCGTCTAACGAAAAGAATTATTCAGAAGAAACAGCCAGCAAAATTGACGCAGAAATCCGCAAAATCATCGACGATGCCTTTAGTGAGGCAGAGCGTCTGCTTACCGAAAACATTGATAAGCTACACTTTATCGCAAATTTCCTTATTAAATATGAGGTTATGGACGATAACCAGTTCTGTGCGGTGATGAGTGGCAATCCAACCATGGAAGAGCTGGAAGAAATGGTTGCGGAGAAAAAGCGTGTCAGCGAGCAGGAGAACGAAGCTCGTCGCAAAAAGGACGAAGAGGAGCGCATCAAGCGTGAAAAAGAGCTTGAAGAGCGTGATGCCCAGTATCGTGCCAGCCTTGAGCAACGATATGGCGTGCCTCCAAGCGGCGGCGACCCTCCCTCCGACCCGCCGAATCCTCCAACTCCGCCAAGTGGCGGCAGTAGCAGTAGTGGTGACAACTCTGACCGTATCGGCGGCGACCGCTCGGACAGATTAGGCGAGTAAGAAAACCCAGCCCCGAAAACAATGTACTTTCTGGGCTGGGTTAAGTTTTTATTCGAGCAAAAACAACAGTTTCACTCACAATTCACCCCATGGCAACATTAAAGCAGTAGACAAACGCCTGCATATATGTTATTATGAGTATGATAAAACAACAAGAAAGGGAATTTTGCTATGTCAAATGTAATTCTAAAAGTCGAAAACATCACAAAGACATATGCTATTTCAAAGAAACAGCAGAAAATCGAGAAAGCAAAGCTATCTCAACAAGCAGGGCGTGCCAGCAAGACTGCGCCAACTGTCATCACTGCCAACGACAATGTGTCGTTCACGGCTAACAAAGGGGAGATTTTCGGACTACTTGGTCCAAACGGAGCGGGGAAAACCACCACTCTGCGTATTATGTCAACCCTTATCAAGGCGGACAGCGGAGATGTGTTCATCGACGGGTTCAGCGTGAAAAACGAATCTACCAAGGTTCGTGGGCGAATCGGCTTTCTTACCAGCGAGCTGAAAATGGAGGAGTTTTTCACCCCAAACTATCTATTCGACTTCTTCTCTAACCTTTACGGACTTGACCCAACCAAGCAGGCGGCGTACAAAAAAGAAATTTTCGAGAAATTTGGCATTGACAAATTTGCCGAGGTGAAAGTGGCGAATATGTCCCAAGGTATGAAGCAAAAGACCAGTCTTGTTATCTCCCTTGTTCACGACCCTGATGTGGTCATCTTTGACGAGCCGACAAACGGACTTGACGTTGTTACCGCCAAAGTGGTGACAGACTTTCTTCGTGACCTGCGGGAGCGGGGCAAGTGCATAATTGTGTCCACCCACATTTTCAGCCTTGTGGAGCAACTGTGCGACCGTGTGGGCATTATTATTGCAGGGCAAATGGTTATGTGTGACACCCTTGCGGAAATAACCAAGGAAAGAACCATGGAAGAAGTTTTCTTTGACCTTTACAAAAAAACCGTTGGGGAGGTGGACTAAAATGAAGAACATAATGACCATTATTAAAAAAGAGTTCGCCCGCTTTTTCGGGGACTATCGCTTGGCGTTAAGCACCCTGCTTTTGCCCGGGCTGATGATTTTCGGCATTTACTGGCTTATTGGCGAGGGAATGCAAAACCTTACCACCGAAGACCCTGAGGTGGTGTATGACGTTGCGGTGTACAATATGCCGGAAGAGGTCAGAGAGGGCATGATGGAAATTCTTGCACTTATTGAGGAACATCCAGAGCTATTTCCGGGGTTAAGTTTTCCAAACATGAACTTCCACTCCGTGGATAACCGTACTGTTGCTCTTGAGCGTTTAGAATACGGCTATTACGACCTACTTGCTGTATTCCCCGCGGAATTTACAGCCGACCCAGGTAGAATTGACGAATTTAGATACCCGAATTTCCCTCAAAAAGTGATGTTGCATTTTGATGCTACTGTGCAAGATTCTGACCTTGCTTTTCGATCTTTTTCAAGTTTGATGAGTGCGTATCACGGTACAATTCTTCCCCAAGACGTTCTGTTTTTTACCGACTTTTACAATATTGCAGATGATGCGGCGATGGCAGGTATGGCACTATCCATGATGTTACCAATGCTGATTCTAATCTTTCTGTTCCAAAGCTGTATGGGTCTAACACCCGAGTCAATTGCCGGGGAAAAAGAGCGTGGTACAATTGCCACCATGCTTGTTACTCCAATAAAACGAAGCGAATTTGCCATAGGCAAAGTTGCCAGCCTAAGTGTGATTTCACTGCTTGCAGGTATTTCCAGCTTTATCGGGATTATTCTTGCCATGCCAATGATGCTTGGTGACGAAATTGGCATGGGTGATGCGGCGGCGGCATACACCGTGATGGATTACGTTTGGTTGCTTACCCTTGTGCTTACAACGGTAATACTAATCGTTGCTCTAATGAGCCTTGTGTCCGCTTTCGCTAAAAGCGTTAAAGAGGCGACGGGCATTCTTACCCCGGTAATGATGGTGGGTATGGTTGCCGCTTTTGTGCCAATGTTTGCAGGTAATATGACAGGCATCTACTGGTATATGATTCCTTTTGTTAATACAACTCTTGCACTAACTGATATTTTCGCCTTTGATTACAGTGTGGCGAATGTTGCTGTTGTCAACGCGATGAACCTTGTGCTTGCCGCTGTGTTTATCTTTGTACTGACAAAGCTGTTTAATAGCGAGAAGGTTATGTTTAGGAAATAGTGTGCTGAGGGGGTGTTATTTTGGTGGCGGTCTGAAAATATATTTGCACATGAAGGGCGGTTCATCCGTCCGTAAGTGCAAATATATTATTAGCCACCGAAATAACACCCCCGAAGCATGATTGGCACGAAAAATCTTAGCCTGAAAGGGTATTGTTTTCAACAACCCTTCACAAACAAAAACAGCGTCCAAACAAGGACGCTGTTTTTAGAGTTAAGAAAAGGTCAAGACCGTGGGCTGTGCGCCCACACCGCACAAGTTTTTTGTAAAAAACTTGACTAAAAACTTTTTTCGCAAAAGCATTCTATGTTTTTGTGAGGAGAAGTTTTTGTCCGCTTTTTTCAAAAAGCGGCGGGGTGTGGGACAGCGTCCCACGGTCTTAATCTTTTAATCTTTTGACCTATTTCTTAAATTTATTTTCATAATCCGCAGAATTTTGTGTAGCTTTCTTGACCTTGTCACGACGCAAAGCGGACAGCACTTCGCCAACAGCATACAGCACAGTCCAAAATCCTACAAGAATAATCACCTGTGGAACGGAAATGTCGCTATCCGTCGCCACTTGCCCCTGATGCACCACAAGCAATCCGATACATATTGATGTCAGCAACCAATGCAGTCCCTTTTTGCCCGCTCTCCCCATGCCCGAAACAAGGAAAACCGCACTACACAAGGAAAATCCAATGGAAAACAGTAAAAGTGCCACTGCCGAGTTAAAATTCACAGCACGGTTGTGGCTGTTCGCCGCGAGAGCAAAAGCGAAATAAGTCACAGTGAACAGCACTCCGCCCTGTAAAAAAACTTTTTGCCAAACAAAGTTTGCGATTTTATTTGATGTTTTCATTTTTGTCACCTTACCGAAAAAATTCTTACCCATATTCTACACTATTTTTGTCGCTTTGTCAACATCTATTCGCAAATTTGCCCGCACACTAACCTCTCCGGCAGAAATCGTGCGTGTTTCTCCTCCGACACTAACAATCAAACCGCAGTCATCGTCAATTCCAACCACCGTGGCATGATATTGCTGTGTTCCGTAAACTGTAACTTCTTTCCCGGTAAGCACACTTCTGCGGCGGTATTCGTTCATAAAATCACGGGTAGCAAGCCGCCGCCTGATGTCCACAAATTTCTCTAACACAGCAGCCGCAAGGGTGGCATTGCAGGGTGCGTTCCCTGTTTCGCCCTCGATATTAGTCACAATATCCGCAAGTTCAGGTGGAAGCTGAGTTTGGCGCGTGTTTATGCCAATGCCAACCACCGCAACACATTCCTCTTCCGTGACCGCAGCCCCCTCGGTGAGAATGCCGCACAGCTTCCGCCCCCCTGCAAACAAATCGTTCACCCACTTCACCCCACATTCCAAGCCACTGACCATGTGAATCGCCTGTGCGGTGGCAACCGCCGCATACGGCGTGAGCAAGCCAATCATGTCCGTAGAGAGGGGCGGCAGAACAAGGGAAAGGTACAGCCCGCTGTCCCGCGGAGAGTGAAAAGACCGCTCCATTCGTCCGCGTCCGGCAGTCTGCTCCCGTGCGATAACTGCGGAAAACGGCGGCGCGCCCTCTCGTGCCAAGGCAACGGCCCGCCTGTTGGTGGAGTCTATGCTGTTGTGTACCTCAAAGGTGAATAGCTCCCCGTGGGGCATATGCTGTCTGATAGTGTTTTCCATTTAGCCTGTGTAATGAACGATAATCGTCCTAAGTTCTCCGTTGTTTTCAAGGTCGTTGCCGGTAATAATTGTGCCGTTGCCTGAAAGGAGCTGGTTCATTCGTACTCCGCTGTCAAGGCCGGCACGAAACACCACTTTGCCTGACGCAAGGACAATAATCTCGCCGTTTCGTTGGCTAACCGAGCCGGCGTGACCTAACACAGTTTCCTCGTTGTTTTCACGGAGAACAACGTATTTTATTGTTCGCCCGGACAGCACCGAGTGATTTTCTCGCCTGCTTTCGTCACGACGAGAGAAAAGTTTTTTTAGCATGACAAATACTCCCTTTAACATAAAGAGTGCAATTGTTTAATTGCACTCGGACTGCAGAAAAACCATAAAAAACCTTGGGGCATTGCCCCAAACCCCACCAGAAAACTTTTTGCAAAAAGTTTTCTGGACTTTCAAAAACTTTGGTCGGGTGTGGGGTGAAACCCCACGACCTTGACCTTTTTCTTCAAAAAGAGTGCAATTAAACAATTGCACTCTTTTTATCAGCTAATTCTTACGCCGCTTCTTCGTCAGAAGGCTTTTTCTTCATAGCGATTACAGCAACAGCTCCGCCTATAATCACTACACCGGCAATGATTGCAATGATAATCCACAATTCAAGATCATCGCCGTTGTCGTTTGTGTCGTTCGTGTCGTTGGTGTCATTGATGTCGTTGGTATCGTTGGTGTCATTGATGTCATTGGTATCGTTGGTATCGTTCGTGTCGTTCGTGTCGTTCGTGTCGTTGGTGTCATTGATGTCGTTGGTGTCATTGATGTCGTTAGTATCATTGGTGTCGTTGGTGTCATTGATGTCGTTAGTATCATTGGTGTCGTTGGTGTCGTTGGTGTCGTTGGTGTCGTTGGTGTCGTTGGTGTCGTTGGTGTCGTTTTCGTCGTTCTCATCGTTTGCGTCTGGGTCTACACCATAGTAAGGGTATAACTCGTAGTTTGGTAGAGTGTTTGCCGAAGCAGGGATTGCAAACGCCGCAATTAGCAGGCAAGCGATAAGCAAACATGGTAGAACTTTTTTGATTTTTTTCATAAATAGTACTCCTTGGTAAAAAAGTGTTTTCCTAAGACGGTTCAATAAAACAATCTTTCAATAGGTTGTTACATTATACTACAGTTTATGTAACATGTCAACAAATATAATGTTAACAATATATTACATTCACAAAAAGGGAATGAAAGGAAAAATCATGGAACATTTCTTTCCCGTTTTGCATAGAATAATTATAGTAACTACAACAAGGAGGAACGAAAGATGGAAATTAACAAAGATAAGCTGGCGCAATTAGGAAATCTTGACGATGATGTGCTGAAAGATATTATCAGACAAGTGATTAAGGCGGCAGGCGGCAATAGCTTGTATGCTGAAATGGCGGCAAACAACACTAAGCAGATTAAAGCTAAGTTGCAAAGCGCCAATCCTGCTGAAATTGAGCAAATCATCAATATTGTTGGCAAGGACAAAGCCGCCGAAATTTTGAACAACATTGAAGTTAAGTAAATCAAATAAAGGGTTGTTAAATTAAGAGGCTTTGAGCTATTCATGTCCGCCGAGATATTCAACTCCCAGTAAAGAGAGATAGCCAATGATGGAAAACAACTTTGATTTTAGCGAACTGATAAAAAAAGTGACCGAGAACCCTGAAATGTTGTCAAAGGCGATGGAGCTTGCGTCAAGCCTAAAGGAAAGCGGAGCGATGGGCGAAAGTGCGCCCACCTCTGCTCCTGTTGTGCCGCCAATAGAAGAGGTCACAGGAGAAGTGCTGCCGAAAAAAGATGCGATTCCCACTTCTAACGGAATAGACATGGGGAATATAATGGGATTACTATCCGGCTCGGATAAAAGCAAAGGCAACCATGACGACAAAGGGGATAAGCACCACAAAGACGGGGTTTTGCGAAACAAAAAGGAGCATCAAAAATTGCTCCATGCCCTGCGTCCTTATCTTAGCAAAGAGCGAAGCGAAAAAGCCGAGCTGTTGGTCAATATCTTAAATATGCTTGAGCTTGCCGAGGGGATGGGGATAAAACTGTTTTAACACTCGGAGGTCATATATGTACAGCCGTAAATTCGATAATACCAACATTCCGCCCGGTTACAACGGAACTGCTTATCAAAACAATAGCCAAGCCGCCCCTCCGCACGAGAGGCGGCAAGTTCGCATTCCCGTGCGAACCATGCCGCTGAAGAAGCCTACCTCTATCCCGCCGCCCCATCATCACGAGTCTAAGCCTACTGAAGAAAGCAAGGGCTTTCTTGGCAATCTTTCCATTTTGTCGAAGAAAAACTTTACCCTCGAGGATATTTTGCTTGCGGCGTTAATTTTTCTTTTGCTGTCCAACGACGCCGACATGGACGTAATTCTGATATTGGGCTTTTTGCTGATTATTGGACTGTAGCGGAGCAATAATCGTACGCAAGAGTTCGGAGCTGATATTTCATTTCAGAAATTACGCTGTCCTTAGGCACTTACTTATTTGTCATTCTCTGACAAAAAAGATGCACAATAGGTGATTGAAAGCAAAAAGGGTTCGCACAAAGCAAATCCTGATTTATTCGTGTCGCGTTGCGACTGCCTTTCTCTGACAAAAATGCTCTAACATTACACTTTGAATGCTTAAACCATCATATGTTTGCCCCAAAAGTGTAGCTATTAAAAACTCTCTTGCTTGATTCGCTCCACCATGCATATCTTCAAATGCTTGGTCGTGAAGCACATCAACTATCATAATCAGCGGATGAATTATCCATCGTTGCCTGGTGGCTGCATTTCCACTTGTTGTTGAGGCATCCAAACGAATTATTGGAGTTCCAATTAGAGGATTGCTTTCTGCAAGAAAATAACCTGGTCTACCAACACTTTCTATACGATAAGTTCCGTTCGCTTGCCTATGTAACCGCCAACGAGCATTTGTTGGGAAAACATTGGAAACTTGGTCGACAAGTTGAACATTAGTGCCACTTTGAGTTACAATTCTAATTGGTCCATGTGTTCGATAAGATGCCTCACAGCGTATACCAAAATAGTCCCCTGTAACATGAACAAATTGCCACAAACTATTGTTAGAGTGCCCTCGTCTTCTGATTTGAGTTCCATCAGTATCCCATACATTGCTACTTGAAACGGTACTTGATATGAAAAAACTAGCATTGGCATTTCTACCAGTTGGCGTAGGGCGTTGTATTGGTTGTGGTGTAGCCCATTGTGCCCAATAAGTCACATTGTGGTCTTGCATAATTGTGGTGCGTGTTATACGAGTACCACCCACTTGTGATGTAAACCAACCCGCAAATGTATATCCTCTTGAATGTGTTGGTATTGGCAAATCACCGATTTGCGAGCCAGCAAAGACATTCCTTGTTCGCGGTGTAACATTATTTCCGCCATTAGAATTCCATGTAATGGTGCGTTGAACAGGAGCGCCAACAGTAACAGTCCTATTAACCACAGACCCACCCGCAGTCACCCGCACCGTAGCTGTTCCCGCCGTTGCACTTGCCGCCACATGAATCGTTCGAGTGTTGCCCGTACCACTCATGGTCACGCCCGTCGGTGCGCCTTGTAACTGCCACGTAACAGGGACAGCCGCACCACCAGTATTGGCTGTGAAAGTTACACTATTGCCACGAGCAACTGTTTGATTCGCTGGGGTGACGCTCAAAGACACAGCGTGCGTCCTAAACTGATACCAACAGCTCCACGCTCCCCATTGGTTAGCTCCATTTCTCGCACGAATGCGAATGAAATATCTAATATTAGGACGCATATTTTGCGCAGTATACGAAATGTTTACTGTTCGAAGATAGCGTGTTTCAAACCATTCGTTCATCAATTCTATTTGATAGCCTGTCGCATTATTCGAAGGCGTCCATGCGAAACTTGCAGATGTTATGCCCAAACTGTTTGTATCGAGATTGCGAGGAGCTGCTGGACGAGGTAATGACGAAGCCATTGCAAATTCATTCCATGTCCAAAGGTCCGAAATACCAAAATTGTTGCGTGCAAACACTCTAATCCAATATCTCCCGCCTGATACGAGGTTAATTATCTCTAATGTGTTCGTATGCCAATCTTGTGCCAAAACCACCCTTCCTGCTGTGCCACACCACAACTCAAAATGATAGCTACTAGGGCTTCCTGAAGGTACATTCCATGAAAAGCGAAGTGTTGTGGAATTGACAAAAGTCGAATTTATCCAAGTTATATTTCCCGGCCTGTGTCCACTTGATTGGACTGCGTTTTCACCAAGACCTTGGTCAGTCGGTTCGCTAAATTCTTCGTTTACAAAAGGCGGAAAACTGTCTCCTGGCTCGCCTATGATAATTCCGTCTGCTGGCGGTAGTGTTATAGTTCCGTTTTCAACATCAACCACAACCCCATCATCTGGCGGATATGGCGGGAATATTCCATCAATCGGCGGTCGGCCGGGTCGCTGACCGCCGTCAATTTCTAGCTCGGGGTTAATGATAACTTCTTCACCTACCCCTGGGTCAAGAATAAAA